>ERZ795054.2038-NODE-2038-length-17670-cov-4.524099_pt1 | contig 17670 bp, 10 predicted proteins | sample MGYA00375138_ERZ795054 | MGnify/ENA primary metagenome ERZ795054 (study PRJEB30183, sample SAMN05720215) | anaerobic digester metagenome | isolation source: active sludge of municipal wastewater-treating anaerobic digesters | place: USA | collected 2014-12-23 ... | reverse complement strand
TTCCCTACACGACGCTCTTCCGATCTCCAGGCTGGTCAGCCCATCCTGGAGATGAGGGTGCAGGTTCAAGGCAGTATTGCTGAAGGGGTCATCCAGGCCGGGGAGTTCCTGGAACTATCCGATCCCATGGGAAGGATTGATACTGAACTGAAGCTCCGCCTTCCCCGCTTGTCCACCAAGGCTGATGCAGGCTTGGAACTGGTGGCCTGGCCCAATCCATTCCGTGAGGAGACCCGTCTGAATTTCAGCCTTCCGGAAGAGGGGCAGGTCAGTATGATCCTCGTGAACGCCCTGGGTGAGTCCATAGTAATCCTCGATGAAGCGCGCATGAGCGCAGGGCCGCATAGTTTGTCCCTGCTTCCCGGAACAGCTCCCGGTGTCTATCTCTGCCGCCTGGAGTTCCGGGCGGGTCAGGAGATCAGGCACCACACCCTGCGGCTCATCAGGGCATTATAAGCAGACCTGGCCGCATCAGGGGCTTCTCCGGGGTCAATACCCGAACAGCAGGGGGTATTGCTCTATGGGAATGGCGTGGATGCTGCCGTCGGTCTCCCGGCGGGCGGCAAATGACGGTTCCAGGGAGTTGAGCCTGCGGATACGGATCATGGACCAGTCGTAGGGGGGCACCATAACGTGGTAGCACAGCCTGACCTCATAAGCTGTATTGATGTAGGTGTGATGTTCCACGATGAGTACTTCCGGATAGGTGAGGTAGTGCATCAGGGTTCCGCCGAAGGCAGCGAAGTATTCGGGATGGAATTCGTGCACCCAGGATGCGAACTGCCATAGTTTCGGGCCCGATTCCGGACTGATCTGCCCGGGCCAGTCATACACCCAGACCCAGAAGGTGAGCGTACGGATCTCACTGCCATGGGACAGCTGCACCGCCAGGGTGTAAAGCCCAGGAGCGTATCCCGTGAGAGGGGCTATGACCACTTCGGCGACCGAATCCGTTGCGGTGAGCGCAGTACGGCTCAGTTCCGCCCTCAGCCACTCGTGGGCAAAGATCTGCAATTGAACATCCCCGGAGAACCCAGAGCCCGGATCTATGCCAAAAGTAAAGATGCCCCCGCCCCCGGGATAGCTGCGGATGGTGTCATAGGCTGTGACCACCTGGAAGCTGCCGGAATCCGGGCCCGGAGGGAGGGGTTCCTCTTCATCTGCAGAACTCTTTGAACATCCCTGCGAACACAGGACCACCAATACCAGGACCATCATGGGCCACTGAAGCAAGTTGAACAAACGTGAAGTCTTCATAAGCGTAATTTTTCTGAGGATGCCCCGGCCCCGCCCGCGGTTGCGCCTGATATACATTCATGGCTCATAGTGTTCTGATAAGGAACACTCTGCATTCAATGGAGCCGATAAATGGCCTAAGGGGAGGCGTGACCCTTTGGTTGCAGGGATATTTGAACGTCGCCCTCAGGCATGCTTTTATGGGCCTCAGGTGTCTTTGGCGGAAAGGACGTGGCCGCAGCTACTGTCCGGTCTTTCTTTTACCTTTGAGATCGCATGAACCCCTACCCACGCCTGTTTTTGGTGAGCCTTATCCTGCCGACCCTGCTGTTCCTGCCGGTAAGCAATGCACTTGGCGCGGAGTATTACTGGGTTGGGGGGACCGGCGACTGGTCGGATATCAACCACTGGGCTACCACCTCAGGCGGGAGCGTGACCCATTTCACGGTGCCTACGCCAGGGGACAATGTCCATTTTGATGCGAATTCGTTCAGTGGGCCAGGACAGATGGTCACACTCAACCTGAACATCATTACCTGTCGTGACTTTGATGCGGTCAACGCGCCCTATCAGCCGGCTTTCATCAGCGCCTCCACCACCAGGATAGAAATTTACGGGTCCTTGCTACTGCGGCCCGACCTTATCATGCTGTGGAATTCGGAACTGCATTTCCTTGCCGCCAGTCCCGGGCACCTGGTGCGTACTGCCGGCCATCCCATCCCAGGGAACGTCCTGTTCAGCGGCCCGGGGGGTGGCTGGACCCTCGCCGATACCTTGGATGCCTTTGGAAAGCAGATCCATCTTGCCGAAGGCTCGCTGAACACTGCAGGACAGACAGTGATCTGCGAGCAATTCAACACCAATTATGCCTTTACCCGTACCCTGAACCTGAGCAACTCCCACCTCTACGTGACCTCCAGCTGGAACTCGAGTACCATCGGGCTAACCCTCTATGCCGGAACGTCCCATATCATTTTGACCTCGCCCGGCTCATCTTTCCAGGGCAGCGGCCCCGGGAGCCTAACCTATTACAACCTATATTTCCCCTCCACCACGGGCTTTGCCTCGCTCAGTCCTGGAACCGCGGTATTCAACCGGGTGGAATTCAATTGCGATGGGGGCCTGGGCGGAAATGTGACCTATGGGGATCTGGTGCTTGGCTACAGCCAGTATTACTATTTTGTGGCCTATTCCACCCATACCTTTCTGGATTCTCTGGTGGCCGTTGGGCACTGCCTTTCGCCTCTGGTTATGCAGTGCAACCTGGGTACCACAAATTTCGTCAAGAGTTCAGGTACCCTTGAGGCTCATTATGCCGAGATGAAAGGCATCACCGCAACGGGCGGTGCCAGCTTTCAGGCCATCGCTTGCTACGATCTCGGGAACAATAGCGGATGGCTGTTCAGCCCTCCCGCACCCCGCACCCTCTTTTGGGTCGGGGGCCAGGGCGAGTGGGGGGATACGGCCCGTTGGTCCGCCAGCAGCGGAGGCGCCGGGGGGCAATGTCCTCCCACTTCCGTTGACCATGTGATTTTCGACAACAACTCTTTCAGTTCTGCGAACGATACGGTGCAAGGCATCCCCCTGCACATGTACTGCAACGACATGACCTGGACGGCCACGGCCTTCGCGCCTTGCTTCTTTAGTAATGCGACCAATCAACTGCATGTCTATGGTTCTTTGACCCTCCAGCCGGACATGCATTGGGCCATGCTGGGAACAGTGCTGTTTGAGGCCACCAGCACTGGGCATACCGTCGATCCTGCGGGCAATGCATTCTATGGAATGGTCGATTTCAAAGGAAATGGGGGAGGCTGGACCCTGCTCGACAGCCTCATCATCATCGACCAGAACCTGCAGCATATTCGGGGGCACCTCAACACCGCCGGACATAAGGTGGACTGCTACCGCTATTACTCCCACGATCCCAACATACGGGAGCTCACGCTGGGCGCTACCCGTATGATCCTGCGTGCTGATATCATTGAGGCTTTTCACCTCAATGCCTCTTTTTTCACCCTGAATGCCGGCACTTCGGAGATCGTGCTCGCCGGACGCAGCCCTACCTTCTTCGCACAGAACGCCACCTCCCTTGACTTTTATGACCTTACTTTTTCCTGCGATTCCGGGAGGGCCACCTTCGAAAAGCCAGGCACAGCCTTCCATACGGTACGTTTTCATTCCCATGGAACAGTCATTGGGAACACTGAAATGGACAGCCTGGTGCTGAGCAAGGGAAGGAACTACACCTTCCAGGCCCTCACCGGACAGCTGATCGGTACCCTGGTGGCTCCCGGAACCTGCATCGAGCCCATACTTATCGAGAGCGATTCCATCGGGGCGCTGACGACTTTCAGCATGGGCCCTGACACCAGTACGGTGTACGATGTTCAGGTCACCGACATCTCCTGCGTTCCGGATTCGCTCATCCGGGGATTCAACAGCCTGGACCTGGGCAAAACCACTGGCTGGGCTATGCAGCGCAGGATAGGGACAGATTACTACTGGATCGGCGGGACCGGGCGCTGGGATGACACCCTGCACTGGTCCAACGTTTCGGGAGGACTGCCTGCCGGTTGCCTGCCCTCCCCGGTGGATGATGTATTCTTCGATAACAACTCCTTCCTCAGCCCGAAAGATACGGTGGATGCCGGGGGCAGGTTGATCCAATGCCGGGATGTGAGCTGGATCCATTCCAACAGCCAGCCCTTCTTCACCGGTGAGGACAGCGCCACCTGGCGCATCTATGGATCCATGCTGCTGAGCGATTCCATGCAATACAATTACCGGGGGGTCATCTCCTTTCTGGCCGATACGACTGGAAAAACACTGACTACCCGGGGCAGGGTACTGCTCAATACCCTTCTTTTCCAGCATCCGCAGGGGGGTTGGACACTGATGGATTCCCTGTTCATGAAGTGTGAAGACTGCGCCCTCGACCTGAGGCAGGGCAGGTTGGTGACCCGGAACCGTTACCTCGAACTTCCCGGTCTGCGGTCCACACGCAACCTCACCCGTGCGCTCGACATGCGCGCCTCGGTCTGCCATATCGGATTGCTGGGCTGGACCATGTGCACCGACTCTCTGAGCCTGTGGGCCGACTCCTCGCACATCATTTTCGATACCAGCGGGGTAATGCTCAATTTCGATGGGGATACCGTGATATACCACAACCTGAGCTTCACCTCTCAGAACGCCTTCCCCCTCTTGATCACCGAGCAGTGCATCGCGGTGTTCAACGAGGTCCGTTTCCTCTCTTCTGCGTCCATCGCGGGGGAGAATATTTATGACACCCTGTATTTTTCTTCAGGAAAGAACTATTACATCGAGGAGGACCAGACCCAGCATTTTCAGCACCTGGATGCAGCAGGCGACTGCTTCAATTATATCCGCATCCTTTGTATCGACAACAACAAGCAAACAGCCTTTTCGAAGACCAGTGACACCCTGCGCCTGGATTTTGTGCGCCTCAGGGGCATCAAGGCCGGCGGTGGCGCTGTCTTCGAGGCGCTCAACTCCCTGGACGATGGAGATAACCTCAACTGGACCATCATCAACCCCCCATCTACCGATCATTATTGGGTAGGAGGGTCCGGGAACTGGAGCGATTCCAGCCATTGGTCATACAGCAGCGGAGGCCCGGGGGGTGCCTGTATTCCTACCCGCAGGGACGACGTCTATTTCGATGCGAGTTCCTTCCTTCCCGGACAGGACACGGTAACCATAGACCTGCTGGCTGAATGCAGGAGCATGGACTGGTCGGGCGCCAAAGGGAACCCCCTCCTGATGGGGACCTGGTCTCTTTCCTTGTTTGGCAGCCTGAACCTCACCGACAGCATGCTGAACATGCTGAACGCCTATTGGTATTTCGCCTCGGATGCACCGGGAAACACCATCCATACCGCAAGTCAGCCCTTTCTACGTCCGGTCTTCTTCCAGGGCAACGGTTCCTGGGACCTGACGGACGATTTTCACTGCTATGCCGAGATCTATCATGCCAAAGGAAGGCTGAACACCCAGGGACATTTTGTCTCGGCATCGGCCTATCGTTCTGACTTTGAGAATCCACGGGTGCTTGACCTGGGGTCGTCCACCCTCCAGTTAAATTCGGCTCAGATGATTTCCTGGGTGGTAGATGGTACCAATATGAGCATACTGCCGGGGACATCTACCATCATCTTTTCCCAGGCTACCGGAATGGAGAATAAAACCGGCAGCAACCTGGAATACCATAACGTGGTGTTCGCCAATTCCAGCGGCAGTTCGCTCATCCGTTCCAACCAGATAGAGTGCCGCTTCAATCATGTGATCCTGCATAACGGAGCCAGGATCTTCGGCAAGAACACCTTCGATTCCCTGACCTTCTTTCCCGACCATACCTACCAGCTGGATGCCAGCCTGCCGCAGACCATAGGCGAATACTGGTGGATACGGGGGAACAACTGCTTCCCTGTCCGCCTCGAATCCACCACCTACGGCGACCAGGCAGAAGTGATCAAGGACACAGGGGTCATCACAGGCGATTTCATCCACATGCGCGACATCCTGGCCAGCGGCGGGGCTTCCTTCTATGCCGGGGTGAACAGCTCCGACATCAAGAACAACAGTGGCTGGGTCTTCAACAATGCCCCATCCTATGTATACGGCTTTCCCGAAGATACCTTCCTCATCAAGGGAACCCCCCTGGTACTGAACACCCTGAACTTCAACGGAGGGCCTGGTACCACCTATCTCTGGGGCGATGGCAGTACCGGCAGCACCCTGACCGTCAGCACCCCGGGGGTCTATTATGTGAGCGTAAGCTACGATTCCAACTGTATGGTCAGTGATTCCATCCAGGTGTACTGCCGCCTGGGTTTGGATTTCACCCCCACCCCCACTACCTGCAATGCCTATTCCGATGGAGCGGTCGACCTCAGCGTTCAGGGTGATCCCGGACAGTACGCGTTTCAATGGTCTACTGGAGATACCACTGAGGATGTCAACAGCCTGAGCGCCGGGTGGTACACGGTGACTGTGACCGACAGCATCTGCTGGGGCATCGACTCGGTGGAAGTCATTGAACCCCCGGTCCCTGATGCGCAGCTTTCCGATACGGCTTTCTGTGAGGATACCACGCTCACCATAGTGGCTAAACCCGGGTTTATGGAATATGCCTGGTCGACAGGCGCCACAACCCCCTGGGTCACCCTGGACCAGGGCGACAGCATCTGGCTGGTGGTCACCGACAGCAACGGTTGCGTCAGCATCAGGTTCAACGCCTTTGTCCGGGAGGACCCTCTGCCCCAACCAGGACTGGGGACCGATACCTGCATCACCTACGATGGGAGCCTGCGGCTCGATCCGGGAAGCTTCGAATCCTACCTCTGGCAGGACGGATCTACGGCGCCTGTGCTGAATGTTGAATGGCAGGGAATGTATTGGGTACAGGTGAAGTCGGCGACCTGCTTTGCCAGCGATACCCTTTCCATTGCATCCTGCCCTCCGGAAATCCATCTCGGCAATGTGTTCACACCCAATGGGGATGGCATCAACGATGTATTCCTTCCGGAGACCCGCAATGTGGTGCTGTTCCGTATGCTGATATTCAACCGCTGGGGCGGGCTGGTTTTCCAGACCGACGACACCCGCCTGGGCTGGGACGGGCGCTGCGAGGGAAGGGACTGCCCCGAAGGTACTTATTTCTATACCGTGGATTATTCCTTCTTTCTGGAAGAAGACCTGAACCATACACGTCAGGGTTCCGTGACGCTGCTTCGTTAGTCCTGCCGGTACAGTAGATGATTGACGGTCCCCAAGGGATCAGTAAGCTTTTTCATCTCCCCGAAGGATCTGCCATAAGGTGAGCAGGGCAATCCTCAGGTCGAGGAAGGGGCTCCAGTGCTCTATATAAAAAATGTCCTGTGCGATCCTTGCCTGCATCTCTTCTTCCCCATTCACTTCCCCCCTGAGGCCGCGAACCTGGGCCAGTCCGGTCATCCCGGGTTTGACATGATGGCGATAAAGATAGTGGGGGATGGCTCCGTCGAAGGCCTGGGTATGCGAAAGCATGTGGGGGCGGGGGCCAATGATCGACATCTGCCCGGCCAGCACATTGATCAGCTGAGGCAGTTCATCCATGCTGGTCCTCCGGAGCAGTCGGCCAATGGACGTAGTCCGGGGATCGTTTTTTCCGGCCGGATGGGTGTCAGCTTCCGTATTGTCGACCATGGTCCTGAACTTGAGCATGGTGAAGGTCCGGTTGTAGTAGCCGGTCCGTTTCTGCCGGAATAGGACCGGGCCGGGGGAACTGAGCCGTATTCCCAGCATGATCAGGGGTCCCAGCCAGGAAAGCACCAGCATTATGCCTGAAAAGGAGACCAGGAGGTCCAGTGTGCGTTTGATGAAGCGGTTGGGCAGGAGTTGCAATGGACTGAATCCCAGTGCCATCAGGGGTGTCTGATCCAGGCGGAGGTAGATGTGTCGAAACGAAATGAAACCTGCGATATCGGGGATGAGTGTGATCTGAAGGTGCATATCCTGTGCCGTTTCCATGAGACATTGACGCTTACTGGCATCAAGGGCTGAAAGATCAAGGAAGAGCTCGTCGACCCCCATGGCGCTGCATATCTGCCGGAGGTTCCCCGTACCACCAAGCCATCCCTTGCCACCCGGCGTGTCGCTCAGGTATCCGGCAAAGGCATACCCTGAGCCGCGCTCGTGCTGGAAATAATGCTCCAGGGCAGGAAGGCACGGGCCTGCCCCGGCAATGACCACCCGGCGCTGATCAAAGCCTTTGCTGCGCAAAAAACGGGCAAGGCTGTGTATGAACAGGTTCCAGAGCACGAGCAGGATCAGGAGTGCGATACTGAAATAGAGGAAGTCGGGAGAAAGGGTGATATTACGGTTCAGGGCGATATGCCCCAGCAGGATGATGAACAGCAGGATAGCGGTGGCGGCGCTGATGCGGGCGCTCAGAACCTTGCGGCCCATGCGCCGGGACGCCGGGTTGAGGTGGAAGCCCCATGCCAGGGCCAGCCAGGTCAGGCAGGACAGGATCAGCGCCCAAGGCCATACACCCCCCAGGACCAGCCTCGCATCCGCCAGCCAGAATCGCGCGATGAGCAGGTTGATAATGAGCAGGTCACCCAGCACCGAGGCCAGCGTCAGGGCCTGGTGCAGTCGTGGGGACCATCGTCTGTTGTTGCTGTCCGGGCTCATAATTTCAGCATGCGTTGAAAGAGTGCATGATACGTCCTGATTACCCCTTCCCAGTTGTAGCGCTCCACGATATGCTGCCGGTTTTCCTCTGGCCAGGAACCACGGTAGGGGGTATTGACCGTTTCGGTAAGCTGGCCGGCCAATTCTTCCGGTGTTTTGAAGAAGAAACCACGCCCCTGGAGCACTTCCCGGTTGAAAACATTGTCGTGAGCCGCGATCAGGGCTCCATCGGCCATGGCTTCGAGCAGGGAAGGATTGGTCCCCCCCCCGGAATGCCCGTGCAGGTAGAGGCCGCAGCCGGCCCTCAAGCCCCGCAGGGCCCCCTGGTCATATACTGGACCGGGAAACATCAGCATGGGGTGGGCGTGCCGGTCCTGAAGCCCCTGTCCGAAACGGTTGCCGGCATTCCCCACCAACACCAGCGGCCAGGGCCTTCCGGCCTCCTCCCAGGCGCGTATCATCAGCTCCTGGTGGTTGTCGGACTGAAAACGACCCACGGCCAGGAAATAGGCCCCCGGCTCCAGCCCGAACCTTTCCGGCATACCTTCGCTTTTCGGGGCATCCGGTTCAGCTCCGTAGGCAATATATTCTGCCTCCTGCCCGTAGCGAAGCCGCAGGTGGTCCCGGATCGCCAGGGCATCGGCGATCAGGGCATGGCTATGCCTCACCGAGCTGCTTTCGGCCCATCGCAGGTAGGTTTTCACCAGACCCCGGTATTTCGAGCGTGTCCATTCAACCCCATCGGTATGGGTGATCACCCTGGCGTGAGCGGGGTGCAGCCGGTACCAGGGGGCGCTGCTGGTGTACCCAAGCTGCAGGATGAGGTCGAAACCCCTGCGGCGACTGTCGAGGATGCAAAGCAGGTCATACAGGAACTGGCTTGCGGGGCCCAGCAGACGATAAGGATCCACACACCGTACGATCTTCACTCCTTGCCATTCTCTTTCGCGCCAGGGATGGTGATGCGGACTGTATACGATTACTTCTTCTCCCAGCGCGGCCAGTGCGGCCGAAAGCCGTTCAGCCAATTGCTCAAATCCCCCATAGCGGTTGGGGATCCCCCGGCTGCCCAGGATACCTATCCTCAGCCTGCGCCTCCCCTGGGGTGGCTCCGCCCCTGGAGCGGATGCGCCGATGTGGCCGGATAGGCTCATGCCGGATGGTCCTTTCGCTGTTTCATGAGCCGTTCCAGCAACGACGCCGGGCGCAGCAGGGCCGAAACCAGGAACCAGGCGTACCTCCCGGGTCGATTTCCCGCCAGCAGGCCGTTCCGGTATGCCCGCATGTGCAGGAAGTATATGAACTGCTTCAGCCAGGGGGTGTCCTTCCCGAAGATCTCCTTCCGTAGACGGAAGGTCTTGTGTATCGTGGTGAATTTCAGATTGCTGCTCGCACTGCGTTCGTGGATACGCATACGGTACAATATCCCGCGGATGTTGTCGAAACGGCACCCTGCCGCCACCAGGCGGGCGAACAGGTCGTAGTCCTCGGCAGGTACAGTCTCCTGGTGGTAGCGGACCCCCCCCAGGGCAGCGCTGCGCAGCATCACCGTGGGGTGCTGCATGCCATGCTGCCCCTTGCGGTAGGCCCGGTCCACGGCCCCGGGCCCGGAAGGGAAGTTGGATCCCAGGATGCGCCGCCCCGACCCCGATTCTACATATTCCACATTACAGCCCACGCCACTCAGCTCAGGATGGGCTTCCAGAAAGCGCCATTGCGTCCCGATGCGCCCCGGCAACAGGATGTCGTCGGGATCGGCACGCAGGATATAGGAGGTACTCACCCTGTCGAGGCCATGGTTGAGCGCACGGGCGAAGCCTTCGTTGTGTTCAAGGAGCACAATATCGAAGCGCGGGTCCTTACGATACCCCTCCAGGATAGCCCGGCTCGCATCGGTAGACCCGTCGTCCACGATGAGGATGCAGCGGGGCAGCACCTCCGATGCGAGGATGCTCCGGATGAACTCCTGCAGGTAGGGGCCATTGTTGTAATTGGCCGCAAGTACCGTGATATCGGCGGTTTCCTTCATCGATGCAGGGGATATGACCGGAGAAGTTCAGCCCAGAAACGCAGGTCAGCCCCGGCACTCAGCATCAGCAGTAGCCGGGGACGGCAGAGGTAGATCACTTTCAGCCAACGGTTTATCAGCACCCGGCGCATGACTTGCCGGGGTGCGGAACGCTGTTCCCTGGCCAGTTTCAAAAACCATGACCTCAGGGCGCTCAGCTCACCCGCATGCTTCAGCCTGCGGCCGTATTTCAGTCCAAGATGCCCATCAAGTTCATTTTCAGTAGGTTCCATGCCAGCCCCGGTCAGGATGTTACGGGCCACTTCACGGTCACAGTGCTGCAGTCGCTCAGGCTGGGAACCCGTCAGGCTTTGCCCATGCACCCGGTAGCTGAGCAGGGGAGGACCGAGGATGCTGGCGCGGTTATGCTGCATCATCATCCACCAGAACAGATAATCTTCGCAAGGGGCCAGGCCTTCTACGAAGCGCAGACCGTCCAGGGCTTCCTTACGGAAGACCACGCTGGAGTTAACGAAGGCATTATGGAACAGCATGTTGGCAATGAGTTCGTCCGGCCCTCCGTGCAGTTTCCAGTGACCAAGGTGCTCGCCCCGGGGGCCGATCCTGCGGGCCGTGGAGCCCACCAATCCGAGCTCAGGATGGTGTCGGAGATACTGCAGCTGTATCCTGAACTTGTCTGGATGGGCCACATCATCGGCATCGAAAAAGGCCAGAAATTCCCCTTGGGCTGCGTCCAGGGCTTCATTGCGGCTATACACCACGCCCCGGTTCAGGCTGCGGTCCAGCAGCCGGATGCGGGGGTCTGCGAACTCCCTGGTGACCTGGAGCGTGCCGTCTGTGGAACCGTCGTTCACAATGATCAACTCAAAATCCCGGTACGTCTGTTCAAGCAGCGAAGCGATGCTCTCCCTGAGGTAGCGCTCACCGTTGAACACCGGCATCATTATGCTAAGGGAAGGCAGGTTCATCAGGGAGGGTGGATGGAGTATTTCTTACCTTCGTTCCGGGTATTGGACAACCTGTACCCTGCGAATGTAGCGTTTTTGAGCATAATCCCCACCCATGAGCCGGAAGCCTGCCCCTCCACAACCATCCGCCCTGTCCAGCCGGACCGCCTGGGCCTTTTCCCTGTTGATGTTCCTGGTCGTGCCGCTCTTCTTTTACCGGCCGGCCATCGATGTCACCCTGACACCGAAATTCGTCCTCCTGGCGGTACTCCTGCTGGCATTCCTTCCCCTGCTGCATTTTCAGGTCCATAAAAAACTTTCCCTCAAGGCCTTATTTAAGCCCTGGCCCGTCCGCCTTTGGCTGGGGTTCCTCCTGCTCTCGGCGCTCAGCCTCAGCGTAGCCTATAATCCCTGGGAAGGGGTGTTCGACCTCTTCCGCCTGGGAATGCTGTTGTGTTTCCTGATAGCGTTCATGCTGTTCATGATGATGGACAAGGCCCTCCTGGCCCTGCGCTGGACCGTCATCCTCCTGGCCTGGGCCCAGGCCCTCATCGGGCTGTACCAATACGGCGCCTTCGTTTTCGGCGAAGCCGACCTGCAGCAACTCTACCGTATCTATGGCCTGATGTCGCATAAGAATGTATTCAGCGGGATGATGTTCCTCACCCTGCCCATGCTGGTGTACAGCATATATTCGGGAAGCAGGCCCGAGCGCTTTACCGCGGCCGGGGCCTTTACCCTGGAGCTCCTGATGCTGATGCTCATGCAAACCCGCGCCCAATGGCTGGCCGTACTTGCCCTGATCCTGATCCCTGCAATACTGGCCATTTTCCTTCCAGCTGTCCGCCAGGCCCTATGGGGCGGTAAGGGCAGGAAATCTGCCGGAATGATCGGCTTGTGCCTCGGGATCGCTGTCCTTTCCGCCAGCCTGCTCACTCAGGCCTCCCTGAGTGCGGCCAGGCAGGGCAGACTTGACGCTCCCGCCAAGGGGGATGCGATCACCGGATTGGGTGAGCGGGCAGCTTCCATCGTAGATAATAAAACACAGAACAGGCAAACCCGGCTTGTGATCTGGGGCTACACCTGGCAGATGATCCAGGACCGGCCCTGGCTTGGAGTGGGCGCCGGCAACTGGAAGATCAAGGCCCCGGGCTATTACGAGAAGGGGTATATGACAACCCAATACCACAACTGGAGGCGGCCGCACAACGATTTTCTTCTGATTGCTGCCGAAAAAGGGGTGCCGGCCCTGGGAGTATACCTCGCCTTCTTTATGCTGCTCGCATGGAAAGGACTGAGATACCTGGGCCGTTCCTCGGACCGCCAGGGGCTGCTGCTGGTTCTTCTGGCACTGGGCGGCCTGGCCGGCTACAGCCTGGATTCCATGTTTTCTTTCCCCTATGAGCGACTGGATATGGGCATGATGGCGATGCTGTATACCGGGCTCATCCTCGGCATCGAAAAGCAGCCGGTTCCCGCACACAAAGGCAGCCCGGAGCACGGCAGGCCCTGGGTGCTGTACGGCATGATGGCCTTTCTTCTGGCCAGTCTGCCCCTGGGACGCATCTGGGTCAGGGGGGAAGTGGCGGCCAATGAGGCCTATGCCCACAATTCAGCAGGCCGATGGACCGAGGCGGTGAAGGCGATCGACCGGGGGTACACCCGGCTCACCCAGATCGACCCCAGCAACAACCCTTTGCTCTGGTTCCGGGGCAAGGCCCATATGAACCTCAACCATGTGGAACAGGCCCGGCACGACCTGGAACTGGCCCTGCAGCAGATGCCCCGGTACCTCACCGTCCTCTCTGAGCTTGGGGTACTGCACGGAAGGATGGGGGAGCATGCCCGGGCGCTGGAATACCTGCAGGAAGCCCATGAAATCCTGCCCAGCGACCGGCTGGTGCTGTACAATATGGGCCTGGCCAACTACAACCTGGGCAGGTACCAGGAAGCCCTCGACTGCCTCTATCAATGCCTTACGGATAAGGAGGATCCCCGCCTGAATGCCCTCATCCACGAGATCAAGGTGAAGCTGTTCGGCCCCCAGCCGGGCGATCCGGGCGGCCCGCCACTGGAAACACCCGCCCCTTAATAGCCTGGCGGCTGTGGTATGCTCAATATGAACATTTCCGCTCTTTGCGGAGGCGGGTTAACATTGCTTATCAAACATGATCAGGGACTCATTAGGGCGATAAATCGAAAATGCGCCCATGCGCCCATGGGAACATCGTACATCCCCCAGGCTCAGGGCACGTCCAGCCCCAGGACATTCCTCGTTACATAGTCCGCGATGAGCTGATGGGTCTGAGGATTGGGGTGCTTGTCGTCCGGACTGATCTTGTAGGCCAGGTTGGATTTGTTTCCATCCGGAAGGATATCGCGGATATCATGTACCTGGATACCGGCACCGCTGATCTGCCTGAACCAGAGGCTGTCGGCCCCATCGGTCCAATCCCAGACGATCAGGTGGAAGCGCGCGCCCGGCCAGCGCTGGCGGAGCAGTTCAGAGGTGCGACACACCACGGCCACGAAGAGTGCCTTGTCCCGTTCCCCTGCCCGCGGGGCATAACTCAGGATGCGGCGCCCCAGGGCACTTTTCTCCATGGCCTGGTGCCAGGAGGGCCTGGGCTGTTGGTCGAAGGGCCCCATGAATCGCAGGGTTCCGTCTTCCTTCAAAGCATAACGTGGCCCGTGGGCATTCCAGGAATAATGGCCCATGAGGCGGTGCACATGTTCCGGATAAATGGCCTGATAAATAACGCAGGCCACAGGCTCTTCCACGATGGGGTCTACCCGCCCGTGCTCGACGAGCGATAGCATTTGGTGGGGTCCGTAGCCATGGACGGCGAAATTATAGGTCCTGTAGCGGTCACGGGCCCTCAGGCCCACACGCCAGGGCATGGTGGCGGTATCATCTACTCCTTCGCCGTAGGTGAAACTGTCGCCAAAAAAAAGGACTGCGGAGTCACACGCTCCGCAGGGCGGGGCAATACGCAGGCCATGGGGATCAGTGGTCACCACAGCCTCATAGATCAGCCGGCCATCCGCATACTTCCGCGTCAGCCGCCGGGTGTCGGGTGCCAGCCTTCCTCCCACGAGATCATCAGGGATGACCTCGTATACCCGCTCGGTACGGATGCGCTCCTGGGCCGACGATGCCTTGGCCTCCAGCCATCGGCAGATCCCTTCAGCCCCCAGCAGGATAAGCAGGATGGCCCCCAGGTTGAACCACAGGGCATGTTTCCAGTGGTTACGGATATGCAGATAATGTGGTAATTTCATCCCTTCCAATGCGGCTCCCCGGAATGTCGGATAAAGGTATGAAAATCCTGCTTGTGGCTGTGGCCGGTATCCTGGCCAGGCTGCTGCTGGGACATTATGTCTTTGGGTTCAATTCCACGCACTACGACTCCGGCGATTATCTCCTGGCTGCAGATATGCTGCGCACCGGTACATTGCACAGCTCCAGGTTGCTCACCTATCCGGTCCTTCTGCTGTGCTGCGGGTGGTTCGCCCCGCTGGCACCCCTGGAGTCCGCGCTGCTGTGGGTCCAGTCAGGCTTCGGACTGGGTTCTGCAGTCCTGATCTTCCTGATCCTGAAGCGCCTGCTCCGCGATGAAAGCTGGGCACTGGTCGCGGCCCTGCTGTTTGCCATCGACCCTTACCTCATCAGTTGGGAGCACTGCATGATGACCGAAAGCCTGGCCCTGCTGGTGGCGCTGGCCATGCTCTATCTTTTCCTCAGGGTAATGGAAGGCGGAAGACCGCCCTGGGCAGCCGGCCTGATCGTCCTTACCCTGCTGGGCATCTTCCTGAAACTGTATTTTTTCTGGCTCGCACTGGGCATGGCAGTATTGTTCCTCAGCCAGTTGAAGCAGATCAGCCGTGGAACGATACGCACCCTGCTGGCCGGCGCCTTCATTGTGTTCATTGCGGTGACGGGATTCAGTATGCTCAACAACCGTCAACACGGGATCCCGGGCCTGAGCGAAACCACCCGCGTGCTGCAGCTGCAGAAGGTGTACGACTATGCCCTGTTCCAGGCGATGCCGGAACAGGAGATTTCCAGGGAGATGGCCATGGCCCGGCAGCAGGGCCGGGATTTCTGGCAGGCCTTCAATGCCCTGCTCACCCATCATTCCCGCAAGGAACTGTATGCCTTCAATACTGCCCTCCGAAGGCATGACCCCTGGGCCTATCTCAGCGGGTTCCTTCAGGGGACCCTGCGAAATACCATCCATGCCCTGCTCCACCCGGCCGCCACCTTCTATGCGTTCACCCGCATGAACATCGCCGGGCTGGAGCCCTTCCGCCTCCCGGTGCTGTTGTTCCTTTTTCCGGCCTTCTCCGTCCCGTGGCTCCGTTTCAGGAGCCAGAACAGCAAGCTCGTCCGTCGGGCCCTGCTTTTTGCCGCAGGGGGTACCGTGCTGGCCTTTGTACTGATGGCGGCCGGATCCTCGGTGGAGTTCTCCCGCTTCTTCTATCCCGTCCTGGGATATTCCTGGATCCTCTGGACCCTTTTCCTTCACAACCTCATCAAGGCCCGCCCCATCCCGGCCTAAACCACCCGACCATGGACCCTCAGGGCAATCGCAAGTTTACTGTACGTAATATTCTGATATTTAATGTCATATTACTGGCTTTCCTGCTTTCGTTCCATGGGCTGTATACTGCCTATACCAATACGATCTGGAGAAATGCCCGCTGGGAAAGCAGCAAGGTGAAACTGGAGAAAGGCCTGATGGGGGCCTGGTCCTTCGTGCTGACCTACCGTGCCCTGGCCCACCATCGCCTGGACCTGGGCACCTGGCATGGCTACCAGGAAGTTTTCCTCAAGGATACGCTCGCCTACGACCGCCTCACGCTCCGCTTCCGGCTGGAAGACTCGGCCTTCCTGGTGGTATACTATGCAGGGCTGGACGATGAGCTCTATGCGCTGCGCCTTTCTGCCCATCCGGCCCATGCTCCGGCCTGGCTCGGACTGCGGTCCATGGAGTTCACGGATAAGGATCTTATAAGACATTGGCAGGTCCCGGAGGTATGGCATGAGCTCCGCCTGGAAAGGGAGGCCCGGGAAACACGCGCCTTTCTCGATGGCACGCTGCTCGCCGTACACCGCGAGAATGGCCCGGCAGTACCCCTGCTGGGGCTCAGGGGCAGCGGACGCCGCACTGAGGTGGACGATGTCCGCCTGTTCCAGGGGACCGACCAACAAGTATTTGGGGAGGATTTCAGTAAAAAATACCACCATTACCTGATCTACCTGGCTTTCCTCGTCCTCTCCAATGCAGCCTTTCTGCTGCTTTACGGTCAGCGGCGATGGCTGCTGCCGCTGTCCGTGAACATCACCGTACTCACTGCCGCCCTTTCCCTCTTCTTCCTGACGGTCGGGATCGAGCGCTATCCCCCGCGCTGGATGGTCAAATGGGGCCAGCGGGTCTCCACCATCGAGGAAGGCAGGGAGGTCAGCCAGCGCATCCGGCAGCAATACGCTCCTGCCGACGGGGACAGCACACTCCGGGTATTGTTCATCGGCTCCTCCCAGACCTGGGGCGCAGGGGCCTCCGCGGATAGCCTGACCCTGGCCAGCCGCTTTGCCCGTATGCTCTCGGATTCCCTGGGAGGCAGGGCGGTAGAGGCCATCAATGCCGGAATCTCGGGCATGAACTCCGATGTGCTGCTGGAGATGTACCGGGATGACTGGGCCGGACTAAGACCGCGGTATGTGGTCATCAACCTGGGCTTCAACGATTCAGGCAACCCGCGCTTCGGGCATAACCTGAACGCCATGGTCCGGCTGGCAAGGGAAAGGGGAGGGACGCCCTTCCTGCTTGCTGAACCGGTGAACGAGATCCGCTCCTTTCACCTCGACAACCTCAATATCATGCGCGTTACGGCAAGCTCTGCCCGGGTACCCCTGGTGGATATGCACCGCATTCTGCCTGCGTTTGAGGATAGCGGGTTCCTGTACTGGGATTTCATCCACCTCACCGATTATGGGCAGGAGCGCTTCGCCAGGGCCCTCGTATCGGCCATGCTCCCGCGGGTGCGTAGCGATGAGGCGCAGAAACACGGGGCCGAAGAGGCGCAGGGGGAGAGGGAAAAACCATAGCTTTGCTGTATGCATAAGCCTGCCAGGCAGTATGGACGCAAGGAATGCCGCGATGCCGGAATGGCCCTCGTGCTGATCCTGCTGATCGTCGCGCACTTCACCGACAATATCACCCTGGTACCCTGGATTATCGGGGCCATGCTGCT
>ERZ795054.2037-NODE-2037-length-17671-cov-20.994267_pt1 | contig 17671 bp, 17 predicted proteins | sample MGYA00375138_ERZ795054 | MGnify/ENA primary metagenome ERZ795054 (study PRJEB30183, sample SAMN05720215) | anaerobic digester metagenome | isolation source: active sludge of municipal wastewater-treating anaerobic digesters | place: USA | collected 2014-12-23 ... | reverse complement strand
GAGGCGAAGAACATGCAGCGTTAATGTGTCTTTAAATAGTTGAAGAGGCCTCGCTAATGCGGGGCTTTTTTTGTTTTAGTTGAGTAAGGCAGCACGTTCAGGTTTGTGTATCTCATTTTTTTTCCAACTTCTCTACTTTTGAACAACTTGTTTCTTTGGTTATTTTCATTTCGATTCAAGCAGATGTTATGACTACTTTCTTTTATTATTTCTTCTGAACTATGCACTAAATTTATATTCCAGTTTACAAAAAGTATTCTTTTTTTTGGAAAGTCGTAACTTTTTAGTACATTTGAACGTACAATTAGAGGTACAATTAAAAACACTATTATGAAAGCAGTATCCATTTCGACCTTAAGAAAAAATATCAAAAATTATTTTGATGAAGTAACTGAATCATCAGAAATGTTGGTAGTGTCTAGAAATGATGAGGAGGGTGCTGTTGTCATTATATCATTGAAAGAGTACAATTCCATGACAGAAACACAACATTTATTATCTACTAAAACGAATAGAAAAAGACTTGCTGATGCCCTTCAACAATTAGAAAATGGAGAATTGAGAACGATTCAATCCGGTAATGACTTCCTTAAAGATGAATTTGTAACACCTTCTGTTTAATTATGGACATTAATTTTACGCCAAATAGTTGGGAAGATATTGAATATTGGATAGAGAATGACCCGGAAATTATTACTAGAATTAAAGATTTAATTAAATCAATACGACAAGATCCGTTCAAAGGTTTAGGAAAACCAGAGCCCTTAAAATATGATTTAAAAGGATATTGGTCAAGAAGGATAACCGGAGAACATAGAATTGTTTACAAAGTTTTAGGCACGAAGGGTGTTGATCAAAGGTGTATCATATTACAGTGTAGATTTCACTATGATGATTAAAAAATAAGCCTACTCAAATTATAATTTGAGTAGGCTTATTTTTTTTAATTGTGGGGTAAGACTAAAAATTCACCACGCTAATTTGTTCTAAGGAATGATTTTCTCCATAATTGTATTGGATGATTTTATTGTTGCCCACCGCGATGAGGTGAGAGTTTAAAGCAATAACATCTTGCACACCATCCGAGTAGGTGTTTTGAAGGGTTAATTCAGCCGAGTTTGTTGCATTGAATACGTTTAAGTTTCCGTCGGCACACACGTATAAGACATTATCTTTTATCCCCAATCCACGCGGATCACTTAACAAATACGTTGAAATTAAGGTTGGGTTTTCGATGTTGGTGATGTCAATCACATTCACTTGGTCTTCTATCGCACCGCATGTAGAACCGCCTCTCACTGTAATATAAGCCGTATTGGCAAACACCACTACCGGATCACACGCCGTAGCATGGGAGAAACCGGAAACGAAATAGGGATTAAATTCATCTTGAGCATTCACAATATACATTCCGTTGGTGGAACCGATGAACAAGAATTCTTTTTGTTTGAAGAGGGTTTCAAATTGACCACCGCCCAGCCATTCATTCATATACACCGCTTTGTCAAAAAAAGTTTGAGTTGGGTCACTGATGTTAAATACATTCAGTTCATAACTTTCCACTGTGTAAAGAGCATTGTTATTGATTTGAAACTTCGCATAGGAGCCACCTGTTCCGACAGCACCCGCAGCAGAGCTTTCAAATCCGGCCAACGCATCGTTGGCTAAGATTAAATCTTGACCTTCGGGTCTTCTTCTGTTTTCTAAACGATAGCCGACAATAATTTCATTAGCAGTAGGATAAACATCAAAGGCATAAAATTCAGCTCCTTCCGGATAGGAAGGATAAAATTCAAAGGCATTCTGTACGGTTTGAACCACCGTGATGTTTCCCAGGTTAGAAAGGTCAAATACGACTAAGTCTATAAAATTATCTGCATAAAGAAAATTTCCTTTGACAGCAATATCGTGAACACCTTCTAAGTTTATGAACGCTGTATTTTGTGGACTTGCGGGATTTGAGTTGTCAAAAATATGAATACCAGATTCCTGAGCCACATAAAATAAGAGATTTTCCGCTACGTACACTTTTCCGTCTGCATTGGTTGCTTGGGCAGGGGTTACCGAAATGCTACTGCGGATAGAGGCCAATGATTTGATTTCAGGAACAGCAAATTTTGCCATTTCACCATTATCATCTTCGTTGTTGCAGGAAGCAAAAAAGCTAAGTACAAAAGCAATTGCAACAAATTTTACTATTTTCATTATAAATTGGTTTAGGTTTAACAAAATTACATACTTTTTCAATACTATTGTTATAAATTTTAGATACAATTGAGGCAGAAAAGTTGCGTGAAAGATTAAAAAAAACCTAAAATTTTTAGGTGAGCCTTTGATAATGCATTTTTGATGGATAATATTCCTATTTTTGCACGATAAAAATTTAAAAATGACTTTAAAAAAGGCCTATCTGATTGTTTTTCTGATTCTTTTAGCCGATCAGGTCTCTAAATTATATATAAAAACCCATTTTATTTTAGGAGGAGAAATTAAAGTATTTGATTGGTTTCGGATTCACTTTATTGAAAATGAAGGAATGGCTTGGGGGACAGAAATTCCGGGCGATTACGGTAAATTAATTTTAACCCTTTTCCGTATTGTAGCCGTATTCGGCATTGGCTATTGGTTATGGGATTGTGTTCGAAAAGCAAGTTCTACCTATTTAATTGTGGCCGTCTCTTTAATTTTAGCCGGAGCCTTTGGAAATATTATAGACAGTGTTTTTTATGGGGTAATTTTCAACGATAGTTATAATGCACCCGCTGTATTGTTTTCAGAACAACCTTATGGAACTTGGTTTCACGGGAAAGTAGTGGACATGCTTTATTTTCCGATTTGGAAGGGCACTTTACCGGAGTGGCTTCCTATTATTGGCGGTAAGTATTTTACTTTTTTTAATGCTATTTTCAATATTGCCGATATGGCTATTTCCACAGGCGTGGGGATATTGATTGTGTTTAATAAAAAAGCGTTCGGTACCACCGATAAAGAACAACCAACGGAAGTTGCAGCTTAATCAAAAAAATACACTTTTTCGGGCGTAACCACATAATCCAAAGGGATGTCATTGGCTGAAGTGCCTTCAATACTTTCTTCGGCTTCAAAAAAAGACAACCCGATTTTAAGGGTTTCCGGATTGCAAGCCGTTAAAAAGCGGTCATAAAACCCTTTGCCATAGCCCACCCGATGCCCTTTTTTGTCGAAGGCTAAAAGCGGTACGAAAACGACATCTATTTTTGACACAGGGACTTCCAACCCATTAACAGGTTCCGGAATATTGTAGTTATTTTTTTTAATTTTAGTATTGTCCGTCAATAGGAAATGGGTCATTTCTCCGGTTTTAAAATCACTTTTAGCCAGCACAATTTCTTTGTCTTTACCGGCTAAAATTTGTAAAATAAATTCCGTATCAATCTCTTTTTGTTCCACAATTGACAGAAATAAATGGTAATATGTTTTGTTCCAAATGTCAACCTGTAAAAGATGGTTGGCTATGGCCAAGCTTTTTTCTTCTATTTCTTCCGCAGTAAGTTGTGCACGAAGCGATTTATATCGCGTCCGTAAATCAGATTTATTCATTGGATAAAAATAACAAAATTATTTTTCGTGGCCGCTCATTTGAAAATCTTAAATATCCAATTAACTTTGTTACATGAATAATCCTTCTTTAGCACTCCAACTTCAAACCTTGCCGGAAAATCCGGGGGTGTATCAGTATTATGATAAAGAGGGGAAAATTCTTTATGTAGGGAAAGCTAAAAACCTCAAAAAACGCGTTACTTCCTATTTCAATAAAACGCATGACAATGCCAAAACCAATGTATTAGTTCGTAAAATTGTTGAAATTAAACACATTGTTGTTTCTACTGAACAAGATGCTCTTTTGCTGGAAAATAATTTAATTAAAAAATTACAGCCCCGGTATAATGTACTGTTGCGGGATGACAAAACCTACCCGTGGATTTGCATTAAAAAAGAACCTTTTTCCCGTATTTTTTCAACCCGAAAAATGATTAAAGACGGTTCAGAGTATTTTGGTCCTTATACCAGTTTTAAAACGGTTCATACGTTGTTGGATTTAATAAAAGAGTTGTATCCGTTGCGAACTTGTCACTATGATTTGAGCGAAGCCAATATTAAAAGCAATAAATACAAGGTTTGTTTAGAATACCATATCGGTAATTGTAAAGGACCTTGTGAAGGTTTTGAACTGTTAGAAAATTATCAGAAACAAGTGGATGCCATTCGGCAAATTCTGAAAGGTAATTTTAAAGAAAGTTTAAAAGAGTTTAAACTTAAAATGCATGAGTTGGCCGCCGCCATGCAATTTGAAGAAGCCCAAAAAATGAAGGAAAAGATAGGAGTTTTAGAAAACTATCAAGCCAAATCAACCATTTTGAATCCGAAGATTTCCAACATTGATGTTTTTTCCATTGTGTCAGATGAAACGATGGCCTATGTTAATTTTCTTCAAATTGCTCATGGAGCTATTATCCGTTCTTATACCTTGGAGTTGAAAAAGAAACTAGACGAAACGGATGAGGAGTTATTAGAATTGGCTGTTGTTGAATTACGCGAGCGATTTCATTTAACTTCCAAGGAACTTATTTTGCCTTTTGCCTTGGATTTTGGTGATAAGATAAACGTCACTGTTCCGCAAGTAGGCGATAAAAAGCAGATACTTGAGCTTTCTCAACGCAATGCCAAATACCATCGTTTGGAGCAACTTAAGCAAATTCAAATTGTAGATCCTGAACGGCATACCAACCGTATCATGGCTCAAATGCAAAAAGATTTGCGACTTTCAGTAGAACCTCGACATATTGAATGTTTTGATAACTCCAACATTCAGGGAACCAATCCGGTGGCAGCCTGTGTCGTTTTTAAAGACGGTAAACCCAGTAAAAAAGATTATCGCCATTTCAACATCAAAACGGTAGTGGGGCCGGATGATTTTGCATCGATGGAAGAAGTAGTTTATCGCCGTTACAAACGCATGTTAGACGAAAACCAACCGTTGCCACAACTTATCATCATTGATGGCGGAAAAGGACAATTGTCTTCTGCCCTTAAAAGTTTAGATGATTTAGGCTTACGTGGAAAAATTGCTATTATCGGAATAGCCAAACGATTAGAAGAGTTGTTTTATCCCGGTGATACTGTTCCGCTGTATTTGGATAAAAAATCGGAAACCTTGAAAATTATACAACAACTGCGAAATGAAGCACACCGATTTGGTATTACTCATCATCGTGATAAACGGAGTAAATCTGCTTTGGAAACTTCTATAGAAACGATTCCGGGAATTGGTGAAAAAACCATGGTTACGTTAATTAAACATTTCAAAAGTGTTAAAAGAATAGCACAGGCAAGTGAAAATGAAATTTCAACGGTGGTTGGAGTAGCAAAAGCCAAAAAAATTTACGAATTTTACAAAGCAATAAATAAATAACTTGTTTTGAAGCGAGACGTTCGGGCCTTTTTGGTTGCTATTTTAACGCTTTTCCCTTTCTCTTTTTTGAGCATACCTACTCGAATCAGACCAATTGGGTTATGTTTATTATTGCTAATTCTATTCCTATTTCCTCTTACCTGTTTTTCGCAAGACACTCTTCCACGACCCAAAATCGGTCTTGTGCTTAGTGGAGGCGGTGCAAAAGGATTGGCTCATATTGGGGTTTTAAAAAAAATAGACGAAGCCGGAATAAAAATAGATTACATCGGCGGGACCAGTATGGGAGCAGTCGTGGGCGGTTTGTATGCTTCAGGCTATACCGGTATACAAATAGACAGTATTTTTAAAGCAGCCGATTATGATGCGATTATACAAGATTACACTCCGAGAGTTTCTAAAGATTACTACGAACGCGAAAATAATGATCGTTATGCGTTGACATTGCCCTTTAATAAATTCAAATTAGGGGTGCCGATTGCCCTTTCCAGAGGTTTGTATAATTATAATTTAATGACACGGTTGATGGATCATGTTCGTCATGAGCGTAATTTTAAAAAATTGCCCATTCCTTTTGTTTGTATGGCAACCGATATAGAAACAGGACAAGAAGTTTTGTTAGATCATGGTTTTTTATCTCAAGCAATTGTGGCTAGTGGTGCGTTACCGACATTGTATGCTCCGGTAATTATTGATGGTAGGTTTTTAATCGATGGTGGGGTTTTGAATAATTTTCCGGTAGAAGAAGTCAAGAATATGGGAGCCGACATTATCATTGGTGTTGATGTTCAATATGAATTGAAAGAAAGAGAGGAACTTACCGAGGCTACTAAATTAATGGTTCAAATATCTAATTTACAGATGATTAAGAAGATGGAGGAAAAAAAGCACCTCATCGATATTTACATCAAGCCCAGCATCAATGAATTTACGGTTGTCTCTTTTGATAAAGGGCCTGAAATTATAAAAATTGGAGAAGATGTTGCCATGGAATATATGGAAGCTTTTAAAAAATTGAGCACCAATTATAAAAGACCAACTACGGTGTTCCCAAAAAATGAAACGGATAGTATATACATCAGTTCTATCAAAATCAACCCACTTGAAAATTACACAAAATATTATATTCAAAGTAAATTAAGATTTAAACCAGGGCAAAAAATAAGCTATGCCGACTTAGTTAGGGGTATTGATTATTTAAATACTACTCAAAACTTCAGTTCGTTAAGTTATACGTTAGAAAAAGAAGAAGAAGGCGACCAATTAAATCTTTTTTTAGTAGAAAATCCGATGAAAACGTATTTAAAGTTAGGGCTTCATTATGACGGATTGTTTAAAAGCGGCATTTTAGTGAACTATACCAAGAAAAAATTATTATTTAAAAATGATGTTTTTTCCGCAGATGTAGTTCTGGGAGATAATTTTAGGTATTTCTTAGATTATAATGTTGATATTGGTTATAATTTGAGTGTTGGTTTAAATTCTAAATTTTATCAATTTAATCGAAATGTAAACACAAATTTTAGTGCATGGGATGTTTTAAGAGAAGCCGGTACTAATTCCATAAATATTGATTATAGAGATTTTACGAACCAATTATATCTCCAAACACTATTTGTCCAAAAATTTAGTGCGAAAATTGGGGTAGAGCTTATGAATCTTAAAATCCAATCAGAAACACTTTCTAATTCAACGGCTATTTTTGATAATGGCGATTATTTATCTGCTTTTGGAAATATGAATTTTGATTCCTTTGATAATAAATATTTTCCCAAAAAAGGATGGTATTTTAATGGGGATGTTCAGTCTTTTTTATATTCTTCCAGACATGAAGATATTTTTTTAATGCACACTATTTTCAAAGGAGAAGCGGCTTATGCTCAAAAATTATTCAGAAAAGGCTCGTTTGTTATAAAATCAGAGGGAGGTTTTACGGTTGGTGAGCAAAGCATTCCTATCTTAAACTTTTTTATGGGAGGGTATGGTTATAAACCATTTAACAATTTCAGGCATTTTTATGGGTATGATTTTGTTAGTTTGACCGGAAATAGTTATGTAATGGGCAGTTTAAGTTTTGATTATGAAATTTTCAAAAAAAACCATATTAATGTAGCGGCCAATTATGCTAATATTGGGTATGATATTTTTGTGAATGACGGTTGGTTAAAACTCCCCACGTTTTCAGGTTATTCCGTCGGCTATGGTTTGGAAACCCTGTTAGGCCCTGTCGAAATTAAACAAAGTTGGTCGCCCGAAACCAAAGATTCATTCACTTGGTTTGGCGTAGGTTTTTGGTTTTAATTTTACATATTATTTAATAAATTTTACGATATTTGTATATTATATAAAAAAAACAGCATAATGGTTATAATTCTAGGGTTGTTATTGGCTTTTGCATTAGGAATTATTGTGGGAATTAATATCAAGAAAAACAACTGAAATAATATCATTCTTCATGAATAAATCATTTTGGCGAGGGATGTTAGACTACCTCCATTTTCTTCAAAAGAGAAATCCGGAGTGATACTTTTGTTGAATCAGTTCACGAACTAATTCAATTATCCGTTTTTTATTAATTATCTAATTTTAAAACTATGCCATTTTATCATAAACTTGGAAATATTCCACCCAAACGTCATACACAATTTCGTAAACCAAATGGGGATTTGTATTATGAACAACTTTTCGGCACGGTGGGTTTCGACGGCATGTCGACTAATTCTTATCACGAACAACGACCTACCCAAGTAAAAGAAATTCGTTCACAATACAGTATCGCTCCCATAATTGCTAAATCTAACAATATTCAGTCCTACAAATTGAGTGGTTTTGATGTGGCACCTCAAGACGATTATTTGGAAAGCAGAAAAATTGTGCTTACCAATTCAGACTGTCACATCGTGTTAGCTGCTCCCAGAAAATCAACTACGGATTATTTTTATAAAAATACAGATTCCGACGAAATGATTTTCGTTCACAAAGGTTCCGGTAAATTGAGAACAATTTATGGAAATCTTGATTTTAAATATGGAGATTACCTTATCGTTCCCCGCGGTATTATATACAAAATTGATTTTGATACCGAAGATAACCGCTTGTTTATTGTAGAATCACACGCTCCAATTTATACACCTAAGCAATATCGCAATTGGTTTGGACAATTGTTAGAGCATTCTCCGTATTGCGAACGCGATATTCGTCGCCCGTATGAATTAGAAACAAATAATGAAAAAGGTGATTTTATCATCAAATTAAAAAAGAAAGACGAAATTTTTGAAATGGTATATGCTTCTCACCCTTTTGATGTTGTTGGGTATGACGGATACAATTATCCATATGCTTTTTCGATTCATGATTTTGAGCCTATAACCGGTCGTATTCATCTTCCACCACCCATACATCAAACTTTTGAAACAACGGCATTTGTTGTCTGTTCCTTTGTGCCCAGACTATATGATTATCATCCATTAGCTATACCGGCACCTTATAACCACAGTAATATTGATGCAGATGAAGTTTTGTATTATGTTGATGGTGATTTTATGAGTAGAAACGACATAAAACAAGGAAACATTTCCTTACATCCTGCCGGAATTGCTCATGGGCCTCATCCGGGAGCTGCGGAAAGAAGTATTGGAAAGAAAGAAACGCTAGAGTTAGCGGTAATGGTCGATACGTTCAAGCCTTTAATGGTAACAGAGGAAGCGATGAAAATAGCCGATGAAAACTATTTTCAAAGCTGGCTATAATAAGCGAATTATGTAATAAGCGAATGAGCGAATTCCTATCATACGCTGATCAATCAATACATATGATTTTCACAAATAGTTCAAAATATCAAAATAACCCAATTTTAAAAGAGTCATTTGAATTTGCTCTTATGGTTGTAAAATATTCCGAATTATTAGATGAAAACAGAAAATATGTTATTGCAAAACAATTAATTCGTTCGGGGACATCGGTTGGAGCAAATATTAAAGAAGCTCAAAATGCAGAAAGCAAAGGAGATTTTATTCATAAGCTCAAAATCTCTTTAAAAGAGGCAGATGAAACAGAATATTGGCTTTTTTTATGTGAAAATTTAGAAAATTACCCTAATCCGAAAGAGCTAATTGAAAAATTAAACGGGATTATAAAAATGTTAAACAAAATAATAAGCACTTCAAAAAACAAGGTTTAAGTGAAACAATTATTGAATAAGTGAATAACTAGAATTCACTCATTCGCTCATCAACTAATTATCAAATTATGGCAAAAGACGTAAAATCCGTTGAATACGGACTGGAAAAAATATTTGAAGGAGCACAAGACTTCCTTCCACTTTTAGGAACAGATTATGTTGAGTTTTATGTAGGAAACGCAAAACAATCGGCACATTATTACAAAACCGCATTTGGTTATCAATCACATGCCTATCGCGGATTAGAAACAGGATCAAAAGATTCCGTTAGTTATGTACTAAAACAGGATAAAATTCGATTGGTATTAACAACGCCATTAACGAGTAGTTCACCTATCAATGAACATCTTGCTAAACATGGAGATGGAGTGAAAGTGATTGCTCTATGGGTGGAAGATGCCCGTTCAGCATGGGAAGAAACCACTAAGCGAGGGGCTAAATCATTTATGGAACCAACCGTTGAAAAAGATGAACATGGCGAAGTTGTCCGTTCCGGAATCCATACCTATGGAGAAACGGTTCACATCTTTGTAGAAAGAAAAAATTACAACGGAGCCTTTTTACCCGGTTTTGTAGAATGGAAATCAGAGTACAATCCGGAGCCACTTGGATTAAAATATGTAGACCATATGGTAGGGAATGTCGGTTGGGGTGAAATGAACCAATGGGTAAAATGGTATGAAGATGTGATGGGATTTGAAAATTTCCTTTCTTTCGATGATACACAAATTCACACCGAATATTCTGCCTTGATGAGTAAAGTAATGAGTAATGGTAATGGAAGAATAAAATTCCCAATTAATGAGCCTGCAAAAGGGAACAAAAGATCTCAAATTGAAGAATATATTGATTTTTATGAAGGTTCCGGAGTTCAACATTTAGCTGTTGCCACAGATGACATTATTAAAACCGTTGCCGGATTAAAATCCCGTGGAGTAGAATTTCTTCCGCCTCCACCACAAGCTTACTATGATGATATTCCTCGTCGTTTAGGTGTTCATATGGATATGATGAAAGAAGATATTAAAGAATTACAAAGACTTTCCATATTAGTAGATGCGGACGAAGACGGTTATTTATTACAGATTTTTACCAAGCCTGTTGAAGACCGACCCACGTTGTTTTATGAAATTATTCAACGAATGGGAGCTAAAGGATTTGGAGCAGGTAACTTTAAAGCGTTATTTGAGAGCATAGAAAGAGAGCAAGCTTTAAGAGGAACGTTATAAAACCACCTGAAAATTACAGATAATGAAATTTTTGACCTATAAACTGCTATTTTTTTACAAATATTTAGTTAAAGTTGAATTTTCATTAAAAATAATATAACTAACAGATTACCTTTGCACTCGCAAAAGAGGGAGTGGTTACCTTCTTAGTGTAATATAAATTTTTCATAATTTATAGTTTTTTGGTTAGTTAATAGCATACAACCCAATCGGTAACGGTTGGGTTTTGTGTTTTTAGTCCCGAAACTTCGGGATTGGCTTTAGAAAAGTCTTTCTATTTTTCAGATTCTTAAAAAAACATTAAAGTCCTCACATTTTTTGAGGTCTTTTTTAGTTTTAGTACATTTGGAACAGAAATTGATTTATCTGAAGAAAATCAAGCACTACTATGAAAAAGTTATTTTTATTTGTTATATTCTTTTCGACTGTCAGTTTCGATTCTTCTCCAACATTACAACCGAAAAAAGAAGATGCTTTTGAAGTTGGGGAATGGTTTAAGTTTCGTATCCATTACGGCTTAATCAATGCCGGTTATGCGGAATTAGAAGTAAAAGAAGCAGTTAGAAACAATAAAAAGGTTTTTCATGCCAAGGGACGGGGTTATACCGTTGGAATGACAAAATTCTTCTTTGAAGTGGAAGATGATTACCAAAGTTATTTTGACAAAGAATCGGGGAATCCCTATCAATTTGTACGAAAAATAGATGAAGGCGGTTATACAAAAAATCAGGAAGGGTTTTTTAATCATAAATCAAAAACCATTTTAGTAAAGGATTACAAGAAAAAAACTGAAAAAACCTTTGAAGTTCCTGATAATACCCAAGACATTTTATCTACCTTTTACTATTTACGAAATCACCCTAATGTTGACAAACTGAAAGTGGGTGAGTCAATTAATGTTGATATGTTTTTTGATGATGAAACGACTAAATTTAAGTTGAAATTTATTGGTCGTGAAGATTTAAAAACTAAATTTGGGGTAATTTCCACAATGATATTCAGACCCTATGTTCAGGCCGGTCGTGTTTTTAAAGAGCAAGAGAGCTTAACTGTTTGGATATCAGATGATGACAATAAATTACCCGTTCGAATTAAAGCCAGTTTAGCTGTAGGTTCAATAAAAGCAGATTTGGAACAATTCAAGGGCCTAAAACACACATTTACCGTTAAAGCAAAACCGTAATGAATTCAACAGCACACAAAGAAATTTTAGAACAGATAGAGCAAAAATTTCAGGCGATAAATCAAAAAACTGATACACATTTAGAAGGACTTTTGTGGGCAAAACCAATAACCTATTGGGATTATATCCAAACGGATGCCTTGCTTAATCTTCAAACCCAACGAACAACTTTACCGGATGAAATGGTATTTATTATGTACCATCAAGTGAATGAATTATTGTTTAAAATGATTCTTTGGGAAATTGAACAACTCTGCCAAACCGAGCAACCTGAAACAGCTTATTTCACCGAAAAATTAATGAGAATCAGTCGTTATTTCGATATGTTAACAACCTCTTTTACCATTATGAAAGAAGGAATGGATGTTGAACAATACATGAAATTCAGAAATACGTTAACACCCGCCAGTGGTTTTCAAAGTGCTCAATACCGATTTATTGAATTTTCCTCAACTGATTTGATTAACTTGATTGATTACCGTTTTAGAGCAACGATAGATAGAAATACGCCTTTTGAATATGCTTTTGAACATTTGTATTGGCAAGCAGCCGGGAAAGATTACCAAACCGGCGAAAAATCTTTTTTAATTTTAGAGTTCGAACGAAAATATAAAAAGGAATTTTTGCGTTTTATGGAAGAATACAACACCACTAATTTGTGGCGGAAATTCAAACAATTACCTGAAAACGACCAAAAAAACGAGGCTTTAGTTACTGCGATGCGACATTATGATTACACCGTCAACATAACTTGGGTAATGGGTCATTATCATGCAGCAAAAAAATATATTGAAAGCGGACACGGAACCGGAGAAGCAACAGGAGGCAGTGATTGGAAAAAATACATGTTGCCCAAATACCAACGAAGAATTTTCTTCCCTGAACTATGGACAGCTGAGGAATTGGCCACTTGGGGAGAAAAAGAAAGTATATAATTGATTTAAAGAAAAAACATTGAAATTTAAAATAGTAACGATATCTCTAATCACTTTACTCTTATTCGCCTGCGAAGAAAAAGATAAAAAAGTTGTTCCTAAAGAAGTTATTAAAGAAGAGCCAATCATTGTTGAGTTTGGGTTTACGTACAATGATTATTTAGTAGTTCAAGATACAGTTCAAAGCGGAGATACATTCAGTAAATTATTGGAAGAAAACAATATCGGCACTTTTAAAGTGCATGATGTCACAGAAATGGTAAAAGACAGTTTTAATCTTCGGGATATTAGAATTGGCAAGCCTTTTACGCTTTTAAAATCAAAAAAAGCCCCTCACCAATTACAGGTTTTTATTTATCAGAAAGATAATATTCATTATAGTGTTGTTGATTTCAGAGATACTGTGGTGGTCGCTTATAATAAACAAAAACCCATCACTATAAAACGAAGAACTATTGCTACGTCAATTAGTGGATCATTGTCGGAAACATTAAGTAAAAATGGTGTCGATGCTTCAATGGCAAATAATTTAGCAAAAATTTATGAGTATTCAATTGACTTCTTTAAGATTCAAAAAGATGATAAATTTGCGGTAACTTTTTATGAAAAATATATCAACGACAGCATTTATGCCGGTGTAGAAAGAATGGAAAGTTCTTTTTTTGAACATAAAGGCAAAAAAATCTACGCTTTTCCATACAAATTAGACAGTTTATCCAAAAAAGTGGATTATTATGACGAAGAAGGAAAAGGATTGAAAACCATGTTTTTGAAGGCTCCGTTGGATTATTTTAGAATATCCTCTCGTTTTTCACCTAAACGTTTCCATCCGGTCCAAATGACTTGGAAAGCTCACAAAGGAACAGATTATGCAGCAGCACAAGGAACTCCTATTAAAACAACAGCTTCCGGAGTGGTTGAAAAAACAGGATATACAGCCGGAAATGGGAACTTTGTAAAAGTCAAACACAATGGAACTTATTCGACTCAATATTTACACATGTCCAAAATTTTAGTACGACAAGGGCAACGTGTCGAACAAGGTCAGGTGATTGGAAAAGTAGGAAGTACCGGTTTAGCCACAGGTCCACACGTGTGTTATCGCTTTTGGAAAAATGGTGTTCAAGTTGATCCTTTATCACAAAAATTACCCAATACTGAACCGATGAATGAAAAACACCGGAAAAATTATTTAACTTATATCGCTCCTTTAAAAAGGGAGTTAGACAGCATTGCAACACTACAGTTTAAAAAATAAAATTGATATCATGGCCTTAAAAAGTACCAATCCTTCAGGAACAGCAGCTTGGCAAAATTTGAAAAAACATTTTGAAGAAATGCAACATGTTTCTATGCAAGAACTTTTTGCTAAGGATGCTAAAAGAGCAGAAAAATTCCATATTCAATGGAACGACTTTTTAGTCGATTATTCAAAAAATATTCTTACTGAAGAAACAAAACAACATCTTTTGGCTTTAGCGAATGAAGTTGATTTAAAAGATGCTATATCGAAATATTTTGCCGGTGATTTAATTAACCAAACAGAGAACAGAGCCGTATTACATACTGCATTAAGAGCTTCTACTAATGCAAGTATTATGGTTGATGGAGTTAATGTGATGCCGGAAGTAGTTGCCGTAAAAAATAAAATTAAAAACTTCACGGAAGAAGTGGTTAATGGTGAACGAAAAGGTTTTACCGGAAAGCCTTTTACTGATATTGTAAACATTGGTATAGGAGGTTCTGATTTGGGCCCCGCAATGGTGGTTGAAGCCCTCCAGTTTTATAAAAATCAACTGAATGTCCATTTTGTTTCAAATGTGGATGGTGATCATGTTAACGAAGTTATTAAAAAAGTAAACCCAGAAACAACTTTATTTGTCATTGTTTCTAAAACGTTCACTACTCAAGAAACCTTATCTAATTCCGAAACAATTCGCCATTGGTTTTTAAAATCAGCTAAGCAAGAAGATGTCGCCAAGCATTTTGTCGCCGTTTCTACTAACATTCAAAAAGTGACAGAATTTGGAATTCATCCTGATAATATTTTCCCAATGTGGGATTGGGTAGGCGGTCGATTTTCACTTTGGAGTGCTGTTGGATTATCCATTAGCTTAGCGGTTGGCTATGAAAATTTCGACAAGTTATTGATTGGAGCTCATGACATGGATGAGCATTTTAGAACAACACCGTTTGAAAAAAACATTCCGGTTATTTTAGCTTTATTAAGTATCTGGTATAATAATTTCTTTGGTGCAGAAAGTGAAGCTTTGATTCCGTATACCCAATATCTTCAAAAATTAGCTCCTTATCTTCAACAAGGAATAATGGAGAGTAACGGAAAGAGCATTGACCGTGAAGGAAACCCGGTGAATTATCAAACCGGAACAATAATTTGGGGAGAACCGGGAACAAATTCTCAACATGCTTTCTTTCAATTAATTCACCAAGGCACAAAATTGATTCCTACTGATTTTATTGGATTTGTACATTCACTCTATGGAAATCAAGACCATCATGATAAGTTAATGTCCAACTTTTTTGCACAAACCGAGGCTTTATTAAACGGGAAACCTGCAGAACAAGTTATGGCTGAATTTGAAAAACAAGGAGTTTCTGGAGAAAAGGCAGAATTTTTATTGCCGTTTAAAATATTTTCAGGAAATAGACCTACAAATACTTTTTTAATTACCAGTTTAACTCCGGAGACTTTAGGTTCTTTAGTTGCCTTATATGAACACAAAATATTTGTACAAGGTGTTATTTGGAATATTTTCAGTTATGACCAATGGGGTGTAGAACTCGGCAAACAATTAGCCAATTCTATTTTAGGGGAAATTACTTCCGGTAAAATTAAAAACCACGACAGTTCAACCAACTTTTTATTGACCCATTTTTTAAACCAAAGATAAAAATCGAAACCCTATCTGCTTGATAGGGTTTTTTATTTTACTATATTTGTTTTTCATAAAATAAATTTCTTATGTACGAATTATTACAAAAATTACATTCTTGGTGGGCTTATTTGGCTCTAATACTTCTTTTTTTAGCCGTTATTAATGCTGTTTTAGGTTATACCGGAAAAAAACTGTTTCAACCTAAAGATTTACGCATTTCACTTTTTGCGTTGATTTTTACTCATATTCAATTGTTATTAGGGCTTATTTTATATATAGTTTCTCCTTTAGGATTAGATTCGTTAGGACAAATGAAAGACCCGGCTATTCGATTAACATCGATGGAACATCCATTAATCAACATCATTGCGATTATATTAATTACAATTGGATGGTCAAAACATAAAAAAGTAGCCAACAACCTTAAATTTCAAAAAATTATGGTTTTTTATGGGTTGGGATTATTACTTATTTTAATTCGAATTCCTTGGAGTTCTTGGTTAGGATAAAAGTTTAAAACCACGTTTTTTCGTGGTTTTCTCATTTTGGAACACTATTTGTTAATGATAAACGCACTTAAAATCTGGATTATGAAACATAAAACCGAGCTGATTGTGTTTGGGCTGTTTGCCTTATTGTTTTTCAGTAGTTTTTCTTTTGAAACAAAGCATTTCGAAAAACCATCATTAAATAGAATTATCCATAGCGATACTACTAAAAATGATAAAACTGCCATCGATAGCATTGCAACAGAAGGTAATTTTACCTTTAAATTGTATAAAAAAGGAGCTCATGCCTCTTATTATGCGGATAAATTTACAGGGAAAAGAACTGCAAGCGGACAAGTTTTTGATAATCAAAAGCACACGGCTGCACACCGGAAATTTCCATTTGGAACAAAAGTTCGTGTAACGAATGAAGCAAACGGAAAATCAACAATAGTTACCGTAAATGACCGTGGACCTTTTACAAAAGGAAGAGAAATTGATTTGTCAAAAAGGGCTTTTCATGACATAGTTCAACACAAAGGGCATGGTTCGATGAAAGTAACGATAGAATTAGTTGAAGAAATAAAGGATTCTATAAATTGAGTTAGCTCCAGTTTTTAAAAGGATTTCTGCTTAAATAAGCATTGTAATAACGTTCGTCGTTGGTTACTTCTTCTCCCAACCAAGAAGGTTTTTCGAAAGCTTCTTCTTCTGATTCTAATTCTATTTCAGCCATAATTAATCCTTCATTTTCGCCGGAGAAAACATCGACTTCAACTATATGATTACCTATTTTGATATCGTAACGAACTTTGTCGATAATTCCTGTTTCACAAAGTTTTAAAAGTTTTTCCGCATCGGCTACAGAAATTTCTTTTTCCCATTCCAAACGCGTTAAACCCGTTTCATTTCCAATGCCTTTGATGGTTATGAAAGCTTTATTTCCTTTGATTCGAATGCGAACAGTACGTTCAGGATGTGAATTTAAATAGCCTTGTACAATTCTCGATTCCTGAAAAGCTTCTTTTTTAAATTGTGGAGAAGTAACTAAAAATTTTCGTTCAATTTCTATCATAATATTTTCATATAATATGAATGCAAGGTAGATATAAATATTTTTGATTCGTATTTTTACAAAACAAATATACCAAATGGCTGTATCCTTTACTAAAAAGAAAAAAGTAACAACGATTGATGTTTTAACTGTTTATTTTGATAATAATAAACGGTGGGAAACAACAATTGACCCGTTAGAAATTCTAGTTAAAATTGTAGCTTCAATTCGGCCTAAAAATCTCAAAAAAACA
>ERZ795054.2036-NODE-2036-length-17681-cov-5.193407_pt1 | contig 17681 bp, 15 predicted proteins | sample MGYA00375138_ERZ795054 | MGnify/ENA primary metagenome ERZ795054 (study PRJEB30183, sample SAMN05720215) | anaerobic digester metagenome | isolation source: active sludge of municipal wastewater-treating anaerobic digesters | place: USA | collected 2014-12-23 ... | reverse complement strand
CGCCGCAGACGAAGGCGCCGGCGCCGAGGCGGATCTCGATGTCGAAGTCGAAGCCGGAGCCGAGGATGTTCTTGCCGAGGAGGCCGTACTCGCGGGCCTGGGCGATGGCGATCTTGAGGCGGTCGATGGCGAGGGGGTACTCCGCGCGGATGTAGACGTAGCCCTTGGTGGCGCCGATCGTGTAGCCGCAGATCGTCATCGCCTCGATCACCGAGTGCGGGTCGCCCTCGATGGTGGAGCGGTCCATGTAGGCTCCGGGATCGCCCTCGTCGGCGTTGCAGACGACGTACTTCTGGTCGGCCTGGGGGACGCGGGAGAACTCCCACTTGCGCCAGGTCGGGAAGCCCGCGCCGCCGCGGCCGCGGAGGCCGGAGGTCTTGAGCTCGGCGATGACGTCCTCGGGCTTCATCTGGAAGATGGCCTTCTCTAGGGCGGCGTAGCCGTCTCGGGCGATGTACTCGTCGATGTTCTCCGGGTTGATGACGCCGCAGTTGCGCAGGACGATGCGGAACTGCTTCTGGTAGAACTCGATGTCCTCGACCTTGACGTTGTCCGCGCTCTTCGCGTCCTTCTTGTAGAGGAGGCGCTTGACCTCGCGGCCCTTGACGACCTGCTCGGAGATGATCTCCTTGGCGTCCTCGGGCTTCACCTCGACGTAGAAGGACTCGGAGGGAAGGACCTTGACGATGGGGCCCTTCTCGCAGAAGCCGAAGCAGCCCGTCTTGACGACCTGGACGTCGCCCTTGACGCCCTGGGCCTCCGCCTCGCGCAGGAGGTTCTTGTAGATCTCGTCGGCCTTGGCGGACTCGCAGCCGGTGCCGCCGCAGACCAGAATGAAGTTCTTGTAGGCCATGTAGTCCTCCGCCCCTTATTTCTTCATGATGTCGGCCGCGGGCCGGTCGAAGATATGGTTCTCGAGAAGCTTCTTCTCGACCAGGTGCTTGCGGACGAGGTCCTTCGCGACCTCGGAGGTCATCTTGCCGTAGATCACGGTGGGCATGCCGGGCATCACCACCTCGACCGTCGGCTCGACGTAGCAGAGGCCCATGCAGCCCGTCTGCCGGATGATCACGTCCTTGCCGAGGCCGTACTCGTCGACGGCCTTCACGATCTCGTCGAAGGTCTGCTTGGCGCCCGCGGCGATGCCGCAGGTCCCCATGCCGACGATAACCTGGATCTCCTTGCCCTCCACCTCGCGGCGGGTCAGGTCCTGCTTCTTGTCCTCGCGGAGCTTGCGGAGCTGCTCGAGGGTCATCTTCGCCATGAATCGTCTCCTTTCGTCCCGGCCGCCTCTCGCGGTCCGGAGCGCCGGTCCGTCAATCTGCTTCTTCCTGCGAGGCGAGGAATCCGAGGAGCAGGGCCAGGGAGTCCGCCCGCTCGAGGCCGCCCAGGGCCTCGGAGAGCTCGCTCCGCGACAGCTCGTAGGAAAGGCTCCCCTCGGGGGAGCTCCTCGTCCGCCGTATCGTCATCTCGTGGTCCCCGGGGAGGCAGAGCGCGGCCCTGAAGAGGCCGGGCAGGTCCCCGAGGGGCGGCGCGTCCACGTTGCCCTTCGGAAAGCCGAAGGCCACCGTCGTGCCCTTGCCCTTCTCCGACTCGATCCGGAAGCTCCCCTCCGCCTGCCTCGTCGCCTGGACGAGGAAGGGAAGTCCGAGCCCCACCTTTCGCCGCGCGTGCTTCTTCCCGTCCGTGTAGAAGGGGTCGAGGGCCCGCGCGAGCTCCTCCTCCGCCATGCCGACGCCGTCGTCGGCGACGGCCACGGAGAAGGATTCCTCCGTCTCGGCGAAGTCGATCCGCACCGTCCCGGCGCCCGACTCGACCGCGTTCTGCGCGATGTCGAGGACGTAGTCGCCGAGGGAGTAGTGCAAGCCCGTCCCCGCCCCGGAGGTCCTAGAGCTTGCGGTACTTGGCGATGATCTCCGGCAGCTGCTCCTTCGTGAGCTTGCCGTAGACGTCGTTGCCGATCATGAGGACGGGCGCGAGGCCGCAGCAGCCCAGGCAGCGGACCGGGTCGATGCTGAAGAGGCCGTCGTCCGTGACCTCCTCGCTCTTGATCCCGAGGATGGACTCGGTCTCGTCGATGAGGCCCTGGGCACCCTTGAGGTAGCAGGCGGTCCCGAGGCAGATCGAGATCTTGTGCTTGCCGGGCTTCGTGGTCTTGAAGTAGTGGTAGAAGGTGATGACCCCGTAGATCTTCGCGAGGGGGGTGCCGATGAGCCTGGAAAGCTCCTCGGCGGCCTCGCGCGGGATGTAGGTGTACTCGCCCTGGATGCGGTGGAGCAACATGATGAGGTTGCCGGGCTTGTCCTTCCACTCCTCGATGAAGTCGCGCAGCTCCTTCGAGAACTCGAGTTTCGTTTCTGGCATCAAAAGCCTCCCTTTTGCTGTTGAAGCTAGATAAAATTATATCGATATTTTGTTTTTGGCAGTATATACTCCTTCCTCTCGATTGACAAGAGGAGATGGAGCTTATTTCGATACATGAAACATAGTTAAGTCGATTTAACTTACCGTCAAGCCCCCAAGCGCCGGTTTGATTTGTCCAGGGCCGACCTTGCGTGTATACTGGTGCCATGAATCGAAAAAGTGGTCTCCGGGCGCTCGACGCGACGGTTGCGGGCATCGCGACCGTGGTCGCCGTCGCCCTCCTCCTCGCGACGGGCCTTTCCGAGGGCGGCGGCCCGCCGGCCGTCGAGGGCCGCGTCCGCTACGAGTCCGGCACCCGGGCCCTCCTCCTGGGCGGAAGCTGGGAGCGCTACGGCGGCTTCGTCACCGACCAGGACCTCGCCGCCGAGCCGCGGAGGCCCTCCTTCGCCGCGAGCCCCCTCACCCCCTCCATCCTGCCCGGGCCGGCCCCCGAAGGCGGCCCCGTCACCTACCGCATGCGGGTGGAGCTGCCGCTGCGCGGCGGGCGCTACTCGCTCTTCGTCCCCGGCCTCCCCGGCTTCCGGGCCCTCCTCGTGGACGGAAAGTTCCTCTACGACTCCTCCGCCGGCGCGAGCCCGCCCCGGGAGCTCTCCTTCGAGGCCCAGGGCCCGGAGGTCTCCATCCTCCTCCAGAGCGGAGAGGGAGGGCCCCGCCTCGAGGCTCCCGGCCTCCTTCCGGGCTACGTACTCTTCGGCGAGGCCAAGGGACTGCAGGTCCAGAGGCTCGTCGCGGCCGGCCTCCCCGCGATCGGCGTCGGCTGCTTCGCCGTCGCCGCCCTCTTCTTCTTCCTCCTCTTCGCCTTCTGGCGCGCCAACCGGGAATTCCTCGCCTTCTCCCTCTTCTCCCTGGCCGCGGCCTTCGTCGCCCTCGTCTCCAACGCGGGGATCCTCGGCCTCGCCTCCCCCTCCGCCCCCGCCGTCGAGCGCGCCTACCTCGCGGGCCTCGCGGCCCTCGCCCTCGCCTTCTTCTGGTTCCTCTCCTCCGCCTTCCCGAAGCGCCTGCCCCTCTGGGCCAAGGCGGCCTTCTCGGTCCCGCCCCTCCTCCTCGCGGCCGCGGCCCTCCTCCCCCTGGCCTCGGCCTCCCTGGCGGAGCTCCCCCTCCTCGGCCCGCGGCCGCTCTACGCCGCCGTCTTCGGCCTCTGCGCCCTCTACTGCCTCGCGGCCTTCGCCTGGAACCTCGTCCTCGCGGCCAAGGGCGAGAGGCGCGCGCTCTGGCTCCTCTCCGGCCTCGCGATAGCCGCCGCCGGGGCCGCGGCCAGGCGGGCCGCGCCGGCGGGCTTCAACGCGGCCTACTTCGCCGAGCCCCTGGGCTTCGCCGCCTTCGCCTTCGTCGCCGCCCTCATGCTCGTGAAGCGCATGGGCGACGGCGTCGAGTCCCTCGCGATCCTCACCGACTACGCGGCCGACGTCTCCGCGACGGTGAAGCGCTTCATCCCCAAGGAATTCCTAGACTACCTCTCCAAGGCGGAGATCACCGACTTGCGGCTCGGCGACCACGTGAAGAAGGAGATGACCATCTTCTTCTCCGACATCAGGGCCTTCACGGAGCTCTCCGAGCGCCTCACGATCGAGGAGAACTTCGCCTTCATCAACTCCTACCTCGCGCGGGTCGTCCCCCTCATCACCGAGCGCGGCGGCTTCATCGACAAGTACATCGGCGACGCCATCATGGCCCCCTTCCCCGGCGACACCGGGCCCGACGCGGCGATCCGCGCCGCCGTCGCGATGCAGGAGAAGGTCGTGGAGTACAACGGCCACCGCGCCAAGATGGGCTACCGCCCCATCTCCATGGGCGTCGGCATCCACACGGGCGACCTCATGCTCGGCGTCGTCGGCGTCTCCGACCGGATGGAGAACACCGTCATCTCGGACGCGGTCAACCTGGCCTCCCGCCTCCAGGCCATCACCAAGGCCTTCAACATCGGCCTCGCGATCTCGGAGCAGTCCTTCAAGGAGCTCGAGGACCCGGGCTCCTACAAGTACCGCTTCATCGGCAAGGTGAAGGTGAAGGGCAAGGCCGCCCCCGTCTCCGTCTTCGAGATCTTCGACGGCATCGCGCCGGCCCTCTTCGAGCGCAAGATGAAGGTGAACACCTTCTTCGAGCAGGGCATGCTCTCCTACTACCAGAAGGACTTCGCCGGCGCCATGTACTACTTCAAGCGCGTGCTGGACACGGTGCCCGAGGACGGGGCCGCGGCTTTCTACCTGGAGAACTGCATGGCGAAGGCCGCGCTGTAGCGCAGGAGGCGGCATGGGCGAGAGGCTCAGTTTCGGCGTCGACTGGTATCCCGAGCAGTGGGACGAGTCCACCTGGGAGCGCGACTGCGAGCGCATGCGCGCCCAGGGCGTCTCCGTCGTGCGGATGATGGAGTTCGCCTGGACGATAGTCGAGCCCGAGAAGGGGAGATACGACTTCTCCCTCTTCGAGCGGGCGGTGGAGGTCGCGGCGAGCCGCGGCCTCAAGGTGATCCTGGGCACGCCGACCGCGACCTTCCCCGCCTGGCTCCTCGACGAGGGCGAGGTCCTCATGACCTCGCCCGAGGGCCGCGTCCGCGACTTCGGCGCGAGGCGCATGGGCTGCTACAACGCCCCCGCCTACCGCGAGGCCGCCCGCAAGGTCGCGGCGGAGGCGGCGAAGCGCCTGGGCGGCCACCCCGCCGTGGAGGGCTGGCAGGTCGACAACGAGCTCGGCCACGAGGGCTCGGACCGCTGCGTCTGCGGGCATTGCCGGGCCGCCTGGCACGCCTGGCTCGAGCGGCGCTACGGCAAGGTCGAGGCCCTGAACGCCCAGTGGGGCAACATCTTCTGGGGGACGACCTACGGCCGCTTCGACCAGGTGCCCGTCCCCCGCAAGCAGGTCTCCGTAGGCTTCAACCCGGGCCTCCTCCTCGACTACGACCGCTTCATGTCCGACTCCGCCGCCGCCTTCGTCGACGCCCAGGTGGAGGCCCTCAAGGCGGCGATAGGCCCCGACCGCTACGTCACCACGAACCTCTACCCGCCGCCCCTCTCCAACGCGATCGACATGGAGCGCCTGACCCGGGACATGGATTTCGCCTCCTGGGACAACTACCCGATCTGGGGCGCGCAGGACGAGCCCTTCCCCCACCACTTCCAGGCCTTCGCGCAGAGCTACGTCCGCGGCCTCCGCGGCTCCGGGCCCTTCACGGTCATGGAGGAGTTCTCCGGCATCCAGGGCCACGTCTGCCTCGGCGCCTTGCCGCCGGAGGGCCAGGTCGCCCTCTGGACCGTCCAGGCCGTGGCCCGCGGGGCCAACCGAATCGTGTATTTCAGGGGGAGGACCGCGCCCTACGGCCAGGAGCAGCTCTGCTCCGGACTCCTCGAGGCCGACGACGGGGAGACCTCGCGCTCGCGGGTCCTCGCGGCCAACGCGAAGCGCGCCAAGGCCGAGCTCGCCCGCCTCGCCTCCGTCCCCTTCGAGAGCGACGCCTGCCTCGTCTACTCGAAGGACGACGCGAGGGTCCTGCGCGAGCAGTACCTCTCCAAGGGCCTCTACGTCAAGGAAGCCGAGTGGATGCAGGCGGGCTACGACCTCGAGCTCGCCAAGTGGTTCGCGCCCTTCGCCGCTTTCAACGTGAACGCGGACGTGAAGAGCGCCGCCTCCGTCGACGTGGAGAAGTACGCCCTCGTCTCCCTGCCGCTCTACCAGATGGCCGACCCGGCCCTGGTCGCGCGCCTGGACGCCTGGGTGCGGAGGGGCGGCGTCCTCGTCCTGGGCTACCGCTCGGGCGCGCGGGACCTGAGGAACTGGAACATCGCCGCCCCCCTACCCGGCCTCTTCTCCGAGCTCGCGGGCGTTCGCGTGCCGGCCTTCGAGTCGCTCAACCTCACCCGTACGCGCCTGAGGCTCAAGGGCCTGCCCGCCCTCGTCCCCGCCCATGCCGAGGTCTGGGCGGACCACCTGGAGCCCGCGGGCGCCGAGCCGATAGCCTGGTACTCCGGGCGCGGGAAGTCCTGCCGCGGCAAGCCCTGCGCGACGGTGAACCGCGTCGGCAGGGGCAAGGTCTTCTATATCGGGACGAGCCCCGACCCAGCGGCCATGTTCTTCCTCTACCGCCGCATCCTCAAGGAGGCCGGCCTCTCGCCCCGCTTCCTGGGCAAGGAGGCCGAGGTCGTCGAGCGGCGGACGGACGAGGGAGCCCGCGTGCGTATAGCCCTGAACCACTCGCCCAGGCCCAGGCGGATCCTCGGGAGGCGGCTGCCGCCCTGGGGCTGGGCGGTGCTCGAGTAGGCGGGCTATACTCTAGGCATGGAAGACCCCAGCACCCTCAACGACCGCGGCGTGGCCCTCTCCGACGCCGGCCGCTACGAGGAGGCCATCGCGGCCTTCGACAAGGCCCTGAAGCTCGCCCCCGGCAACACGGGCCTGGTCTACAACCGCGGCGAGGCCCTGCGCCGCGCCGGCCGCCTGGCCGAGGCCCGGGCCGACCTGGAGGCCGTCCTGGCCGCCGAGGGAGAGGAGCCCGACCTCCTCCTGGCCCTCGGCCTCGTCGCCTACGAGGCCGACGACTACGACGAGGCGGAGGAGCGCTACGAGCGCGCCCTGGTCCTCAAGGCCGACTTCCCCCAGGCCTGGAACGACCTGGGCGTCGTGAAGTTCCGGCGCGGCGACTACCAGGGCGCCCGCCTGGCCTTCGAGAAGGCAGTCTCCCAGAAGGCCGACTACGAGGAAGCCTGGTTCAACCTCAAGGACAGCTACGACGAGCTCGGCCTCGAGTCCGACAAGCGCAGGGCCGAGAAGCGCCTCCGCGAGCTCGGCGGCGACGAGGGCGAGAGCGACTAACCCGCGGCCGGCCGCGCGGCTTCCGGCCCGCCCGCGGGCCGGAGGCCGCCGCGCCGCCCCTGCCCCGTTCCGCGCTGGCGGGACCGCCGCGCGGGGCCGCCCTCCCCGGCCAAAAGACGCGCCCCTCCTTCACAGATGCCCGATGCGGGTATAGAATGATCTTCCCCCTAGCGGGGAAAGTCATTAACAGGAGGAATCCCATGCGCAAGACCAACGCCGGACGGATCGCGCTCGCCGCCGTCCTCGTCCTCGCCGCGCTCTCCGCCCTCGGCTGCGCCTCGCCCTACGCGAAGTACGCCGAGACGCCGCTCAACATCACCTTCATCGAGACGACCGACGTCCACGGGGCCATCTTCCCCTACAACTTCATCAAGGCCCAGGAGATGAAGAACTCCCTGGCCCAGGTCGCGACCCTCGTCGCGGCCGAGCGCGCCAAGGAGGGCTCGAACGTCGTCCTCCTGGACGCGGGCGACACCCTCCAGGGCCAGCCCACCGTCTACTACTCGAACTTCGTGAAGACCGGCGCGACCCACGTCTGGTCCGAGGCGGTCAACTACCTCGGCTACGACGCCCTCACCGTGGGCAACCACGACATCGAGGCCGGGCACCCCGTCTACGACAAGCTCTACAAGGAGATCAAGTCTCCCGTCGTCTGCGCCAACATCGTCAAGGAAGACGGCACGCCCTACTTCACCCCCTACACGGTCATCAAGCGCGAGGGCGTCAAGATCGCCGTCCTGGGCATGATCACGCCCAAGATCGCCGACTGGCTCCCGCCCCAGTTCTGGACCGGGATGCAGTTCGTCGACATGGTCGAGACCGCCAAGAAGTGGGTCCCCATCATCCAGGAGAAGGAGAAGCCCGACGTCCTCATCGGCCTCTTCCACTCCGGCGTGGACTACTCCTACGGCGGGGCCTCCAAGGACACCGCCATGAACGAGAACGGCAGCCAGCTCGTCGCCGAGCAGGTGCCCGGATTCGACATGGTCTTCGTCGGCCACGACCACATGGGCTGGGACGGCCAGGGCTGGAACGTCGCTACCAAGCAGAAGATGGAGGTCAAGGACCCCTCCGGCAAGACCGTCTATATCTACGGCGCCCTGGACGCCGCGCGGAAGGTCCCCATGGTCAACCTCTCCCTCACCTGGGACCCCAAGGCCAAGGGCTGGATCAAGAAGATCGAGGGCAAGCTCGTCGACATGGCGACCGTCCCCGCCGATCCCGCCTTCACCGCCAAGTTCCAGCCCGCCGCCGACGAGGTCAAGGCCTGGGTCGACAGGCCGGTCGGCAAGCTCGCCGCCAAGATCACCACCCGCGACTCCATGTTCGGCGACTCCGCCTTCGTGGACCTCATCCACCGCATCCAGCTCGAGCTCTCCGCCGACCCGGCCATGGGCCTCAAGAAGGCCGACGTCTCCTTCGCCGCGCCCCTCACCTTCGACGCGACCATCCCCGGCAGCGTCGACGGCACGATGTACGTCCGCGACATGTTCAACCTCTACCAGTACGAGAACTTCCTCTACACGATGGACATGACCGGCAAGCAGATCAAGGACTTCCTGGAGTACTCCTACAAGTCCTGGTTCGACACGATGCCCAACGAGGGCAACCACCTCATCGCCTTCCAGAAGGACAAGGACGGGAAGCTCATCACCGACGCCCGCTCCGGCGCCTACCAGACCGCGACCCGCTCCTACAACTACGACTCCGCCGCCGGCATCAACTACACGGTCGACATCTCCAAGCCCGCGGGCTCCCGGATCGCGATCTCCTCGATGGCCGACGGCTCCGCCTTCGACCCCGCGAAGACCTACGTCGTCGCGATCAACTCCTACCGCGGCCAGGGCGGCGGCGGCCACCTCACGACCGGCGCCGGCCTCGACAAGACCGCCGTCCAGAAGCTCAAGTTCGTGAACGGCGCCACGACCAAGGACCTCCGCTTCTACCTCCTCACCTGGTTCGAGAAGCAGAAGGGCGCGGTCACCGTGGCCCCCATCGGCAACTGGAAGCTCGTCCCCGAGGACCTGGCCGCCCAGGGCAAGGCGACGGACTACCCGATCCTCTACCCGCCCGCGAAGTAGGCGGCGCCCCGCTCCGGACTGGCTCCGGGGCGGCGTTCAAAAAGGGGGGCGGGGCCGCAAGGCTCCGCCCCCCCCTTTTTGCGCTTGCCGCGACGGGCCAAGGGCGATACCTTATAGGCAGGGAGAGGAAAGCCCGAGCTGGTTCCTCCCACCGCCGTCGCCCCTTTCGGGGGACGGGACCAAGCAAGACCGAAGGCGCGCAGGGGCAGCCTCCGGCCATCTCGCTCCTATAGGAGGGGACTATGAAAGGCAACCGCACCTACATGGACATCGGGGCCATCCTGGACGAGGTCTTCGAGGCCGCGAAGGACTTCGGCGACAAGATCAACGACGAGTTCGGCAAGCCCGGCTGCATGCCCGGCTTCGGCCCCCACGGGCCCAAGACCTGGTTCGAGATGGGCCAGGACGAAAACGCCGACTACTACCCCGGCTATTCCTACCCGCCGATGAACATCTACCTCACGCCCGAGCGGAGCATCATCTTCGAGTTCGCCGTGGCGGGCTTCGACGAGAAGGACATCAGCCTCACCTTCCAGGGGGACTACATGGTCTTCTCCGCCCGGATCGGCCTCTCCGCCAACCCCGACGAGGGCGTCCGCTACATCAAGCGCCGCCTCAAGCTCAAGGACGTGGAGAAGCAGAAGTACTACGTCCCCGCGGACAAATTCGCCCAGGAAGAGGTCAAGGCCAGCTTCCGGAACGGCATCCTCAAGGTCGTCGTGCCTCCCAAGGAGGAGACCGAGGCCAGCGAGGGAATCCGCATCGAGATCGTGAAGGAAGGCGAGTAAGTCGCCCGGGCCCGCCGACAGGGCCCGAAGCAAGAGAGGCCGTCCGGGCGTCCCGGACGGCCTCTTCGTTTTTGCGCCGCGCCTGCCTGGCGCCGGCCGCGGCCCCGCGGCGGCTAGGCGCGGTGCGTCACCGCGTAGCCCAGCCTGCGCTCCAGGAATTCGAGGAGCTCCGTCATGTGGCTCCCGATGAAGACGGCGACGTAGGCGGTGAGGACCAGGGCCAGGACGAGGGAGAGGGGCAGGGCGTAGCTCGGCCCGAAAAGCTCCTTCACCCAGTCGAATTCCTCGGCGAGGGGGATGAGGGCGGTGGAGACGGCGATGAGGAGGCCGACGCCCACCCAGTCGCGAAGGCTCACCCGGCGGCGAGGCCGCGGCGTGAGGCGCACGGCCGCCATGATCCTGTCCTCGAGGCCCGGCAGGGCGGGAGACGGCGCGCGATAGGCCGCGAGCGCGGCCGCCTCGAGCTCGGCGTAGGCCCGGCAGGCGGCGCAGCGCGAAAGGTGGGCCCTCGCGAAGAGGCCCGGACGGCGTCCGGCGTCGAGCCGGGCATGGCGGTTCCTGAAGGTCTCGCAACGCATGATCAAGCCTCCTTGGCCTCTCCGAGCCGCTCCCTGAGGAGCTTCTTGGCGCGGAAGACGTGGGATTTGATGGTGTTCACCGGAAATCCCGTCATCTCGCCGATCTCGGCGTACTTGAGGTCATAGTAGAAATAGAGCTCGATGCAGAGCGCCTGCCGGGGCGGGAGCTCAGCCATCGCCTGGCGCACGGCCCGGGCCGTCTCCTCCCGCAGGTGGGACTCGTCCACGCCCGGGGAGCCCTGGATCTCGGCCTCGGGATCGAGGAGGACGGCGTCCTTCCTGCGCTGCTTCGCGTTGATCGCCGTGTTGTAGGCGATGCGCAGGAGCCAAGTCGAGAATTTCGAGCGGCCCTTGAAGGAGGCCAGGGCCGTATAGGCCTTCACGAAGACGTCCTGGGCGAAGTCGGCGGCCTCCTCCTCGTCGCGGAAGAAGCTCATCCCGAGGCGCAGGACGCGCCCCTGGTGCCTCCGCACGAGCTGCGAGAAGGCCTCGGTGTCGCCGCCGAGGACAAGGCCGATGACCTCCTCGTCGGAAAGGTCGGCGACGAGCCGACCGCTCATCGAGCGGAAGGACGGCTCCGGATCCGGTAGAAGGCGAGGAGCCCCGCGCCCAGGGCGAGGGGGATGAGGCCGCCGAGGAGGCTGTAGGCGGCGCCGTCCATGAGGAGGAAGAGGACGGAGAGCACGGCGCCGACCAGGCCGAGGAGGAGGCCCGCGAGGAGGCAGAAGGCGTCGAGGTCGATGCGGACGGGCTCGTAGAGGCCGCGCTCGATCATGAGCTTCTTCTCCTTGTGGCTCCACAGGAGATAGAAGAAGACCACCACGCTCCCCATCACGATCCCGACGATAGGGATGACGGAGATGATGACCTGGGCGGCTACGGTATGGGCGGACATCGGAGCACCTCTTGTTCGAGGAATTTGCGCGGCCTCGGGGCCGCCTGCCTCTAGTTGGACACGGGAACGGCCTTTGGGTTGCGCGTCCGCCGGCGCCGAGCGCCGGCGGCGCGATCACGTCGATGCCCGCGCGGGCGCGGGGCGCTTCCGCGATCCCCGGGACCCTCGGCACCGGCTATTTTATGCTGCGCGTCGCTATAACGTCGATCCCGGTGCCGAGGGCGTCGGGGACGAGGACTTGGCCGCGCTCGACGGGGAGCTCGACCTCCAGGGCGTAGAGCCGCTCGAGGAGCTCGCCGACGCGCTCCTTGGGGAAGGCGGCGGCGGTCCGGACCGGGACGCGGCGGGGAGCGTCGAGGAGGCCCTGGGCGCGGCCGGCCTCCGCGCAGGAATCCGCGCCGGCGCAGGCCCTCGCGGCCCTGGCCGTGGCGGTCACGACGCGCTTCGGGGCGAAGAGCTCCTCGCGGGCGTAGGCCGCGCCGCGGGGGCAGCGGTTGCCGCTCACGGAGAGCTCGCCGCCCTCGGCCTTCTCGACGGAGAGGTGGCAGCCCATCGGGCAGGTGATGCAGATCAGCTCCTGGCTCATGCGCTCCTCCTATAGGATCGAGATCTCGAGCGTCGAGTCCGGCGCCTGGAGCGCGGCCTCGAGGTCGGCGGGCCCCAGGGAGAGGCTGAGCATCTCCGAGGGCTGGACGTGGCTCTTCCTGGCCTGGCGGATGACCTTGTTGTTGAGCTTCACCTCCAGGACGGCGTCGTTCTTCACGATGAGGGTGCGGAGGTAGAGCTTGTTGTCGCGCGCGGGGTCGATCCTGGACTGGTTCACGTAGCGGACGTTCGGGCCCGCCTTCACGCGGATCTCCTTCTGGGAGCGCTTGCCGGAGAGCCACTCGGCGGCGAAGGCCCCGGCCCGGCGCGCCTCCTCCACGACGTAGTCCACGAGGTCGTGGACGTGGAGGACGTTGCCAGCGGCGAAGACGCCGGGGACGCTGGTCATGAGGGAGGAGTCGACGTAGGGCCCGTTCGTCATCGGGTTGATCTCGACGCCCATCTTCTTGGAGAGCTCGTTCTCCGGCACGAGGCCGACGGAGAGGAGGACCGTGTCGCAGGGGATCTTGAAGGCCTTCTCCGTCATGAGGGCGCCGTTCTCGATCGGCGTGATCTCCACCCCCTCGACCCTGTCCTTCCCGTAGATGTCGGTGGTGAGGTGGGAGAGGTAGAGGGGGATGCCGAAGTCGTTCAGGCACTGGACGATGTTCCGCGTGAGGCCGGAGGGGTAGGGCAGGATCTCCACGACGGCGTGGACCTTGCAGCCGACCCAGCTCATGCGGCGGGCCATGATGAGGCCGATGTCGCCCGAGCCGATGATGACGATGTCCTTGCCCGGCACGTAGCCCTCGATGTTGACGAGGCGCTGGGCCAGGCCCGCGGTGTAGACGCCGGCCGGCCGGGAGCCGGGGATGCGGATGTTGCCTCGGTTGCGCTCGCGGCAGCCCATCGCCAGGACCACGGCCTTGGCGCGGAGGCGGACGACGCCGAGCTCGCTAGAGACGCAGGAAAGGACCTTCTCGTCCCCCTCCAGCTCCATCTCGATCACGGTCGTGCCGCAGAAGGGCGTGATCGCCGTCTTCCGCACCTTCTCCTCGAAGCGCTCCGCGAACTCGGGGCCGGAGAGCTCCTCGTTGAACTCGATGAGGCCGAAGCCGTTGTGGATGCACTGGGTCAGGATGCCGCCCAGGTGCCCCTCGCGCTCCACGACCGCGCAGGAGAGCCCGCGCCCCGCGAGCTCCAGGGCCGCGGCCATGCCCGCGGCGCCGCCGCCGATGACGACGGAATCGTAGCGCATCTCTTTCATAGCTCGCCCCTCAAGACGGAGCTGCCCTCGCCCCGCTTCGTGATCTCGTCCCAGCCCATGCCGGTCTCGCGCATGATGATCTTCAGGATCTTGTAGGTGCAGAAGCCGCCCTGGCAGCGGCCCATCTGCGCCCGCGTGAAGTACTTGATGCCGTCCAGGGTCACGTGGCCGCGGCGGATCGCCTCGACGATCTCCGCCTCGGTGACGCGCTCGCAGCGGCAGACGATCTCGCCGTAGGCGGGGTCTTTCTTCACGAGCTCGTCGAGCTCGAAGGGGGAGAGGTCCTTGGCCCGCGGCACCTTGCGGACGAAGGGGTCCCAGTCGGCCTTCTCCACGAGCTTCAGGCCCTCCTTCTTGAGGAGGTCCTTCACGTACTCGCCGATCGCGGGGCTCGCCGTGAGGCCCGGGGACTGGATCCCCGCGACCTGGATCAGGGCGGGGGCCTTCTTGGAGGGCTCGATGTAGAAGTCCTCCTCCAGGCAGGGGCGGAGGCCCGCGAAGCTCGTGATCACGTCGGTCTCGGAGACGGAGGGGATCATGTTGCGCGCGCTCTTGAGGATCGTGTCGAGCTCGACGCGTGTCGTCGAGAGGTCTCCCTTGTCGGGGACCGTCGTCGCCGTCGGCCCGATGAGGACCGTGCCCTCGACGGTGGGGATGACGAGCATGCCCTTGGAGACGGAGGTGGGCACGGGGAAGACGACCCGCTCCGGCTTGCACTTCGTCAGGCGGTCCAGGAGGTAGTACTCGCCCTTGCGCGCCTTGATCTCGAACTCCTCGCCGCCGAAGATCCGGGAGACTTCGTCGGCGTAGAGGCCGGCGGCGTTGACGACGTAGCGGGCCTTGATCGTCCGCCCGTCGGCCGCGGCCACGGTCCAGCGCTCGCCCTCGCGCCTCGCGGAGGCGACCTTGAAGCCCTTGACGACGCGGACGCCGTTCTTCTCCGCGTTCTCCACGAGGGAGAAGACGAAGCGGTAGGGCTCGACGATGCCGCCGCCGGGGGCGTAGAGGCCGCCCACGCAGTCGGAGGAGAGCTTGGGCTCGAGCTCGAGCATCCGCTCGCGGGAGCACATCTCGATGCCGATGACGCCGTTCTCGACGCCCTGGGCGTAGAGCTGCTCGATGGGCCGCATCTCGTCCTCGTGCATCGCCGCGACGACGATGCCGCAGCGCTCGAAGGGGAAGTCGAGCTCGGCCTTGAGGCGGTCGAACATCATCGCGCCCTGGAGCTCGAGCCGGGCCTTCAGGTACTTCTTGTTGTGGTGGAAGCCGCCGTGCACGATGCCGGAGTTGGCCTTGGAGGTGCCGAAGGAGACGTCGGCCTCCTTCTCCACGAGGGCGACGTCGAGCTCGTAGGCCGAGAGCCTGCGCGCGATGTTCGCCCCGCTCACCCCCGCGCCGATGACGGCGACGTCGAAGGAATCGGAACCTTGTTTCACTTCGTCTCTCCCCTGCCGGCCTTCGCCTTCGCGCGCCCTTGGGGCGCGGGAGCCGGCCGAATGCGACCTTGGGGACAGTATAGGGCAGGCGACAGGAAGCGGAAGGCGGTTCCATGGGGAATTCAGGCTCGACAGCCTGCAATTTGAACGCTATCATTTCAAATTACGGTGTTGATCCAGAGACGACTCCTCATCAGGATACGCGAAGCCCTCGCCTCGAAGCGCCTCGTCCTCGTCGAGGGCTCGCCTCGCTCGGGGAAGACCACCCTCGCCGGCCAGCTCGTCCGCGCGGGCTCGGGCGCCATCCTCCTGGACGCGAGGGGCCCCGGCGCGGCGAACCTCCTCCGCGACCCCCGCTTCGCCCTCGCCGAGCTCGGCTTCGGCCTCCGCGTCCTCGTCCTGGACAACGCCGACGAGGAGACGGCGGCGGCGCTCGCGGGCCTCGCCGAGGCGGGCGGCCAACCCCGCCTCGTCCTCTTCGGACCGCGCTTTTCGGACGGCCTCGCCGCCGCGCCCGGAGTCCTGCGCCTCTCCCTGGGCGGCCTCTCCCTCCTCGAGGTGGGGCGCGCCAACCGCGCCCGGCACTGGCTCAGGGGCGGCTACCCCGAGGCCTACGGCGCCGCGGGCGACGAAGCCGCCCTGGCCTGGCTCGCGCGCTACGCGGACTCGATCGCGGAGGAGCGCTTCGCCCAGGCCGGCCTCCCCTGGGCGCCCGGCCGCACGAGGAGCCTCCTCTCCATGCTGGCGCGGGCCCACGGCTCCCCCCTGAACGAGAGCGCGGTCGCCCGCTCCCTGGGCGTCTCGAGGCCCACCGTCGCGCGGGCCGTGGCCGCCCTGGGGCGGAGCGGCCTCTCGCGGATCCTGCCCTCCCTCGGCTCGGCCTCGGGCAAGCGGGTCCAGGGCTCGGGAGCCTTCTACCTCAGGGACTCCGGCCTCCTCCACGCCCTCCTCGGCATCGCGGGGACGGAGGGACTCCTCGGCAGCGCGGCCCTCGCGGCCTCCTTCGAAGGCTACGCGGTGGAGGAGGCCCTGGCCCTCCTTCCCGAGGGGGTGGAGGCGGCGCGCTACCGGACCCAGGACGGCGCAGGCCTCGAGCTCGTCTTTCTCAGGGAGGGGAAGCCCGTCGCCGCGGCGGCCCTCCGCTGGGCCCGCGAGGGCGGTCCCGGGAAGGGCGCCCTCCTCGCGGCGCGCGACGTCGGCGCTCCCGCGAACTGGCTCGTCCTTCCCGAGTCGGAGGAGAGGGAGCTCCCCTCGGGCTTCACGGCCCTGGGCCTTGCCCGCTTCCTCGAGCTCGTCCAGGAGCTCTAGGCCCAGCGCACCAGGCCCGGCACGAAGTATCCGTTGAGGGCGGGGTGCTTCGGCAGGACGCGGGCCGCGTAGCCTTGCTTCCCCGTGTCCTCGCAAGTCACCTTCACGCGGTACTCCCAGGCGGAGCCGCGGCGCTCCACGGCCTCCATCTCGATCCGCGAGGGCTCGGCTATCTCGTCCCGGTTCGAGAGGGGCCCGCGATAGAGTTCGACAGCCGCCTCCGAGGGCTCGAGGCCGCCGAGCTCGACGAGGGCGCTCACCGTGACGACGTCGCCGCGCTCCATCACGGGCTTCGCGTCGGTGCGGAGCTCCGAGACGGAGACCGCGTGCCAGGCCCTTCTCGCCTTCTCCAGGTAGGCGGCGGCGGCCTTGGCCGGGGCCAGCCCCTCGACCTCGAGGCGCCGCGAATTCTCCAGGGCGGGGAAGTAGAAGCGCTCCGAGTACTCCTTGAGCATGCGGTGGGAGGAGAACTCCTTGCCGACGCAGCGCATCGAGGCCTTCATCATCCTGATCCAGGCCCGCGGCAGGCCGTCGCGGCCGCGCGCGTAGAACTCGGGGACGATCTCGCGCTCCAGGAGGTCGTAGAGGGCCTCGCTCTCCACGCGGTCCTGGAGCTCCTCGTCGGCGTACATCTCGCCGGAGCCGATGGCCCAGCCGATGGTCGGCCCGTGGCCCGCGTAGGCCTCCGCCCACCAGCCGTCCAGGACCGAGCAGTTGAGGACGCCGTTCATGCCCGCCTTCATCCCGCTCGTGCCCGAGGCCTCCAGGGGGCGGCGCGGCGTGTTGAGCCAGACGTCCGAGCCCGAGGTCAGGTAGCGCGCCATCGTCATGTCGTAGTCTTCCAGGAAGACGATGCGGCTCTGCACCTCCTCCCTGCGGGAGAAATGGACGAGCTCCTTGATGAGCTCCTTGCCCGGGAGGTCGTGGGGATGGGCCTTGCCGGCGAAGATGATCTGCACGGGCCGGTCGCGGTCGGAGAGGAGCCTGAGGAGGCGCTCGGGGTCGCGGAGGAGGAGGTTGCCGCGCTTGTAGGTGGCGAAGCGCCTGGCGAAGGAGATCGTGAGGGCGTAAGGCGAGAGCGCGTCCTCCGCGCGGAGGAGGGCGCCCTCGCCGGCGCCGACGCGCTTCGCGGCCCGCTTGATGCGGTCGCGCGCGAAGACGACGAGGCGCTCGCGGCGGCGCTCGTGGGTCCTCCAGAGCTCCTCGTCGGAGATCCGGTCCATGCGATCCCACATCTCCAGGTTCGCGGGCTCGTCGTAGAAGCGCGGCCCGAAGTAGCGGTCCAAGAGCTCGAGCATGTTGTGCGACACCCAGGTCCGCGGATGGACGCCGTTCGTGATCGCGCCGATGGGCACCTCGGCCTCGCCTAGGCCGGGCCAGAGGCCCTTCCACATCGTCCGCGAGACCTCGCCGTGGAGCTCGGAGACGCCGTTCGAGTAGGCGGAGAGCTTGAGCGCGAGCACGGTCATGCAGAAGGGCTCGCCCTGGTCCTCGGGCCGCTCGCGGCCCAGGGCCA
>ERZ795054.2034-NODE-2034-length-17683-cov-4.893011_pt1 | contig 17683 bp, 15 predicted proteins | sample MGYA00375138_ERZ795054 | MGnify/ENA primary metagenome ERZ795054 (study PRJEB30183, sample SAMN05720215) | anaerobic digester metagenome | isolation source: active sludge of municipal wastewater-treating anaerobic digesters | place: USA | collected 2014-12-23 ... | reverse complement strand
TGACGACCCCCTTCATCGAAAGATGAAGTCTCCCCGCACCAAGTTGTCGGTAAGCCAAAAAGATAAGTCCGAAGGAGATGTACAACCCGTAATTGAACACATCCCCGAAATTACCCTGGTATCGGGTGAGTCCACGGCTTTCGGTAATGCGGATGGGGCCCAGGAAAAGCTCGTAGAAAAAGATGCCCAGCACTATGACCAGGGAATACATGAAGGTGCGGATGAGGCCTTCCAGATCATGCCGGCCGCGTACGAAGAGGCGGAGGAAGAAGTAAAGGTAGGCAGGCATGATGAACTTCAGGACATTGCTGAGGGTCACCAGGTTGGGGCCCCATAGAATGAGCATGGCTGCACTGATGACCAGCAGCATGGCTGCCCAAAGGCGGAATATCCGGTCGGTCGGGGTGACGGCCCGGTTGCGGTAGCGGAGCAGTGCGCTCAGGGCGAGGAGTGGGGACAGCACACCGACGATATACAGGGGCGACAGGAAGGGGGAGACATGCTTCAGATAATACAGGTTGTCGATCACCGGGCGCAGCAGTACCAGGTATATAAACCACCTGAGGGCCCAGGGCTTGGAACGCACCCAATGTTTCCATTCCCTGTGCTTCATGCTCCAGTATTATTTGCAACTGAATTATGGAGGATGGCCTCCAGAAATCCCCTGACCATGAGATGCAGGTTCGAGCGTTGTGCGGCGATGCGGAGGGAGGCTTCGCCCATCCGCCTCAACGCTGCCATATCCTGGGCGAGCGTGGGGATAGCTTGTGCGAAGGCTTCCGGACCGGATTCGGCCAGGATGATCCCATTGCAACCCTGTTCTACCATATCGGCTTCGGTGCCATCGGCCGACGAGAGCAGTACCGGGAGCCCGAAGCTGATGGCTTCGTTGAGCGCCAGCCCGCCTTTTCCCGGAAGCACGAAGAGATCGGCCGCCCTGAAAAAGCTCACCAACTTGTCCGGCCCATGAACTGAACCGCAGAAGGTTACCCTGTCCTGTAGGCCCAGGGCATGGGCCTGATTTTCCAGCTGGGAGCGATCCGGGCCATCGCCCACCAGCAGTAGCCTCCAGTCTTCCCATCCCCGGTTCAGCGCCAGGGAAAGGGCTTTGAGCAATACAGGGAGCCGTTTGGCCTCTATCATGCGGCCCACGAAGAGCAGGATAACGGCTGCACCGGCCCTAAGGCTGCGGCTGTGCTCCTGCAGGGCCTCCTCTTTCATCCACGTTTCGGTAGCACGGGCGATCCCGCTGCTGTCGGCAGCGTTGGGGGCGATGAAAACGGGCAGGTCCAGGCCGAGGGCTTCAAGGTACGACCGGGTGTGGCTTCCATAGCCGATGCAGGTGTCGGCTCTGCGGTAAAGGGCTTTGCGCAGGAACCGCCGCAGGCGGTTCCTCAGGCCGCTCTCGGGGGGCTCATGCCCGCTCATCCACCACACCAGGCGGAACCCGTGCCTCTGTCGCCAGGCCAGGGCCCACGAGGTGAGCAACCCCAGCCGGGGCTCGGCGATGACCACCGCAGGACGATGCGCCCTGAGCTGTGCAAACAGCGCCGGATGCCAGGACCACAACCCGGACGAGGGCCCTTTGCGCGGCATCTCTACCGCCCTGAAGTTTTGGATGAGTCCGGCATCCGGACGTACATCCTTGAGTTCCGTGGCCCCGCTGTAACACACGCGTAGCTCCACCTCCTCGCCCAAAGCATTGAGGAAGGGCAGGCGATAGTCGGGCAGCGACTCCTGAAATATCAGCACAGAAGGGCGCGCAGGCTGTTCCATGCTTAGCATCTGACGTTGAACACTTCTTTCCAGACCAGCACCGATAGCATTTTCCATACCTCATTGGAAGGTGTCCCTTGTCCCGGATCGCTGTGGACGGCCTTGAGCACGACCTCCCGATCGAACAGGTGGGGCCATTCGATGGAATGCAGGTATTCGAGGAGCTGAGGGCGGGTTGTTGTATGCCATTGGCGCTGAGGCGTGATGAAGCCTTTCTTGTCGGTACGCCAGGTGATCTCCGGCGGAAGACGGTGTTCCACGGCGCGGCGCAGGGCGTATTTGCTATAACCGTGGCGCAGCTTCAGGGCGGGTGGGAGGGCCAGCCCCAGCTCTACCAGGGGATGGTCGAGGAAGGGGACCCTGGATTCGATGGAAAAGGCCATAGAGTTGCGGTCTTCGTAACGCAACAGGTCATGCAGGCCGAAACGCATACTGTTCATGGATACTTCGTGCAGCCCACGTCCCAGGAAATCGGGCATGGTTTCTCCGGCGTAGGTCTTCCGGAGCTCAGCGCTGAGAAAACCGGTACCGAGACGGGCCTGTTTCCTCAGTCGGCGCTTCATCCAGGAGGGAAGGCGGTGGAAGGCGGCTGAAGCCAGGGCCGGAGCGGTGCGCAGCTCGCGGTGCGCCTTCAGTTCCTGCGAACGCGCCCTGAATTCGCCCAGCCTGAAGCTCAGCAGGAGTTCCAGCAGATAAGTGCCGGCATAGTTGTCGTAGCCCCCCAGCACCTCATCGGCACCCTGTCCGTCCAGCAGCACCTTCATGCCCTGTTTTCCGGCCACCTTCATCACTTCCCACTGGGCATACATGGAGGTGGAATGGATGGGGAGGTCCTGGTGCCAGATGAGCTTACGGAAGTCTTCCCAAAGCCTATCCCCGGCGGGCCAGGCATCATGTCCGGACACATTGGGGAAATACCCGTTCACCAGGGCAGCCCATCGGCTTTCATCGGCGGGATGTTCGCCATAACGGGCGGTAAAGGTGTGAAAACCGTCTTCCGATTGTGGCGCAGCCAGCGATACGATGGCCGAGGAATCCAGGCCTCCGCTAAGGCAGCTCCCTACGGGAACATCGGATCTCAGGTGCAGGCGTATGCTGTCGTCCAGGGCCTCGCGGTAGCGCTCAAGCAGGGCGCCCTCATCCTCAGGCAAGGCCAGTGTTTCCACGGCCTGACCGAGCGAATAGAATGGCGCCAGGGTATGGGCGCCATCCTTCAGGCTGAGGTGCAAAGAATGCCCGGGTTCCAGCTCCCTTATCCCAGAAAAGAGGGTGGAGCAGGGATCTTGCAGCGTGGGGAAGGCGAGGTATTGGTATACATGCCGATCGTCGGCCCCGGCCCTCAGCCCGGGGACCTCCAGCAGGGCCTTGATCTCGGAGGCGAAGCTGAGGTGGCCCTCATGCTGATGGTAGTATAGGGGCTTGATGGCAAAGCGGTCGCGGCTCAGGATCAGCTCGCACCGAGGGGCATCGTATATGGCCATGGCCCACATCCCCCGGAAGAGGGTAAAACAGCCTGTGCCCCATTCACGGTAGGCGTGTAGGGCCACCTCGGTATCTGTGCGGCTGTGGAACATATATCCCCTGGACTGGAGCTGCCGGCGCAGTTCCTCATGATTGTATATCTCCCCATTGAGCATCAGGGCGACGCCATCCCCCGCCTGCATGGGCTGGTGGCCGGCGGGACTGAGGTCGAGGATGGCCAGGCGGCGGTGGGCCCAGCCCAGGATGGCCGGAAACTCCAGGCAGGCCTGTTCGATGCGTTCGGCAGCCAGCACCCCTGGAGCGGTGCCCGGGCCGGAAAGGGGGCAGCTCATGCCGTCCCTGGTGAACAGCAGAAAACCTTCGTCATCCGGCCCGCGGTGGGCTAAGGACTCCGACATACGCAACAGGGCCTTCCTGTTGATGCCGCAACGATCGTAATATCCCGCAATGCCGCACATCCGTGTAAAGATAAGCAAGGAGATCAGAACTTCCTCAGCGGACAATGACCTCCCGGTAGGCCTTCAGCATGGCGGTATGCATCATGGCAATACTGAAGCTCTGGGCATGGCCTGCGGCCACTGCAGAAAACGCGGCCCTTCCCTGAGGATCGTGGTACCAATGGCCCATACGCTGCAGCAGGTCTTCCTCATCCTCACACACATCGGCGGGGCTTACGCCTTCCACGATTTCGGCCAGTCCGCCCCCATCCCTGAACACCAGGGCCGGCTTGCCCAGGGCCAGGGTCTCCACGGCCACCAACCCAAAGGCTTCATGATAGAACGGATACACGCAAAGGTCCATGAGCTGCTGCAGGGGCACCGGGTCGCTCACGGCGCCGGCAAAGGTGACCGACGAAGTCAATCCTTCCTTTCTGCAATAACTCTCCAGCTCCTCTCTTTCCGGGCCATCCCCCACAATCAGGAGATGCACCTGCCGTCCAACGCGGAACTGCCGGAAGGCCTCCAACAGCCGCATCACCCGCTTACCCCCGGCCAGGCGGGTGGTGGTGCCGATTACCAATCCCGGCAGACGGAGGTCAGAAGGAAGTTTCGACCTCCGCATGACTTCTTCAATATCTACTCCGTTGTATATCAGGCGTATATTGACCCCTTCCAATCCATACCTCCCGCGTGCAATATCTCCGGTGAACCGGGAATTGAAGGTGAGGAGGTCTACCCGACGGTTCAGGAAGCGGGACTGCAGCCACATATTGACCTTTTCGCTCCACCGCAGCTTACGGCCAAAGCCAAAATTGCCGTGTTCAGTATACAGGATCGGCTTACCGGCCGCCATGGCGGCCCGGGCAACGACAGGATTGTAGGAGTGCAGGTGGATCAGGTCGCAGCGTTGAAAAATGTGCTTCAGGCGAAGAAAGAGGACGGGCCTGACATCATACCCGCTGCGGAAGTCCAGGGTGTGCACCTCTGCTCCGGCCCTGCGGAATTCCTCGAGTAGGGGCCCCAGGGCCCGCGCGAACACCACCACAGGCCTGACCTCTCCCGAGGCAGCCTGGGCCCTGCCCAGGTCGAGCACGACCTTTTGTATCCCTCCCAGGCGGGCATCCCAGAGGATATGGGCCACACGTATTACACGATCCGCTTTCCCTTCAGCCATCCGTATTTTATCCTGTTCTTCCAGTGTTTCTTCTGAAATAAGACATAGGCCCTGATATGCGCCCCCCCAAGGGCCAATGCTCCGGCCCCAGACGAACCCATGCGTTCCAGGGCGGCCAGGGCGGCCTGGCGGTACTCCCTGCGGGCGAAGTTGAAGGCCAGTCGGGCAAAGGCCTCGCGAAGCCCGGGATCCCCTCCGGCATCCAGGATCTCCTGGTCGGACATTTGCTGAAGGCAGCCACGGTAAAAGCGGTCACTTTCTTCCTGATGGGCACGGTAGCGCTTCACGCTGACCTGGCGGGCGTGCACCCTGCCTTTGACCAGCACTTCGGGCACATGCACGAAGGGAATGGTGGCAGCCATACGGAACCAAAGGTCTACATCGGAGGTGAGGGGGATGCCCGTGTCGAACACCCCAGCCTGGCGGAAGGCGGAAGACGGCACGAGCATGGAACAGCCATGGTAGGGATTTTCCGTGATCAAACGGTACCTGAACCTAAGGGCATCGGCCTGCCGGATGCGTATGCTGCCCAAAGGTTCCCCCCCGGCCCCTACCGTCATCCAGTCCGAGTACACGACCACCCCGGGATTCCGGAGGGCCACCTGCATCTGTCGCGCGATCTTTTCAGGAAAATACAGGTCATCATGACTAAGCCAGCTGAACCAATCTCCCTGCATCCGTTCAATACCATAGTTCAGGGCTGAGGATTGCCCTCCGTTCTCCTTCCTGAAGTACCTTATCCTTTCTCCGTACCTCCTGCAGATCTCCCCGGTATCGTCCGTCGAGCCGTCGTCGACCACGATCACCTCCACCTGGGGCCAGCTTTGGGCCAGTGCGCTGTCGATAGCCTCACCGAGGTAGTCGCTGCCGTTGAAAACCGGGATAACAATGGACACCAGTTTGCCTTGGGGCTCCTGGCTCATGCTTCATCCTCCCTTTCCTCTGGCCCGGGCATATCGATGCCTTTCCAGCTGTTGCTCATTCCGGAGGTTCCCAGGATGAGGCGGAGCACCCGACGGGAAGTGTCCGGGATGCGGTATTCCGCAGGGATTTGCCGCGGCAGGTCCAGGGCGTGGGCATCCCGGGCCTGCTGAACGGCAGTGATGATGGTATCGGTATGGTAGCCGGTCAGGGTGATGGTCCCGGCATCAAGGGCCTCAGGACGTTCCATGGCCCTGCGTGGGCTTACCGCAGGGAAGCCCAGGATGGCCGATTCCTCGCTGATGGTGCCGCTGTCGGAAAGCACACAGGCAGCGTTCATCTGCAGCCATACGTAATCGAAGAACCCAAACGGAGGGACGAACCGCAGGCATTTGAATTCTTCCAGGCCCAGTCCCTGCAAGCGCTTGCGTGTACGTGGATGTGTCCCCATCACCACGGGCAGGCCGCTCTGCCTGGCCAGTTGAACGAGACTGTGCAGCAGTTCTTCCAGGTGCGCGGGATGATCCACATTCTCCTCCCTGTGAATGGATGCCAGGAAGTACTTTCCGGCTTCCAGTCCCAGGCGGTCGAGGGCCCGGGAAGCCTGGATGCCTTCCTTGTAATGTTCCAGCACCTCGTACATGGGTGATCCGGTAAGCACGATACGACGGGCCGGGTAACCTTCATGCAGGAGGTTGCGGCGGGAATGCTCCGTATACACCAGGTTGAAATCGGCTATATGGTCGATGATGCGGCGGTTGATCTCTTCCGGCACGTTTTCGTCGAAACAGCGGTTGCCGGCTTCCATGTGGTAGAGAGGGATCCTCAGCCTGCGGGCGATGATGCCTGCGATGGAGCTGTTGGTGTCGCCCAGGATAAGCACGGCATCGGGTTTTTCCCGCATGATGGCGCGTTCTGCCCCGGTCAGCGTCCGGGCCAGCAACTCTCCCAGGCTTCCCCCGCCCGCATCCAGGTAATGGTCAGGGGGATCCAGGCCCAGCTCATGGAAGAAGACCTTGCTGAGCGAAGGGTCATAGTTCTGTCCGGTATGCACCAGGATGTGGTGGGTATACTGCCGCAAGGCAGCGATGGTCCGGCTTAGCCGGATGATCTCAGGCCTGGTGCCCAGGATCGTCATCACTTTCAGTTTCCTCATCCCTGAAATATATTGCTACACTATCGATGGCCAGGTGTCTGCGTCCTCCGGGTCGTAGAACTCACTGCTCCAGAAAAGGGTCAGCAGGTCCGTGTCGCCGGTGTTCGTTATGCTGTGCGTATACCATACAGGCATATCCACCACAGAGGGCTGATCCCCGTTCACATGGATCGCAACGACCTCCTCCTGATCTATCCTCCTCAGCCGGATCAGGGCTTCGCCCTTCAGCACACAAAACCTTTCTACTTTCCTCAGGTGAAAATGGTTACCGCGGGTTATTCCCGGTCGGGTGATGGAGAAGAAAACCTGCCCTCCCCGACCGCTGCGTACCACCTCGGCCAGGCTGCCGCGCAGGTCGCGGTGGACCTGGAGCGGCAAAGGATAGGATGGCAAGGGGATAAAACTGCGGTAGGTATTGAAGAGGGCCAGTTCGAAAGGGGTTGGCAGGGAGGGGATCTCATAACGCCCGCTATAGCTTTCGTGAAAGCCCCGGAGCATTTCCAGCAGGGTGCTCACCCGCAGGGTCCTGATTGCGGGAATCCTGCGTTCCGGGTCATGGACCGGATGCAGGATCAGTGCATGAAGCTCCCTGATCACATCCAGCATGGGGATGAAGGCCACCTCGGCATCCAGCAGGATATGGGGCTCTTCCCCGGTATGCAGTTGGTGGCAGAAGGTAGTGACCACCGAGTGATAATAGGGTTCTCCGAAAGGCCCGAATACATTAGGGATGATCAGACCACAGCAGCGGGTGCCGTGCTGCATGGCCCAGTCGGCCAGGACAAGGCGCGCCCAGCGTTTGGCCCTGGCATAAGGCGTGTCCTTCTCTTCCTGCACCGAACTGGTGAACACTATGGCCGGCCTGGCCTGGGTGCGGTGCAGCGACTCCAGCAGGCGGGCGCTGACATCCCGGTTCCTGGCTTCCACATAGGCCGGGTCGGGGTGGCGATTGACGGCAGCCAGGTGCACAATTACGTCACAGGACAGCACGAAAGCATCCATGGCGGAGGGTTCGTCGAACCATTCCCTGATAAATTCCACCACCTGTATGTCCTCTCCGAAATATCCGAGATACCTGCGCAGGTGGCTCCCGATGAAGCCGCTGGCCCCGGTTATGCCGACCCTGATCATGCGGAGAGAAAATGTTCGACGGTTAAACGAAGGCCTTCCTCCATGCTGAATTCAGGCTGCCAGCCCAGCAGTTCCCTGGCTTTCCCTATGGCGGCACGGGTCTCCGGGATCTCGTTTTCCCGTATTTGCCCACTGAAAATCACCTCTCCTTCGCCCGGCATCATGGAGGAGAGCAGGGAACATACTTCCCTGACCGAATAGCTGATGCCCGAACCGATGTTAACAACCTCCAGGCCCTGGAAAGGCAGGCGTATGGCGGCCATGTAGGCATTTACCATGTCGTCGATATAGAGATAATCACGGCGGGGTTCAGGATCCTGCAGACGGACGGTCCCGCTGCTCCATTGCTTCAGGAAAGATGGTAAGAGGAAACGCTCATCCTGGCCCGGGCCGAAGACATTGAAGGGCCTGAAGATTATGACCGGCACGAGCCCCGCCTGGGCATAGACGCGGCACAGGGCCTCTGCAGCCTGCTTCGAAAGGGCATAGGGATGTGGTGCAGCCAGCGGGTGTTCCTCGTCCACCGGGAGAACCTGAGGTACCCCGTAGAGGTAGGTGCTGGCGAGGATCATGCGGGCCCCGCGTCGCCGGCAGGCCTCGAGGACCTGCAGGGTGCTGCCGGTATTGGTTCGAAGGAATGCTCCCGGATCCTTCAGGGAGTCGGGGATATAGGTGCGGGCCGCAAGGTGCACCGCAACGCGGAAATCAGGGAAGTCGTCCAGGGCCCCCCCCAGGCTGAGGTCATGCCCCAGCCGCAGGTCGGCACCCACGACACGGTAACCTTCGGATTCCAGGCGGCGGCAAAGGGGACTTCCGATGAACCCCTCGCTCCCGGTCACCAATACATCGGCCGCAGCTGTGGGGTTCGTTTTCTTATCCATTGAAATGCCGGATATAGTCTTCCTGGGCCTTCTCGAAATCGTCCACCTTACCAATGTCGAGCCAGTATTCGCTCAATTCATACTTGCTCACCGCTACGCCAGCGGCCAGCATGCCCTGGATAAGCTCGTCCATACCAAAGGCCTGTCCATCTGGGATGCGCCGCAGTATGGAGGGCTTCATCACATAAATGCCGGCCAGGATCCAGGTTATAAAGTCAGGTTTCTCTTCGATACGTGTCACCCGGTCCCCGTCGAAGGAGATGTTGCCGAATCGGAAGGGGAAGATTTCCTTCTTGATGGCGATGGTAAGGTCGGAGTCCTGTTCGAGGGCAAAACGGTATAGCCGGCCCAGGTCGACAGAGCTGAGGATATCCCCGTTCATCACCAGGAAAGGCTGGGTAAGCTCCTCCCTCAACAGACTGAGGGGGCCTGCCGTACCCAGGGCCGATTCTTCCTTGCTGATGCGCAGCCGGACGCCGAGATTGCTCCCGTCGCCGAAGAATTGCGCGATATATTCCGATTTGTAGTTGGTGGCCAGGATGATGTCGTCAAAGCCATAGGCCTTGAGGTGTTCGATCTGGATCTGAAGTATGGCCTTTTCCCCGATGGGGAGCAGGGGTTTGGGGATCACTTCGGTAAAAGGCTTCAGGCGGTTTCCCAATCCTCCTGCCAGGATCACAGCTTTCATGGTCTACGAGCGTGTACGAGTGTGCTCTCAAAGGTAATCATTTCCCGTTGGCCCCGCTGAGCCCGCGGCATAGCGCGGCATAGTCGCGGGCCACACGCCCTGCTTCAAAACGTTCCTGGGCCGTATTCCGGGCGTTACGGCCCAGCTCATCCTGTAAGCGGTCATCCCCAAGCAGCTGCAGTATGGCCCCCGCCAGCCGTTCCGGATTCCGGGGAGGGACCAGCAGGCCGTCCTGCCCGTCCTTCACCATCGCAGGGATCCCATCCACTTCGGTGGCCACCACAGCCTTGCCCATGGCCATAGCCTCGGCCAGGCTGAGTGGCGCGGTATCGGCATGGGAAGGATAGATGAAGAGGCGGGAAGCCTTCACCAGCTCCAGTACCCTGGCATGGTCGTCCTGGCGCCCGGCCAGGAAGCAATGGCCGCTCAGGCCAAGGTCGGCGATGCGGGCGGTGAGATGGTCCAGATAGGTGGCACTGTCGGCGGGCCCCACCAGGCACAGGGTGGTTTCCGGCCGCGAACGGCGCACCAGGGCCAGGGCCTCCATGAGGTCTTCCACTCCTTTACGCTCGATCAGGGTCCCTGAAAACGCGAGGTCCCAGCGCAAGGGTACATCGGGCAAGGTAAAGGTGAGCGGGTTCACGGGATAAAAGAGGGCATGAAAGACGGCGGCAGGGTTCTCCTGGAGGATGCTGTCGCAGACGTGGGGCTGGGCGGTGATGAAATGGGGAATGCGCCGGAACAGGGCCTTCTCATGGGCAATGAGGTTGGAAGCCACCCTGTCGGCCTGATCCCGGTAAATCACCTGCATCAGGCCCTGTACCCAGAGCAGGACCGGTATGCCCAGGTCCAGGGCCGCATCGGTGAAGGTATGCTCAGCGCCGTGAATGGTAATGATGTCAGGGGCGATGCGCCGCAGACGGGTGCGGATCTTCATACGGAGCACCCGCCTGGCCTGAAGGCGGAGCAGCTTGCCCCAACGTCCGCCTACGCCTTTGCCCGAAGCCATCGAAAAGGCATAGACGTTAAGCCTGCCCGACCTGAAAATGGCATCGACAGGGATCATAGGAGAAACGGTGAGGATATGCAGCTCCGCATCGCTTTGTTCTTCCAGCGCGGCGGCCAGCTCATGGATCCATGTGGCGGGATGGGCCTGATATGCGCTCAGGTCCAGGGCGATCTTTCCCCTGAGATGTTCCAGGGAATAGTGGCAAAGCCATGCAATCTTCAGCCCCTTGTTCTCCATGAGATAAAGATAGCGTGAATGCTGAGGGTAATGAGCACGATGTTGGGGACCAGGGATCCCATGTACAGGCGGTCACCTTCCCCGAAACTGATTCCGGAACTTCCGATCACCAGGAGGCTGAGGAAGGCGGGTAACCACATCGCTCTAAGTTTGTTCCACTGTTTCCTGGCCACCCGGAAAGCCATCAGTGCCGCCACCGCGGCCAAAGCCAGGGCCATCGCCTGGTTCCACCGCAGGCTCAGCCAGCTGAGGCGGTTGTGATATACCGGATAGTTTATGGCATGAGAGTAGTTCCATACGTTGTCCCTGACATTCCCGGAATATATTTTCAAACTGGACTCCGGATGGGCAGCCAGGTAGCGGGCAGCCCCGGGCCGGTCCATGTCACGGGTCCTGAGACGGGCCTGCTCCAGGGTCCCCCCTTCTTCATCCATCACCACCTGGGCCAACAGATGGTTCCTGAAGGTGCCGCTGCCGATGCGCGAAATGAACAGGGCATCGTAACGCGCCTCCATCATTCCCAGCTGCAGCAACACTGGCAGCGACATCAGCAGGGCCAGGCCGGCAAAGGAAAGCCCGTGCCTTCGCACCATGGGGAATACCATGGGCAGCAAGAGCAGGAACAGCAGCACGAACACCGGGCGCACCACGCTGAGCATGGCCGCCAGGGCGATCATCAGGAGCAGCTTACGGGAGTTGTCCGCCCTTCCCTGCCATACCAAAAGAAATGCGGCCACCAGGGCGGTGGTGAGCACCTCGGTCAGGCCATGCAGGCTCAGGCTGATGAGGCCGGGGTGGCTGGCCAGCAGCAGGGCGCCCCCCATGGCCAGCAGGGGGGGCATTTCCATGCGCTTCAAGAGGATCCAGGTGGCATTCACGGCAAATATCCAGGCCGCCATCTGAAAGGCCCAGAAAGCGAGCATGCCTCCTCCTGTTAACAGCGAGAGCAGCAGCGGGAAAAGGAAAGGCCGGTACTGGAGCGGGTCATAGGCTGTGAAATCCCCTGGTATTCCTCTCAGCATATTTCCCGCGGCCAGGTAGCTCCGCGCATCCATGGTGGCCAGCACCGTGGTGTCCAGCGACCCGGGCCAGCCCAGGGCCCACACGATGGCAAAATATATTGCCAGGGCGAAAGCGTTAAGGACCAGGTGACCGGAAACAACAATACCACGGATGCTGCTCATGCCTTAAGGGTTTTAAGGATCAGTTCGGTGGAACGGGCCACCGTTTCCCAGGCGTAATGGGCCCGGGCATAGGCGGCCAGCTCATTTCCCCTGGCATCCTGCTCGGCCACCAGGGAAGCCAGTTGTTCCGCGGCTTCTGCAGGTCTTACAGAGATCGTCTCAAGGAGGCCGGGGAAATAACCCGTGGGGTTCAGCGGCCGGTGAAGGGCCAGGGCCACACGGCAGCCGCAAGCCGCGGCCTCCAGGATGGCATTGTTGGCCGTCAGGCGTTTCAGGGGGAGAAAGAGCACTCGGCTGCGCTGCATAAGGTCCAACAACTGGTCGTCGGACAAGCCCTCGCGGCAGCTCACCCCCGGAAGGTCCTTCAACAGGGCGAGGTTTTCGGGCAGCGCCACCGCGGTGACCCTGAGCCCGTGGCCTGCCGCATCCAGGGCCCGGAACACCTGCGCGGCCAAAGGGAAGTCTCGTAGCCAGTTGCCCAACATCAGGATATCATTGTCGCGTTCGCCTGCAGCAGGACGGAAACGGCTGACCTCAACCCCATGAGGGATGAAGGTCATGGGAACCTCGGGCAGCACCACGGATATTCCTTCATACATATCCTCCGAAACGAGAATGGCATGGTCCAGCCCCTGCATCCTGCCCAGGATGCGGGGATGCAGGCGGTAGAGGTCCTCTGCCGGGAGGTGCAGGGTGGCCACGTACCCGTTCTCTTTTCCCCAGGGTACCGAGTGGAACACCACTCCCGTTTCAGGATACGCGAAGTGTATCACGCTGTCGCGAAGGAAGGCGCAGCGCCAGCGGGCATAGACCCGGAAGGAACGGTAGAACAGCTGCAGCGGATCGCAGAGGGTATAACGACCGATTTTCAGGGGTCCCCTCCGCTGCGCCAGGCGATGGAACCAGCGGAAAAACAGCATGCGGTCGGTGTGCAGCACCCGGTCGTAGCCCACATGCCGGGCAATGCGGTCATAACCGGAATATTCCCCGTGATGGGGGTAACTGAACCCGATGAATACCACCTTGCCCCTCATCGCATTAGGCTTATCAGTGATTCGCGGAGCAGCCGTAAGGCCAGCCAGCGGAGGAGCAGGACAAGCCCGGGGATGCTGAGGCTGTTGCGTATCGGGGCCCAGGCATAGGCCGGGGGAAAGCGGTGGCCTTTGGGACGCAGCATCAGCCAGTGTTCGCCCAGCCATGCCATGCGCAGGGCCAGGGGCATCCGCAACTGCGGCGCCTCCCTGGCCATTTCCTTCAGCCAGTTCAGGTATTGGAGACAGGCTTCGATCCTGAGCTTTCCGTTTTTCGGGCGAATATCCGCGGAAATATTGAATCCACTGTTACGCCAGCCCACACCACCACCTTGCAGGGTAACCAGCCCGCCCCGCAGGCCGAAGCGGATCCAGGCAGCGTCGTCGGCGCACCAGGCCTGGGGAAAGGAAGGAAAACCATAAGCATCGAAGGAAGCCCGGGAGAAGATGAACTCATTCACCGAACTCAGCAAGCGGAACCCCAGGCGCTGCCGGAGGTACCCGGCGGCGTCCAGATGAGGGGGCCACGCTCCGGAACCTGTGACAGTATGGCCTTCCGCGTCGATCATTTCCATGGGGATGCGGTATACGCAGCCTTCGTCCAGACCGCCTTCGCCCGCCTTTCGCAGTAAAGCTTCCACACTACCCGGCCGCATGACGTCGTCATCAGAAAAGAGCCACACCCAGGGCTCGCCCTGAGTGGCCCGGATGCAGCGGGCCCAATGGCCTGCCAGGTCGTATTGGCCCAAGTTCTCCGGGAAACGGTGGTAGCGCAGGGCCATGCGATCTGACCATCGTTGAACGGCCTCATGCACAGCCTCCGGACCTGCATCGTCGAAAAGATAGATGCGGTAAGCCCCAGGGGCCTGGGCTGCCAGGGAAGCCAGGGTTTGGTCGAGGAAGTCAGGCCGGTAGGCCAGCACCACGATCGCCAGGAGAGTACTGTCCGCAGCGGAGGAAGCCATAAGTGCAGGTTCTGGTTCCGGAGAAGGCCGGCACAACCCACGAGCCCCTGTCATGGGTGCCTGGTGGCCCTGTACCGGAACGTCAGCCGGAGGACCCGAAAATACGAACAAAATACGACCCCGCTGCGTCGGGTGAAGGGACTGGCCTACCAGGGCGGAGGACAGTGGTCCTCGGGATCAATGCCCTGGTGGAGGGCCCGGTGCGCCTGATGTGACCCGCCATGGATGGTTCCCTGGCGTACCGCATTCAGGAAGGAATCTACCGCTTCCATATCACCCCTGAAAAAAGCACCCTGTTCCTGAAGGAACCTGGCCCTGACGGCCTGTGCATCGAAGGTATCCCGGGCCTTCAGCAAGGCTGCGGCCAGCAGATCTTCCCGGTTTTCATAGACGATGAAATTATCCGTGTAACGCCCAAGGCCTGGCAGGTGTATGTCCTCCTTGATGGAATGCGAATACAGCCAGCTGGGGTAAGGACTGAAGATCAGGCTGCCACAGGCCTGGAGCTCGCAGATGGGAAACCCGAAGGACTCCAGGAAGGAGACGAAGTAGGCCCCGCTGTTGCGGTAAATGGCGCGGATATCCTTGATTGAATAGTTACCTGACAAGGTTGTATAGGGTATACCGGTCTTCGCCAGCACCCTGAGCACCAGCTCGCGCTCCGCTTCCTTGCCTTCACGCGGGAAGTCCAGGAGCACCCTGAAGCCTTCCTGCGCCGGATAAAGACTGCCATCATCCAGGTCCATGCCGATCACGCTGAGCGGCTGCGCCTCCCGGGGCAGGGGCTGGGGAGTGGAGGCGGTCACCATCAGGTAATGATCGTAGCGTTCCAGCCCAAAAGCCAGGGTGCCCAGCCCGTCCACGAAATACTCCCGGTAAAGTCCTCCCTTGCCGGCCACCGGGAGGTAGGAATAATTGTACTGCACCACCGGCACCTCAGGCCTCAGGGCGCGGAAACGTTCTATCCCGCTGAGGCGGTCCCGGATGAAAGCGTAGGGGTTGTTGGCCACCACCACCAGAAGATCGAAGTCCTTCAGCCACCGGAAGAAGGCGTCCTGGCGGGCTTTTTTGCGCAGCCGGTTGATGTTGGCACTGAAGAAGCGGGGGAGATCCCCCTGGTAGGGTTTGGGTTGGTAGCTGAAGTCGAGGAGGTCGAGCCCGTCATATCGCACCCCGGCTTTCACCCCCGCCCGGGCGAACATACGGCCGAGCCCTTCCGCCAGGGGCTTGTAAAAACTGTTGAGGTCGTTGGTAAGTATGGCGGCCTTCATCATCAGGAATGCTATCCCCGGCTCATCTTCCGGATGAGGGCCGCTACATAGGGCGGGGTGAGCCCCCGGACCCAGCGTTTCAGGGCATAGGCCCTCCGGGCCGAATGCCTTTGCTCCCTGCGACGGTCTTCCCCTTCCAGCTCACGGTCGATGCGCCGGCACAAAGCATCCATGTCAATATGCCCGTATTCCCATGCGTTCCTCTCCTTGTGTTCGGCTTCCAGCAGCTTAGCTTTCTCAACGAAGGTATAGAAGCTGAACAGCCAGCTGTACAGGGCGCCAAACTCCCTTTCTTCCTTGTATGCCAAGGTATTGAAAATGTGGTCAAACCGCTCCAGGGGATCATTCACCAGGGCTTTCAACCCGGGGGTTGGCAGGGATTGGTCGAGGAGCCCGCCGGAGCCCTTGCGCTTCAATGCTTCCAGGTCGAGGTCGGTATAGCGGTTCAGTATGCCCAGGAACTCACTGACGGAAGCAATACCATAGTGGAGCATGGGATAACGCATAAAGCCCGCCTGGCCTTCGTAGCTGAACCGCCAGTTGTGGAGGTCGTCCCGGGAAAAGGCAAAGTCCTTCCGGCGGAAGAGCCGCAGCTGGTAGTTCCAGTGCTCTTTGCGGAGGTACCAGTGACCGAAGAACATATTGACCATGGGCAGGTGATAAACCGGATGTTTCCCAGTAGTCATGGCCTGCCGGATCTCCTGCTGAAGGGCGGGAGGGAAGAGTTGGTCGGCATCCACCCAGAGCTCCCAGTCGGTGGTGAGGCGTGCCGAACCTTCCCTTCTGATGTTGTCGGCGTATACTCCTGTACGTATGGGGAAAACCTTGTCGGTATATTCGCGGCAGATCTCCAGGCTGTGGTCAGACGAAGCTTCATCCACGGTAACCACGATTTCATCGCAGAACTGGCGCAGGTTCTCAAGGTGCTGCCTGAGGATGCGTTGTTCCTCGTTCTTTACGCTGAGGTTGGCGCCCAGCGTCATTGCCTTGCCTTGCGCAGTCATCGTTCGGCCCTCCATCGACCTGGCAGGTACACCCTTACATTTCCTGGGTATATGGTGGTACGCGAAGGCCGGCCTCCCTGTACCATGCTGAACCCCAGGGCGTCTTCAATCACGTCGAAGTCCTCGGCAAACTTCTCCAGGCCTGCGGACCAGGCATAACGGCCCGGTGCCAGGAAAACCTCCGGGAGCTGCACTTTTACCAGGACCTCATCTCCCGGCATTCCTGAGAGCCTGAGCCCTTCGTCATGGTTCAGCAGATGGGTGATGCGCTCACCGGAGGCATTCCGGAGGCTGAGCCCGAGGTCCAGGTCATCCACCTTCTCATTGAAACGTATCCTCATGCAGATCAGGAGGTCGTCGCCCATGCGGAACTCCGTCAGGGGGCCGAGTTCAGGATGCGAGAGCTCCCAGGAGAGGAATTCCACCTTACGGTTGCCATGTCGGTGGATGTATCCGTTGCCCGGGATTTCGCTGAGGCTGAGGTAGCGCGAGATGGCCTCTTCAGTAGCCCCATCGGCGACAATACGTCCCGCCTCCAGCAACACCACCCGTTCACAAAGCTGGGCCACGGCACCCATGTTGTGGCTAACGAAGAGTACGGTACGGCCCATGCGCGCCACTTCGCCCATCTTTCCGAGACATTTGCGCTGGAAAGCGGCATCGCCCACGGCCAGCACCTCGTCCACGATCAGCACCTCGGGCTCCAGATGGGCCGCCACGGCAAAGGCGAGACGGACATACATCCCGCTGCTGTATCGTTTCACCGGGGTGTCCAGGAATTGTTCAACCCCGCTGAAATCCACGATCTCGTCGAACTTTCGGCGGATCTCCGCCCGGCTCATACCCAGGATGGTGCCGTTCAGGAAGATGTTTTCCCGGCCGGAAAGCTCCGGATGGAAGCCCGTTCCTACCTCCAGTAGTGAGGCCACCCTTCCATGTATGCTGAAATGGCCCCGGGTGGGATAGGTAATGCGCGAGAGGAGCTTGAGCAGCGTCGTCTTCCCTGCCCCGTTCCTCCCGATGATGCCCAATACCTGACCGCGGGACACCTCCAGGTCTATATCGCTCAGCGCCCAGAACAGCTCGTATTCACGATCCGTGGACAGCAGCTTCCGCAATCCGCCAGCCAGGCTGCCCCCCAGGGTCCTCTCCTTACGGTGGCCTATCCTGTAACTCTTGCTGAGCCCCCAGACCTGTATTGCGCTGTCCTGTTTCATACGATGTCTGCCATAGTCCTTTCCATACGCCGGAACCAATAAAGCCCGGCCACAAATACGAAACCCATCGTCAGATAAGAGATCCAGGCATAGCTTGCCGGAGGGGCTCCACCCAG
>ERZ795054.2033-NODE-2033-length-17687-cov-7.034199_pt1 | contig 17687 bp, 16 predicted proteins | sample MGYA00375138_ERZ795054 | MGnify/ENA primary metagenome ERZ795054 (study PRJEB30183, sample SAMN05720215) | anaerobic digester metagenome | isolation source: active sludge of municipal wastewater-treating anaerobic digesters | place: USA | collected 2014-12-23 ... | reverse complement strand
CCGTACAGGTTACTCTTGTTTAATCAGCATTAATAACCATGAAATTTCAGAAGGGCGTCCGATGGACGCCCTTTTTTATACACATGCTCGATGACCAAAGAGCGCTCAGTCCATTTCAATCTGTATCCCGCATTTTTTACAGCGTCGCGCACCGCGAAAAACCTTTACTCCGCATGAAGGGCAGGCGTACCGCTTTTCCTCGTGCAGCGCCCATGCCTCGGTGCCGATCTCGCGGCGCAGAGGAACCGATTTCAGGATCACCTTCTTGCCAAGTGGTATGGCGAACCCGTCAATATGTGCGCAGGGGAAATCATCGCATCGGTGGCAGCCCTCGATTTTTTTCTCAGCAGCGCATGATTTGATGGGACACACCCTGCAATACGGGAAAATTTCCTTTTCATCGGTCGACATGCATCCGGTGCAGTGAAGGTCTTCGGGCTTCATGCCGTAGACACGTGCGAGCTTTTCCTTCAGCGCGCTGTCGTTCTCCCTGTGCGCGATGAGGATCGAACATGCGCCGCAGTATAAGCCGCACGGCGAGAGATAGTCTTTCATGGTTTCCATTAATTCCTCCGCGATGTTTACTGTATCTGGAACAGCGCCCTTATATCCTCCCTGTTCAGCTGTTCCCTGAGCCAGAGCGCCATATCGGGCGATTTGAAGAAGGGCTGGCTCCTGAACAGGGCGTGAAACTCGTAATACGCGTCTTCGAGGTTGGCGACCGAGTCATGGATGACCTTTTCGACCGGCCCGAAGGATTCTCCTGCGATCCGGGGCCGGTCCGGGTCGATCAACTCGAGCCTGACCATTGATTTCAGCCTGTCCGAGCACCTGCAGGGATTGTTCTCGTTCAGAAGGCTGCATTGCCTCGAAAAGAATCCGTAGAGCCTGGCCCGGGTGCGCGACAGGATTTTCCTGAAATTGGCCCTGGTCGTGCCGCAGATTTCGCCGCCTGTTACATCGTCGACGCCGAAGATCGCGCCCAGTATGAAGACCATGCGCTCCCTCCTGTTCAGGCACAGGAGCATGCAGTGGATGCACGACATCTTTATTTCGTCCCGGATCAGTTCTGATTCCGGCCTGGTCCATCTTCGTTTGTCGGGGACCTGCGAGGCGAATTTTTCGAAATCGCCGGAACCGACGATGTCGCTGATGAGCGATTCCATTCTGGTGCCGTTCCGGTTGATGATGTGGTTCGCGACGATGCGGTAAAGCCATGTCCTGAAGGCGGCCCTGTACGGATCGTAGGTGGCCAGCTTGGTTATCATTTTCACCAGCACTTCCTGGGTGACGTCCTCTGCGTCGACCGGGTCGCAGTACATCCTGAGCGCGATGTTGTATATCCACGACTGGTGCCTGAGGATGAGCGATTCGAGCGCTTTACCGTCGCCTCCCAGGGACTTCTCGATGAGGTCCCGGTCGTGCTGTTCTTCGTTGATCACTTCTTTAAAGGGATTATACATGATGACGTCCTCGCAACGGATGAACCATGGTGTAATCTTCATTTGCCCCTGTTACAAGGAAATATCTGTTTTGTGACGGATTTTGTTGCCGGATGGAAAATTTTTAGTTATATTTAAATAAATTAGTAGATACTAATATACTTAGGAGGATCGTTATGAACACCAGATATACATTACCGGAACTTCCCTATGCCTTTAACGCTCTTGAACCATATATCGATGCAAAAACCATGGAAATCCACCATGGCAAACACCACCAGGCCTATGTGAACAACCTGAATGCTGCGCTTGAAAAGCATCCCGGCCTGTTCGAAACGCCCCTTGAAAACCTGCTGGGGAATCTGGACAGCATACCGGAAGACATCAGGACTGTGGTTAGAAACAATGGAGGAGGGCACCTCAATCACTCCATGTTCTGGAAGATAATCGGCCCGGGCATGGGCGGCGCGCCGGCGGGGTTGCTGCATGACGACCTGGTCAGGGCATTCGGCTCGTTCGAGAATTTTATCGCCGAATTCGAAAAGGCGGCAGCAGCCCGTTTCGGTTCCGGATGGGCGTGGCTCTCGGTGGATGCACAGGGAAAACTCGTTGTCCACTCCACGGCCAACCAGGACAGTCCGCTCATGGAAGGCCTGACGCCGATATTCGGCCTGGATGTATGGGAGCACGCCTATTATCTGTCGTACCAGAACAGGAGGGCCGATTACATCAAGGCTTTCTGGAAAGTGGTGGATTGGAACCAAGTCTCCGCCAACTATACCGGCGCTCTTGATGCGATAAAATCCGGGTGCGAAGACGCCTATTCGGGCCCGGCCTTCAGAAAAGTCTCGTGAAACGCAAAATTACCGGGGCCGTCTGGAATTTCTCGCTCAGGGGGATTCCATGAAGGCCCTTGTAAATTCATGTTGACGCACGTTTAATAAATGCTAATATTCAAGTTGGCGCCATACGCTCTGTAAAATTTATCTTCGCGATTGGGGAGGTGCTCAAATGTCGGATGAACTCATCGGTGTAATCTATCTCCCGGTTATCCTGCTTGGTCTGATTATTTTTTTCGCCGGAATCCGCATCATCCGCCCGACCCATCGCGGCATGATCGAGAGGCTCGGCAAGTACAAGAAGTTCTGCAGCCCGGGGTTTCACTGGATCATTCCGGTCATCGACAGGATGGTCAGGGTCAACGTCACCGAGCAGATGATCGACGCACAGCCGCAGGAGATCATCACCAACGACAACCTGAACGCCACGGTCGACGCGCAGGTCTACTTCAAGGTGAAATCCGACGAGGAGAGCGTCAAGAGCTCGCAGTACAACGTGAACGACTATGAATACCAGATCGTGAACCTCGCCCGCACCACGCTGCGCAACATCATAGGCACCATGACCCTGAAATCCGCCAACAGCGAGCGCGACAAGATCAACGAAGAGCTGCTCAGGACCCTGAGCAAGGAGACGCGCAACTGGGGCATGGAGATCGTGCGCACCGAGCTCAAGGAGATCGATCCGCCCAAGGACGTCCAGGAAACCATGAACAAGGTCGTCAAGGCCGAAAACGAGAAGATCGCGGCGCTGGATTTCGCGAACGCCCTCGAGCGCGAGGCCGATGGCCAGAAAAGGGCCGAGATCAAGAAGGCCGAAGGCGTGCGCCAGTCCAAGATCCTCCAGGCGGAAGGAGAGGCCGAGGCCATCAGGCTGGTCAACGAGGCGGCGAACAAGTATTTCGTGGGTAATGCGCAGATACTCAGAAAGCTCGAGACCGTCGAGAGGGCGCTGGTAAACAATTCGACCATCGTCGTGCCCGCAGACAGCGAGATCATGAACCTGATCGGAAACCTCGCGGGAGTTGCGCCGGTAATTGTGAAGAAGGAAAAATAAGCGTCGGGGCGGAGATGGGCCCGTCTTCGGGTCAACGCCGTGAAAGGCCTTCCATCAGGTAGATCGTACGTTCGGTTCCCGGGATGGGGATCGTTTCCCTGACCCTGAAATAATTCCTGAACTGCCTTTCGAATTCATCCCGGCCGTAGTCCCTGAAGATGTCCTCCCTGTTCAGGAGCAGCCTCTGCGCCTGGGAGTCGTTTTTCGGGACAAACTCGATGATCAGGTTTTTACCGATGGACCTCAGCATTGCGGCGATTCGGCCCAGCGGGACATTGCTGCTGATCGCCAGATGATGGATGAGGGCGAGCGCGAGGACGAGATCGGCCGGCCCCCTGTCGGCCAGCGAATCGCGTTCGATGTTGGCCCAGCCGGTCCCCGGGCTGGGGTTCGTGAAATCCATGAGCAGGGGAAGGATGTTCTTTTCTCGGTTTCGCTTCACCTGCATATAGTTGTCCTCGACGCACGATTCGTCCTTGTCGAGCGAAACGGTATGCGCTCCCATTCCCGCGGATATGCGGCTGAACACGCCGTTGTTGGCTCCCAGGTCCCACACCTGTCCGGGTTTCAGCCGCTCCACGGCGCGGGTGACCGTCTGGATTTTACTCTCCATCGCCGTATCGGTATAATTGGTGCCGCTGTAATAATCCCGCCATTCGGTGGCCTGCCTTTTCCAATTGCATGAAAGCACCGATCCCCGGAGGCTGTCGATGATGCCCAAAAACGCGGTTTTGCTTATCTTTCCATGACTATTTATTTTTACCGGTTTGTCCGCGTAATGCTTCTGAGTTTTCGCATGAAGATGGATATGCGTGAGGAGCCCGAACTTCAACGCGGTGGACCGCGGAAGAAGCCGGCTTGCGAGATCGAGCGGTATGCCGTCAATATGGATCCTGAGAAGCTGAGACAGCCTGATATCGGTATGCGCCATGAGGGCCAGGGGCGCCAGAAAGTGCTGGCAGAACTGCCGGTAAGCGACCCATGGAGCGCCTTCACGGTATTTTTCGAAGGAGAGGGTGTCGACAAGAACGGGATTGCCGTGGATGAACTGGATATTGTACGCCGATGCGTCCTTGAGGGACATGCCGTAATTCATAGCGGTCTTCTGGATATCGAGGGTGGCGAGCGCCGCGTCCCTGATCTGGCTGAAACACCATTCATACGGGTGTGATATGAATGGGACCATCTCGGGTTTGAGTATCCTGTATGCGGTTTCCGGATTCGCCGGCTTTTCGGCCGTCTCATTATGGCGTACGATGAGGCATTTTTCGGTCAGTTCACCGTACAGGCCCGACCGCATCATGAGATCATAGTCGTCCCTGGATTCGAGGTTGACCTGTCGAAAGAGCTCGCTGCCGCGGTAAAACAGGAATCCTGACGGGTCCCGGAATGATGCCGCGTGAATACGGGCGGCGTCAACGGATTTCATCGGTGCCGCTGCCGCCTGTAATACGCTTGAAAAAACCGACGATTTTTTTCCAGAAGGTCTTTATCGTGAATACCGCGCCCAAAATTGCCGCTACCGCCATCTGGAGCACGAAGCTCCCGGTGCCGGGGTCAAGATAGGCATGGGCAATTGCCGGAGTCACCATGATTAGCGTACATGATGTGAGCATGCTTTTATGATTTTTTTCCATAATACTTCAATTCTCCATTCCGCAATGCGGTGCTTTTTTATTTCTGCTGTCTTGTCCAGGAACTCGGCGTTTTGTCTGCAGTTGATTTTACTGCCGCGATATTTTTCTACTTTTCTGTTGGAAGTATGTCAAGTCGTTTCAAGCGCAATTATTCGACAATCTCGTAGCAGGTCTTGATGTCCATACCCGGTTCGAGCAGCGGCAGCAGCTTTTCAAGGGACTTGACGAGGTTGGCCGAATGTATCTTCAGCGCGTCCTTGTCGCGGTATTTTTCGTAAAAGATTATGGTGTTGCTTTCGCCACGGACAGTATGGGGGATGTATTCGATGCATCCCGGTTCAGCGGCTTTGACCCTGGGCACCGCTTCTTTCAGGGCCTGTACTGCCTCGTCCATTTTGCCTTCCTTTACCTTGAGCGTGACAATGAGTGAAATCATGTTATGATACCTCTTTCTTTTTTGTATCCGCACATTAGATGATCGTTCCTGAACTGTCAATTGAAATATCAGGGGCAACGACTCCGGCAATTCTACGGACCGTAGGGGAGTACTCTTCTATGAGTTTAAAATAATTCAACGGACGGGGCCGGCGGATCAATGCAACCCTTCGGCGCGTTCCTTGAGGGCCCGGTTCATGAGCATGAAGGGGGCTTCAGTGTTCTTCATGATTGCCTTTCGGAGAAGGGGGACGACGACCCCCCGGAATTCCATCCCGTGCTTCAGCAGGGTCCGGCCGGGGCCCGGTTCCTCGAGGATGAAATAATGCTCGTTGCAGAAGATGAACGGCAGACGCAGCCTCCCGCGCCAGCTGAAGCGGCGGTTTTTGTCAGCGGCAAGCACGATGGGGAAGAACACGGCCCCTCTCGTGCCGGGGGGATTGAAATGCAGCTTCAGCGGGCCGCCGGGTTCAACCCGGCCACGTGCGCTGCGGATCATGGGGTTCCATTCCCTGTAGCTGTCGAGATCGGTCAGGACCTCCCAGACCCTTTCAGGCGCGGCGTTGATTTCGATTTCGGTGCGTGCTGTTATGCTGAACATGCTTTTCTCTGAAACCATTTTCTTGATCCTATCTGATTACGGACCTGAGCCACTTCGCCGCTTCAGGTGCGACCTCGGCCGGTTTGTTGGTCATGACCAGATGGTCGGTGTTTTTAAACAGAAGGTAGTTCTTTTTGCACGTGAGCCGGTTGTAGATCGATTCTACATACTCCCGGGGGAAGATGTTGTCCCGGTCCGAATGGATGAGCATCACGGGCACGGTGATTTTATCGAGCGGCTTGGCCAGGTCGGTGCGCAGCAGGGAGTTCATGGCCCTGAAGGTGATCATGCGCACCATCTGAGGGTCGTTGACTGAAAAGGTTACGGCGTCGACCCCGTTCTTCATGAGCTCTTTCTCAAGGTCCAGATACATCGATATGGGAATTGAATATTTTCCATACAGGCCCATCATGAACCCGGCCAGGGGAAGCAGAAACTGCGGAGGCCTGAGCTGCGAGAGGACCAGGTTGTCCCTGCCGTTCAGGTCGGCTATGTTGTGGCATACTGCCGCGGCGATCGTATCGTCTTTGGCAGCGGTATAGAAGGCCACCATGCCTCCCTGGCTGCTGCCCGAAATGGCGATTTTTCCGCCGAACCTCTTTTTCGCATACGCAACCACGGCGAGCGTGTCGTCTACCTCTTCGTTTATCGTGTAGTCGCCGCGCGGCCCGCTGCTCATCCCGTGTCCGCGCGGGTCGAATCCGACCACATTGAATCCTTCACGGCGCATGAGCCCCATGAATTCGATGTAGAATTTCGCGTATACCGAAGTGCCGGGGATGAAAACGAGCGTGGGCGCTTTCTGCTTCGCCGGCAGAATGACGAGGTGAAGCCTGAATCCATCGGCTTCGATGCTGGTTTCTTCCAGGCCGGATAGATCGACCGTGATGCTCTGGCGCTTCATGTAATCCTTCATGTATTCTTCGGATGCCTTCACGTCGGGCAGGCCGCTGTCCTGGTATGATATGCTTTTCGCGTACCATGCGACATGAAAGGCTGCAATAATGACGGCAAGCGCAATGATCGTTTTCCTGGGCATGTAATTAACCTCTTCGTTGTTATCGGGCGGAGCGTATGGTTAAAATATGAAATATATTTCACATTGTCAAGTATAACATGAAATTATTATCATATTTTACTTGATTACCATGATATTACGATGCATTATCAGTCAGGATCTGCCATGCCACAAAAGAAGAACAAAGCGCGGTCCCCCATCCAGAAGAGGGGCATCGAGACCCGTGAAAAGATAGTCAAGGCGGGGATGACCCTTTTCGCAAAAAAGGGATTTCACCGGACCAACGCGCTTGAAATCGCGGCGAGGGCGGGACTGGCGACCGGGACCTTTTACAGCTATTTCAACAACAAGAAAGAGGTCCTGGTAGAAGTCATCCGGATGTTCTACAGGAATGCATCGCAGGAGGTGCTGAACGTATACGATCCCGTGGCGAGCGACGATCCGGCAGGGAACTACGCCGAAGGAAGAAAGCTGGTCCATTCGATGATCCGGACCCTGGACTCCGCTCACAGGCTCGATCCCCATGTGCATCGCGAGATCCTTGCAATGACCCTGATCGATCCCGACATCGCCCGCATCAACGCCGAAGAGGAGAAGAAGGTCGTCGCCTATATGACGGCCCTGCTCGGTAGATTCCGGGAGTTCATCCGCGTCGAGGACCTGGAGGCGGCTGCGGTTCTCCTGTACCGGACCGGGGAGGAGATCGTGCACCGGATCAGGGTCGTCGGTTCCGAAATCGACGGGCAGCGGCTGCTGGCGGAGCTCGAGGAGATGATGTGCAGGTATTTATTGAAAGATGAGACTCGGGCCGGTGAAGGCTCATGAACGAAATAATATATAAGCCCATCGGAATCATCCGCACGCCGTTCAGGGACCGGGAAGGCATGCCCATCCAGGCCGCCGCGGCGGGGGGAGTGAAGGGGACAATCGAGCTTGACCCTGAAATGGTTCCGGGCCTCAGGGACCTCGCGGGCTTTTCCCATATCATGCTGCTGTACCATTTCCACCAGTCGCGGGGATATTCGCTCGAGGTTGTGCCGTTCATGGACACCGAACTGCGCGGCGTTTTCGCGACCAGGGCCCCGAAGCGTCCCAACCAGATCGGCGTTTCGGTGGTCAGGCTCGCCGCTGTTCGGGGAAACATCCTCGATATCGAGGATGTCGACATGATCGACGGCACGCCGCTGCTGGACATCAAGCCGTACGTGCCCGGCATCGACGACCGGGAGGGCGTCCGGACCGGGTGGCTCGAAGGCAGGGAGGAGCTCATGCGGGCGAGGAAATCCGACGATAGATTCGGGTAATCCGGATGAAAACACCGGGGCCGAAAAACGCCAGGCCATGTTTTTTAAACGCATCTTTCACATCGTTCCCATCCGAAAAATGTATACTTGACATTTCGCCGCCGTGGTATAATGATTTTTATTCTGCAATGATGTTATAAACGAGGCGCTATGACAGGAAAACCATCAAAGAAACTGACACCCTCGACCAACGAGTTTCAGGGGATGGACGTCGATTCCCTGATGAAGTCGTTCGTGAACCATCTCGAGTACTCGCTGGCCAAGGACGAGTTCTCGGCAACCAGGCACGACTGCTATTCGAGCATCGCGCTCGCGACCCGCGACCGGCTCATCGAGCGATGGACCGAGACCCAGCAGGCCTACCACAGGACCAACGCCAAGAGGGTCTACTACCTGTCTCTGGAATATCTGATGGGGCGGACCCTGGGGAACAGCCTTATCAATCTGGGGATACGGGACAACGCCTTTGAGGCGATGAAGCAGCTCGGATACGACCTCGAGGACTTGCAGGAGAAGGAATGGGACGCGGGACTCGGGAACGGCGGCCTTGGCCGTCTTGCCTCATGTTTCATGGACTCGATGGCTACCCTCGAGCTTCCTGCCGCGGGATACGGGCTCAGGTACGAGTACGGTATATTTTTCCAGAGCATCCGGGACGGCTACCAGGTCGAGACGCCCGACAACTGGCTCAGGTACGGCAACGTGTGGGAGTTTCCCAGGCCCGAATACATTTACGCCGTGAATTTTTATGGGAGGGTCGAATCATACCAGGATGAAACGCCCAGGGAGCGGTTCAGGTGGGTCGATGCCCAGGAAATCATGGCCATGGCCTACGACACACCCATTCCGGGCTACAGGAATAACACCGTGAACAACCTGAGGCTCTGGTCCGCCAAATCGTCGAGGGAGTTCGACCTCGAGTATTTCAACAACGGCGACTATGTCTGGGCCATATCCGACCGCGCCCTTTCCGAGAACATCACCAGGATACTGTATCCTAACGACAACGTCATTGCGGGCAAGGAACTGCGGCTCAAGCAGGAGTACTTCTTTATTTCTGCAACACTTCAGGACATCATCAGACGGTTCAGAAGGGTGAATAATTCGCTTGCGGATTTTCCCGACAAGGTTGCGATACAGCTGAACGATACCCATCCCGCGCTTGCTATTCCCGAACTCATGAGGATTTTCATGGATATCGAGGGACTTGAATGGGAAGATGCCTGGGGGATTACGACAAGGACATTCGCCTATACCAACCATACGATTCTGCCTGAAGCCCTCGAGAAGTGGCCGGTCGAGCTGATTCAGTTTGTACTACCGCGACATATCCAGATCATCTTCGAGATAAACCGCCGTTTCCTCGACCAGATGAACAAGCTGTATCCCGGAGACATACGCCTTCTCAGGGACCTGTCGATCATTGAGGAGGGCGAACACAAGATGGTGCGGATGGCGCACCTGGCCATCATCGGCAGCCACTCCGTCAATGGCGTGGCCGCACTGCACACCGAGATACTCAAGGAGCGCGTGTTCAGGGATTTCTACCGTCTGTGGCCCGAAAAGTTCAGCAACAAGACAAACGGGATCACCCAGCGCCGCTGGCTCAGGCTGTGCAATCCGGGCCTTTCGGCGCTCATAACGAAGAAGATCGGCGAGGGATGGATCACCGATCTCTACGAGCTTAAAAAACTAATATCTTATGCCAATGATCCCGATTTCCAGAATGAGTGGATGGCGGTCAAGAAACATAACAAGGAGTTACTGGCTACCTATATCATGTCGCACAACGGTATAGCCGTCGATACCAATTCGTTATTCGACGTCCACATAAAAAGGATGCATCAGTACAAGCGTCAGCTTCTGAATCTCATGCACGTCATAACCATGTACAACAGGATCAGGGACGGGCAGGCAGGCTCAATGGTTCCCCGAACAGTCGTGTTTGCGGGGAAAGCGGCGCCCGGATACTATTTCGCCAAGCTTGTCATTAAGCTGATAAACTCCGTGGCCGCGACAATCAACAGGGATCCCGCCACCGCGGGCCTTCTCCGGGTGGTGTTTCTCAGGAACTACGCGGTGTCGAACGCCGAGAAGATCATTCCCGCTGCCGACCTTTCTGAGCAGATATCCACAGCCGGGACCGAGGCGTCGGGAACCGGGAACATGAAATTCGCCCTCAACGGCGCGCTCACCATCGGTACTCTCGACGGCGCGAATATCGAAATCATGGAGGAAGTCGGCGAGGACAACATATTCATCTTCGGGCTCGACGCTGCCGGCGTTGAAAAAATGAAAAATTCCGGATACAACCCGTATACCTACTGCAACAGCGATCCGGCCTTGAAGAGGGTGATCGACATGATCCGCGACGGATTCTTCTCGCCGGGCCAGCCGGGACTGTTCAGGGAGATTGCGGATTATCTGCTCGGGGGCGATCCCTATATGCTCTGCGCGGATTACGCTTCATACGTCGAGTGCCAGACCGCGGTGAGCCGCGCCTTCACCGATAAAAAGAAATGGGCCGCGATGTCGATCCTGAACGCCGCCGGCATGGGAAAGTTCTCCGCGGACCGGACGATCTCGCAGTACGCGCGCGAGATATGGGGAGTGAAGCCCGTTCCCGTGACGATTTCGCATCCCGGGAGAAGATAGAAAAGGGTGAACCTGGTGAGGCCCGGTAAATGAACCCACAGTACGCGGTCATTTGCCGGCGCAGTGCCGCGGTCCGCTCGTTGAGTTTTTTGCGTGACGGCATTTTCGTATTCCCCTGCATCATGCGCACGATTTCTGGATCCACTCAATGATGGTTGAACCGCAGCAGGGAATACGAAATTGAGAAGCAGTCCTGTTTATCAGCAGAAAATTTTAAGGGATCGAAGACCGACGGAGGACCACATGAAAAGATCTGAACAGGCCGTTGATCTTTTAATCCGGGGGTTCAACTGCTCGCAGTCGGTATTTTCGGTCTTCGCGTCCGAGATGGGTTTCGACCGCGATGCGGCGCTCAGGATAGGCTGCGGTTTCGGCGGGGGCATGGGTCGCATGCAGGACACCTGTGGCGCGGTCACCGGAGCGTATATGGTAATCGGACTGAAACACGGGAAAGACAAAGAAGGGGATGATCAAAAAAAAGAGAAAACCTACGCGCTGGTCAACGAGTTCGCTGCTGAATTCAGAAAGAAATTCGGAACAACGGTCTGCAGGGAGCTTCTCCGGTGCGAGCTCAGCGGCGATGAGTGGAAAACCCTGTATCTCTCCAGAAACCTTCACCGCGACGTATGCGCAAAATGCGTGAAGGAAGCGGTGGAAATACTGGAAGAGATCTTGAATTCTTCCCGATAATCCGCCCCTTTTTCGATGCCCCGGGCCCGGTATGAAAGACGCGGGGCTGCACCGTCATTTTTTGTCGAAAAGCCGCATCAGAAACGGGAGCTTGACGATCTCGTTGATGATTATGGCAGCCAGTCCGGTAAAGACGCACAACAGATACTGCCAGCCGTGGAGCGGCGCAAAGCCGAACAGGTCGTTCAACTGGGGAGTGAACAGTGACGCAGCGAGGAACACGAGCGCTGCTGCGGTCACATACCAGAGCGCGCTGTTCGGGACGCCGAGCCTGACCACGATGCTTTGCCTCCATGACCTGTTCGAGAAGATCATCCCGATGTTCCCGAACACGAGATTGGTGAAGGCCAGGGCGCGCGCCTCGCGTTCGCCGAATCCAGATTTGAGCGACCATGCATAGATGGCGGCCACCAGGGCGAGTATCCCCAGTCCCTGCACCAGGCCGATGAAGATCATCCTGGGCCCGAAAAGCGGCTCGGCAGCCGGCCTTGGTTTTCTGGTCATGATGCCTTTCTCCTCGCGCTCCATTTCGAAAACGATCGAGCACGCCGGGTCGATGATGAGCTCGAGGAACACGATGTGCACCGGCATGAGCGCCAGCGGCCAGCCGAGAAACACCGGAAGAAGAGACATCCCGGCTATGGGCAGGTGGACCGAAAAAATGAAGGTCATCGCTTTCTGGAGATTGTCGAAGATCCTCCTGCCGACCCGGACCGCCTGTACGATCGAAGAGAAATCGTCGTCCAGAAGCACCAGCGCGGACGATTCGCGGGCCACATCGGTGCCTCTTCCGCCCATCGCGATCCCGATATGGGCCGCCTTGAGCGCCGGGGCGTCGTTCACTCCGTCGCCGGTCATGGCCACGATCTCACCGTTTTCCTTCAGCGCCTGGACGATCCTGAGCTTCTGCTCTGGAACTGCGCGCGCGAAAACCGACACGCCGCCGATCCGGTCTTTCAGCTCTTCATCGGTCATGGCGTCGAGTTCTGCGCCGGTGATCAAGCCTTCCCTGCAGTCGAGGCCGATTTTTTCTGCTATGTTTCGTGCGGTTCCGGGATAATCGCCGGTAATCATGATGATGCGGATGCCGGCGTCCTTGCACAGGGCGACAGCCTCGGGCACGTTTTCCCTGACCGGGTCATGCAGGCCAAGGAGCCCGAGGAATTTGAAGGTGAAATCGTGCTGGATTTCGGGGAGCTCGACTTTCTCGAATTCGGCCGCGGCGACGCCGATAACCCTGAGCCCGTCGTTCGCCAGTGAGTCGATTTCCCGTTTCAGGCTGTCCTGGTCGCAGTCCGGCATGTGGCACAGGTCTGCGATCGCCTCCGGCGCTCCCTTGGCTGCGATTACATACCTGGTCCCGTTCCTGTGCTCCCATACCCTGCTCATCGCCAGCAGTTTTTCTGAAAGGGGATATTCCCTGACGAGGGTCCAGTCGTTATGGATATGTTCAGTGTTCGCCAGGGTCCTTGTCCCAAGCTCCTTCATCGCCTTTTCCATGGGATCGAAGGGGTCTGAGGGGCTTGCCAGTATCGCGTATTCAACGATCGGGTGAAGCTCCTCGGGCAGTTCGCGCTGGCGCCCGTCGACGTCATATCTGACGCCCCGGGCGCACAGGCGGGCGACGGTCATGCGGTTGTGCGTGAGGGTGCCGGTCTTGTCGGTGCACAGGACCGTGGCTGCGCCGAGGGTTTCGATCGCCTGGGACCTGCGCGTGAGCACATTGCTGCGGGAGATGCGCCATGCCCCGAGCGCGAGAAAAACGGTCATGACGACCGGGAATTCCTCGGGCAGCGTGGCCATGGCAAGGGACAGGCCGGCGAGGAATCCCTGTATCCAGTCTCCCCGCGTGAGGCCATAGACTACGACCACCATCGTGCACAGAACGGCTCCGGCGATCGCAAACGCCTTGACTATTCTGCCGGTCTGGACCTGGAGATTCGTGTCCTCGGTCACGAGCGTCTGCAGCGCCCTGCCGATCTTTCCCATTTCGGTCCGGGGGCCGGTCGCGGTCACCCGCACCACGCCCTGGCCGCCGACGATCATGCTGCCCGAATACACCGCCGGGGCGTCGTCGCCGCCCGGCCGACCCGCGCCCTCGGTCCCGTTCCACTTCCTTTTTCTCACAGGGACCGGTTCGCCGGTGAGAAGGGATTCGTCCGCGGTCAGGTTCACCGAGTGGAGCACTATCGCGTCAGCCGGGACACGGTCGCCCTCGGAGAGCAGCACGATATCGTCGCGCACCACGTCCCTGCCCGCTATGCGTTTCTGGATTCCGTCCCTTACCACGAGCGCGCGGGGGCTCGAAAGGTCCCTCAACGCATCGAGGGCGCGCTCGGTCTTGTTTTCCTGGTACAGCGTTATGCCGATGATGACAAAAACGAACCCGAGGAGCATGAGGGCCTCCCTGAAGTCGCCCAACAGCAGGTATAGGACGCCGCAGGCGATAAGGAGCAGGAACATAGGCTCTCTGATTATTTCGAAAAGTATGACAAAGACGCTTTTTTTCTTTGATTGCGGAAGCTCGTTGTAGCCCTCTTCGGCTATGCGGGACGCGGCGTCGGATTCGGACAGGCCGGAAAAAAATGCGGGATCGAACTGCTGGCTCATAATTGTCTCCTTGGTGTAGTTGTAGGGGTTTTAACAAAAAAACCCTCCAGAACATCAAGTCCCGCAGGGTTCTCCCTGCTGCCATCAAGGGCCCGTCCGCATTCCAGCCTGGAACCGACTGATCTTGTAAATCAAATATTATTTCATTGGAAACAAAATACTTTTTCACATTTCATACGGCAACAATTTTTTCTTCAGGAAGAGAGGGGGATTCTTTTGCCGATTTGATCTTGACGATGTCTGAAGAATAAGGTTCACCTCGACCTGTCCGGGTGTGCACACAATGAGTGCAAAGAAGAAATTGCGCTTGAAAAAAATAACGGCGTGAATATAATCCTGATCAATCATCAGAAAGAGAGGTGTTCCGTGGCTGAAAACAAGATCGTGGTCAGGCTTGACCAGAAACTCATGCAGGACGGCAGTATCGATGCCTCCATCGAAAGGGACTACAAAAAAGTTCATGACATGCTCAACACGCATGTCCGCAAGACGGGCAAAATACTTACCGAGGAGACGTTCGAAAAGGGGAATCAGGCCCTGCGCACCTGGCTCATGCTTCTGTACAAAAAAGGGGCGACACAGGACAAGCTCACCAGCTACCTGAGGTGCGGACTGGCCCATCTGTGCTTCGATTACATCGAGTCAACGTATAAAAGCATAGATATCGACGAGTTGATTACCAGGGCGCTGCTTTCGTTCAAGAACAGGGGATACCAGAATTCGTTTTTCAGGGTTTCACCGGCCGAGATGGCCCAGCTCGAGGCCCGCAAGAAGGCAGCCAGGAAAAAAGCGGTGAAGAAAAAGGCCGTTTCGAAGAAATCGACCCGGAAGGCAAAGGCCGTGAAAAAGAAAGCGGTGAAAAAGAAATCCGCTTCTCCGAAGAAACCTTTGAAGCCGAAACCGATAAAGAAGAAAGCCGTGAAGAAAAAAACCGCGAAAAAAACAGTCCGCAAGAAAGCCGCTGCAAAGAAAAAGAGCGCTGTGAAAAAACCGGCATCGAAAAAACCGGTGAAAAAGAAGCCCGTGAAAAAGAACAAATCCGCCGGAAAATCGAAGAAGGCCAGGAAAGGCATTTTCTCGAAGCTTTTCGGATGACGCGTTCACTGAAGTTTCATTTTTTTTCCGAATCGGGATGTGTTTAATGAAGCATATCCCGATTTTCAATTTACACCGTCGTTATTCCCTCTTCAGCAGCATAATCCCGCCAGACCGAATGTTTTTTCCCAGCTGATTTGACTCAACATGTTGATTGATGTACAATTGGATGTAATATCATTCCAGGAATGAAGTCGGGTAAATGTTTATCAATGATCTCAAGCATGTTTTAAAAGAAAACGAAGACTGGCTCATGGCGAGGATTCTTGAATACGCCAAGCGCTTCAATTACACAAAGTACACTTCAACTCTCATGGAGGCATGGAGGATGTCGATCCAGGGCCTCAATGAGGCTATAGCGAAATCGATAGATGAATATCCCGATGTGCCCGAGCTCGGCCCTGAGGACGAATTCACGTCTGACCCGATGGCCGCTTTCGGCATTACAGAGGCGCGTCTTCATATGCTCCGCGGAATAAGCCTGCCCATGTTTCTCGGCCTTTTCAAGTATTACCGGCAGACATATGACGACTTCATTGTTGAAAAGGTGGAAGATGAATCTTCAAGGGCTTTTTTCCTGAACTATATCCGGAGGGTCTTTGACCGCATAGAGATCGCCTTTGTGCACGAATGGTCTTCCCTGTCCAGGGATGAGGGATTTCGCGACTTGCAGGAAAAAAACAGGAGCATCACCAATGAGAAAAACAAGTTCATGACTGCGCTGGAAAGCCTTGCGACCCCCGTAGTGCTTTTTGACGATGTCGGGAACGTCCAATACATCAACAACGCCGCAGCAAGGGTTTTCGGCGCTGTGGAGACGCCGGGAGCTTATTATTATAACAGGGCTTCGTCGTATTCAGCTCTGCCGGAATGGTTCACGAAGGTCGTCGATGATTTCCGCTGTGCCGGATTGTCTATGATGTCGTCGGATCATGAGATCGAGGTCGGCGGTAAAAAAAGGACATTTCTCCTGGAGTTCAGGAGAATGATGGACGTGAGCGAAAAGTTCGGGGGCGTCATTACCATCTTTCGCGACATTACCAGCGTGATCGAGGCCGAAAACTATCTGAAAGAGGCCAGGGAGAGCGCTGAAAAGGCCAACCGGGCCAAGAGCGAGTTTATCGCCAACATGAGCCATGAGATCAGGACTCCGCTCAACGCCATCATAGGTTTCAGCGAGCTGCTGGGCGGGATACTCCATGACGAAACCGAAAAAAGATACACTGATGTGATCCATTCCGCGGGCAGGAGCCTGCTGATGCTCATCAACGACATTCTTGATCTGTCAAAAATGGAAGCGGGGATGCTTTTTCTGCAGAAAAGTTCGGTCGATATAAGAAAATTCATTGAGGATGCAACCGACATATTTCTGGCGAGAATTTCCGAAAAGGGCCTGGAGCTCGAAAGAAACATCGGCGCTTCGCTGCCCCGCGGCCTTCTTCTTGACGAGGTCAGGCTGAAACAGGTGTTCTATAACCTTATGGATAACGCCATCAAGTTCACCGAGAAAGGGAAGGTCGTTATAGATGTTGATGCGTTGAATGGAAACTCCGGCACGCAGAGCAAGATCGACCTGAGAATCACCATCGCTGATACGGGGATGGGTATAGCCGAAGATGAAATCGAGTCGATATTTCTTCCTTTCGTACAGCAGGCGAATCAGAGCCTGGGCAGTTACGGAGGCACGGGACTCGGCCTTGCAATCATTAAAAAAATACTAAACCTGATGAACGGCTCGATTTCAGTAAAAAGCGCTCCCGGCCGGGGAAGTGTTTTCGAGATCATGATCAAAGACGTGGATATCGCCTCGGTGGAGCCTGTCGCCGGAACCGAACAAGCATGGAATTATTCGTCGGTCAGATTCAATAATCCGAGAATTCTGATCGTCGATGATGTCGCGTCAAACAGGTTTCTGCTGCATGAGATGCTCAGGAGGGCGGGATGCTCGGTTTATGAAGCCGAAAACGGGCAGGAGGCTCTTATCATGGCCCGCGAGATAATCCCTGACCTGGTGATAATGGATATCCGCATGCCGGTCATGGACGGCCTCGAAGCGACTAAACTGATGCGCAGTGACGAGAAGCTGAAAAATGTCCCGGTGATCGCACTGTCCGCATCTTCGGGTGAAAGAGATATAAAGGATATCGTGCTGCATGGCTTCAATTCGTATATCATGAAGCCGGTCAACCTCGCTTCTTTTTTCAGCGAATTGGTGAAATATCTGCCCCCTTCCTGATCGCGGGTTCATTTCTTTTCCATGAGATAGGTGAAGAAGCCCGCCCTTCGCAGTGCGCGCAGGGTCAG
>ERZ795054.2030-NODE-2030-length-17697-cov-5.536334_pt1 | contig 17697 bp, 8 predicted proteins | sample MGYA00375138_ERZ795054 | MGnify/ENA primary metagenome ERZ795054 (study PRJEB30183, sample SAMN05720215) | anaerobic digester metagenome | isolation source: active sludge of municipal wastewater-treating anaerobic digesters | place: USA | collected 2014-12-23 ... | reverse complement strand
GCGGTATATAACCATACGCAGGGGTATCCGCGCAAGATCGCAATGCTCTGCCACGACGCGCTCGAATATACCGTGATGTACAACAAGCGGTGCGTCGACAGGCAGGTGATACATGACCTCATTCAACGCGAGATGAAGGCGGCGCAGGCGTTCCGCTATGTCTCGCAGGCGGCGGGCTGATATGGCTGACCCCGTATCCCCCGAAGAGAAGCTCTTTAACATAATTAAGGAAGGGAAGGATTCCGGCTCCGGTGGTGGAGTTTCAAAACCGAAGAATCCCTCGGCAACGCTCGGGGGGATAAAGAGATTCTTCGGATCTTTGAAACTTCACCCCGGCGCTAATAAGCAGGACGCCGCTTCCGCATCTGCGGCGCCGCGGATCGATATCGACCCGGGAGCGGTGAACAGGGCCCTTTCGGTCGTGCTTTTGGCGGTTGCGAGCTTTTTCGTATATTACCTTTTCAGCACGCGGCCGGACGCGGACAAGATAATTAAGTCCGTCCCGAAAACGGAGACGACCCTGAAGGCAGAGGTCGAGAGGTTCGCGCCTCTTGAATCGTACCTCGCGGAGACGAGGAAGAGGAACATATTCAGGCCGGCGCCTAAGGACGAGTCAAAAGGGGCGCCGACATCGAGAGAGGCGATGGAAAAATTGAAGGAAGCCGCCCGCGACCTGAAAGTCGTGGGGATCTCCTGGGGGGAGACCCCGAAGGCGCTGATCCGCAGCGAGAGGGACAAGACGACATATTTCCTGAAACAAGGCCAGCAGATCGGGGCGACGGACGTAGATATAAGGATGATAACCAAGCAGAAGGTCACGATAGGATACAAGACGGAAGAATTTGAACTGCCTTAAAGGAGAAGCAAATATGAGAAGATACGCAGGGTACGCAATAACGGCGCTGGTAACGGTTATCGCCATAACCGCAGTGTGCCAATGGCCGCTCCCGCTTTCGGCGCAGAACGTGTCGGGCGAGCCGCGTAAGACGCTTTCGCAGTATGATTTCGAGGGGCTGTCAAAGAAGGTCTCCCTCGACCTGCGCGCGATGGACATGGTCGACGTCCTGAAGTTCCTCGCGATAGAGGGCAACCTGAATATCGTCGCGGGCAAGGAGGTCACCGGGCCGGTCAGCCTGCTTATTAACGATGTCGCAATAGGCGACGCGCTCGAGATGATCCTCGCGCTGAACAATTTCGCGTATGAGGTGCAGGGAGGCATAATCAAGATAATGCCGGCCAAGGACTACAAGGCGCTTTACGGCGTCGACTTCTACGACCAGAAGAAGACCGTGATACGCCGGCTCAAATACGCGTCCGCGAAGAATGTCGCGACGATGATGGGAAGCGTGAAGAGCGACATCGGCAAGATAATCTACGACGACTCGACTGGGACGATAGTCATGATAGACACCCCCGCGAAGATAGCGGAGATGGAAGAGATAATAAACGCGTCCGAGATGCCGACCGTCACGAGGATCCTGCCCACCGAGACGAGGGTATTCGAGCTCAAGTACGCGCTGGCGGACAATATAAAGGAAGAAGTCGGCAAATCGCTGACAACTGATATCGGCACGATGCGCCTCGACAAGAGGACGAACACGATAGTCGTGACCGACCTGCCGCACCAGATGAAGAAGATAGAGACGGTCATAAACGCGTTCGACAGGAAGACGCGCGAGGTCTTCATCGAGGCGAAGATCGTCGAGGTCACGCTCTCCGACATGTTCCAGTGGGGCATCGACTGGAGCTACATATCGCAGTATACGCGCAAGATAAACGGCGAGAACAGGAGCTACCGCATAACTCCCGAGGCGAACCTGCCCATCGGGCTTACCGGCACATACGGCCAGCTGACGCTCGCCTCGATAAACACGGCGAACCTCGCGATGACCCTGCAGGCGCTCGATACCGTCGGCGAGACGAAGATACTCTCGAACCCGCATCTGACGGTCGAGGAGAACAGGGAGGCGACGATAAAGGTCATCGAGAAACAGCCGTACCAGCTCGAGACGACGACCACCGCCTCCGGAGGCACCACGACGACGTCAAAGAACTACGAGTTCGTCGATGTCGGCGTAACGCTCAACGTCAAGCCGCTCATCAACGAGGACGGCTTCATCAGCATGGTAATAAAACCGGAGGTCAGCTCGATCTCGACATGGTACGGCGGCGCGGCGCAGGCGGCCGGCTCGGTCCCGGTCGTCAAGTCGGCGAACGCCGAAACGACGGTAACTATCAAGGACGGTGTCAGCATAATCATCGCCGGCCTTATCAAGGATAACAAGACGAAGACGGTCAACAAGCTGCCGGTCCTCGGCGACCTGCCTCTCGTAGGCCTGCTCTTCAAGAATATAAGCGACGATATCCGCAGGACGGAGACGGTCGTATTCCTCACTCCGAGGATAGTGCACGGCGACCAGCCGTTCCTGATGGAGAGGGACACAGAGAAACCGACAAGAGGAATAAGAGAATAAGGTGAAGGAGGTGTTGAATATGAGGAACAGCTTCGCGTTTTGGCTGCTGTGTTTTATGATAGCAGCGAATACCGCGGCCGCCGACGACATCGACGATGTCATCAACAGGAACCTGACGATGAGGCAGCAGGTGGACGCGCTCGAGACGAAGTGCTCCACGCTCGAGAATGAGAGGGACGTGCTCATCATGAGGATAAAAGAGCTGCAGAGGCAGAACGACCTTCTGTCGAGGGGCGAGGCCGCCAAGGGCATTACCGTGACTCCCGCGGAACTCAACGACCTGAAGAAGAAGCTCGATGACGCCTCGAAGAAACTCTCCTCTGCGATGAAGGACAGGGACGCTATACAGAAGGACCTCGACAGGGCGCAGAAGGACCTTTCCGGCATGGACAAGAAGATCGCCTCCGAGGTCGAGAAGAGGATGAAGAGCCTCAAGGGATCCCTCGGGGCGTCCGACAGGGCCGAGGCGATCATGCAGCTGCAGAAAGAGAATTCCGCCCTGCAGGACGAGATAATCAAGCTGAAGCGGGAGCTCGAAAATGCAAAGCAGGACAGCATGAAGCCTGTGTCATGGCAGACGGGCGATGCCTCTCCGGAAGAGTGGGCTTGGGAGGAGGAAGATGCATCCGGCGGCGCACAGTCGGAACTGTTGAGGATCCAGCTCGATAAGCTCGAATCCGACCTGAAGAACGCGCAGAAGAACGCGGATGACGCGCGGAAGGAGAGACAGGCCACCGCCGAACAGGCGAAGAAGCTGAAGATAAAGACGGATAAGGAACGCCTCGACATGCATTTCAACCTCGCGGTCGTCTATGAGAAGAACGGCATGTACGTCGACGCGGAACGGGAGTATTACAAGTGCCTCATGATAGACCAGAACGACGCGGAGGTCCATTATAACCTCGGCATTCTCTACGACGACAGGATGAATAAGACGAGCGCCGCGCTCGTGCATTATAAGAGGTACCTCGAGCTGAGGCCGAAGGGCGAGAGCTCGGAAGAGGTCAGGCAGTGGATATTCAACGCCGAACAGGAGGCAAGGTTGGGAGTGGAAGCCAGGTAGATGAGGACAAGCTTCGCTGTATTATACGCGTTGGTCATAATAATCCCGACGGCGCTGCTGGCGTATTTCGGCCTGCTGGCAGTGCGCAGCGAGAAGTCGATCGTCGAAAGGAACATGATGCAAAAGTACGAGGCGATGGCAGGCCTCGTGGAGGGCGAGTTCAATAAGGCGCTCTCGGAGTCGCAGAAGGACCTGCTCGACAACCCGAAATACGTCGAGCATATGATCATTGAGCAGTCGTCCATATTCAAGGAAGACGTCGCGATACTCGACCTGAACGGAAGGTCGCTCAGCGACGAGAGGGGATCGAAACCGGTATTCGTAAAGCAGGTCAAAGGATTTCCGTACCAGATAGCTGTGTACGAGCGTTACCCGGTGGTCCTCAGCAAGATAAACGAAAGGCGCCAGAACCTATCCTTATATATCGGCATCATATATATATCCGCGTTCATGATATTAAGCGGGGCCTTCGTTACGCTCTGGGCCCTGTCGAGGCAATGGAACCTCGCGCACCTGAAGAACGAGTTCGTCTCGCACCTCGCGCATGACCTGCGCAGGCCGCTGACCTCGATACGCATGTTCTCCGAGATGCTCAAGACCGGGCGCGTCGCGGACGACAATAAGAGGGCGGAATATTACGGCATCATATCGAACGAGAGCGAGAAGCTGACCCACCTCGCCAATAATATCCTCGACTTCTCGCGCATAGAGATGGGGCGCAAGAATTACAGGATAAAGAAAGAGGACATCGCGCGCATAGTCAACGAGACGGTCGAGAGGTTCAGGTCGTATATGGTCGACGTGCCGCGCCAGGTCTCGGTGGACATCGACGAGGGCCTGCCGCCGGTCAACGCGGACGCGAGCGCGATATCGCAGGTCGTGATGAACCTGCTGACCAACGCCGCGAAATATTCGTCGCAGGACAGCATTATAAGTGTCAAAGTCGCGCGGGCGGACAGGAATATCACCGTCAGCGTCGTTGACCACGGCATAGGCGTACCGAAGGGCGAGTTGAAGAAGATATTCAGGAAGTATTACCGCGCCGAACGGGAAAACGCCTCCGCGACCGAGGGCAGCGGGCTCGGGTTGACGCTGGTCAAATACATCGCGGAAGCCCACGGCGGGCAGATCCGCGCGGAGAGCGAAGAGGGCAAGGGGAGCAGGTTCACGCTGGTATTACCGGTATAGGACGGCCCCACAAAAACATGCACAAAATTTTAGTCGTCGAAGATGACAGGAATATCCTGAAGGGGCTGGTCGACAACCTCGAGATGGAGGGCTACAAGGTTGTGACGGCTTCCGACGGCGAGGCGGCGCTCAAGAAGGCGAAGGAGGCCGCGCCGGACCTCATCATCCTCGACATAATGATGCCGAAGATGAACGGGTTCGATGTGTGCAAACAGCTAAAGGCGAAGGGAAGCGCGGTGCCGATAATAATACTCAGCGCGAAGGCGCAGGAGGCGGATAAGGTACTCGGGCTTGAGCTTGGCGCCGACGATTATGTGACGAAGCCGTTCTCGCCGAGGGAGCTCCTGGTGCGCGTAAAGGCGGTCCTGCGCAGGGCGGGCTCGTCCGCCAAGGTCGCGGATATCTATGAGGCAGGCAAGGCGAAGATAGATTTCAGGAAATACCTTATATATAAGGAAGGCAAGGAGGAGAAGCTCACCGCGGCGGAATACAAGATATTGAAACTGCTTATAGCGAATGCCGGCGAGCCGGTCAGCAGGCACACGATATTGGCTGAGATCTGGGGCGAGGACGTGACTTCGCGCACCGTGGATACGCACATTTGGAGTTTAAGGGAGAAGATCGAGGACGATCCGGGGAAGCCGAAACATATCATTACGGTGCACAGGATAGGGTATAAATTTGCGGAATAAGGAGGGGAATATGAGGTTTTTGTTGGCCTTTCTTTTGCTTTTTAACGCTGCTTGGGCGGCGGAACAGGATTACGTTGTCGCCACGGTGGGCAGCGACAAGATATATTATTCCGAAATAGAGAAGGCGGCGCAGGGGCTCAACAGGTTCCTGAAGGAGAATTTCGACAATTACAGGGAATACCGGCTGGATTTTGCCAGGCAGTATGTGGCGAGGTATGCGCTTGCAAAAAAAGCGATCAGAGAGGGCCTGGACAAGGATAAGGACGTCCAGTACCTGATAGAGCAGTCGAAGAAGACGATACTTTCGGACAAAGTCCTCTCCGACAGGTTGTCCAAGATAGAATTTACCCCCGAGGATGTTAAGAAATATTACGAGCAGAACAAGGCGCTCTACAGGGAGCCCGAGAAGGTCAAGCTAAGCTATATAAGGAAAGCCACTAAGGCCGAGGCCGAAAAAGCGTCGGCGCGCCTCAATAAAGGAGAGAATTTCGATAAGGTCGGAGGCAAGGGCATCGTTAAACTGGACAAGTGGGTATCGGCCGGTTCTCTGCCGGAGGTGCCCGTCCTGCTTAATATCGACCCGGCCTCGTTGAAGCAGATAGTGTCCCTCGGCGCGGGAGGATGCAGCGGGGTGATAACGATCCGCCAGGGGCTGGCAATGCGCGAAGAATATTTCATATTCCGCGTCGACGCCAGGGAAGAGGCGAAGGACAGGCCGTTCGAACAGGTTAGTAAGCAGGCAGAGCTCGAATACGCGAAGATATTGCGGGATAAGATGCTTAACGAGGCGATAAGGGAGACGTTTGCCGAAGAGAAGGTCGTTATAAATGAAGGTCAAATTAAGTAGTCTTGACAACTTCTTGACAAAAGATTGAGACGGGGATGACAACAAACCACGAAGGATATGGCATGCTTGTAGCAGACAAAGGAGCTTACAATGAATAAGCAAGGTTACCGGTTTACCACGCTTGTATTGAGCTCGGTACTGCTGCTCCTGAGCAGCGCCTATCTTTACCTGGTATGGGCTGTTGAGACGAAGTCGTGGGATTTCGCGACGGCCTCTGACTATACCGTATACAAGGGGGACGGCAGCGAGGACACTTCGAACGACTATATCATAGTAGACGAAGGCGTCGCGAAGCTCGTCGCCCAGCTCGAGACGGTAAGCGACGACAGCTTATCCGAATACGCGCAGGGGGCCAAGACATCCACTGTGACCGGCCCTGATACGAGCCTGGTATTAACGAAGAGCGGAGGGGTGTTCAATACCGAGGGAGAATATACTTCGCGCATCTTCGACGGCGGCACAACCGGCAACGTCTGGACGGCAATAAAGTCATCCACGTTCAACACTAATAACAGCAGCGGCTTTAGGTGGGCGTTCCAGAACGGCCCTCTTACCGGCTATGCCGTGTTGGCGAACCGCGGAACGCAATTTGACGCGAACAATATATATTCCCCCAGCGTAATAAAAGACGGCGAGACCTATAAGATGTGGTATACAGGGCAAGTATATAACACTTACCGCGTAGGCTACGCCACCTCCGCGGACGGATTAAACTGGACAAAAATCGACGGGCCGCAGCAGTACGTTTCCGTTATAAATATATCAACCGACAGGTTCGACAAGACGCACGCAGGCATGGGAAACTGCGTAATAAAAGACGGCGAGACCTATAAGATGTGGTATTCGGGCTACAACGGCGAGTTCTGGCGCATCGGTTACGCGACGTCTCCCGACGGCATAAACTGGACAAAATATGACGGCCCCGAGGCCGACCTTTCGGTGCTCGACGTCTCCCTTGGCAGGTTCGACAGCGTACACGCGTACTATCCGTCAGTAATAAAAGACGGTTCCGTTTATAAGATGTGGTATTTAGGTACCAACGGGGATATCTACCGCATAGGTTATGCCACCTCTCCGGACGGGATAAACTGGACAAAGGTGAACGGCAACGCCGGCGGCGGGGCGGTGCTCGAGAGCACGCTGGATTTTGATATGGGGGGACATATATATTATCCAAGCGTCATCAAAGACGGCTCCCTGTATAAGATTTGGTATTACAACGCGGGGGTGATCTGCTACGCGTATTCGCTTGACGGTATAACATGGACCAAGGTATCCGGATCGGCAAGACCGGGAGGAGTCCTGGAGTATTACACTCCTTACTCTTTTTGCAGCAGCTATGTGAGCTATCCATGCGTCATTAAAGACGGCGAGACCTATAAGATGTGGGCAGGGGGAAACGCGGTCTACTTCGGTTACGCGACGAGCGCGGTAGACACAATAAATACTACCTGGACGTATTTCCAGGTGCGCTCGGGAAACACAACCGGAGACCTGCAGGCCGCGACCTTTGTCGGGCCGGACGGGACGAGCGCCACATATTATCCGGGTAATTACTACAAACTTGTCTCCGCGGGCAGTTTCAATACCTCGCACCGTTACGCGCAGTTCAAGCTGTACATGTATGCCTCGAGCGCCGGGCTTAATACACCTGTTGTGGATTGGGCGGGCTTTACGGGGACGAAAGTAAACCGTATCGATGATACGCTTGCGGATTTTACCGCGGGGAGTTTTACGTCAAATACGACCACCACGCTGGTATCGGTCCAAGCCCCTTACGTTGGCCTGGCGCAGAAGCAGGCCGGCGAATATATCCCCGTCGGCTCGTATACCAGCCGTGTCTTTGACGGGGGCGACGGCGCCGTGTGGAATTCTATCGCGTGGACAAATGGCCTCAGCGAGATAGTGCCTTCGGAAGAAGTGGGCCTTGTAGCGCTGTATCATCTCGATAATAGCGCCGCCGATTCGTCCGGATACGTTAACGATGGCACGTGGACAGGCACACCCGTTTATGACACGACGAACCAGAGGTTCGGGGCGGGTTGTTGGCACAATTCCGGCGGCGCAAATTATATCACTCTTCCGCTTTCGGACACGCTTAAGAGGCCGGAAGCCATCACCATTTCTTACTGGACCATGCAGGATTTCGGAGAGAACGGGCAGTTAGGAATAGGGCTTTATGATAGTAATTCCGTGAACAAGCAGGATTTCTCAATACAATCATATCTTAACAGCGCTTATGTGTATATCAGGGACAGGCAAAATAGCGTGTACCTGTACTCCGATACCTATAAGTACGCGTATTGGTTCAACGGTTACAAGGAATGGCAGCACATAGCCGTGACGTGGGACGGGGGGATGATGCCGTCGTCAGCCGCGATTTATGTCAACGGCGTCCAGGTAGCCGCCGATTCGAAGTACATTACCGAAGCCTTCACTGCATTTTACAAGATAAGGGAGCTCATGTATCCTTTTGAGATAGGCCGCTTTTATAACTCCAGCGCCTGGAGATATTTTACCGGATGCGTGGATGAGATCGCGATATATAACAGGGCGCTTTTACCCGACGAGATACTGAGGTTATACCAGAAGGGGGCCGGGATAAAGTTCCAGTGCCGTTCCTCGGCTACAACTTCGGGGCTTGAGTCGGCGACTTTTGTCGGTCCGGACGGCACGACAAACACTTATTACACGACGGCCGCGGGCTCGAATTTCGGCGCCGAGATACCCGCCGGAAGGTATTTCCAGTACAGGGCGTATTTCGAGGGATGCACATCTAATACTCCCGCGCTTGACGGCGTTACGGTGACATATAACACGTCATCGGCCTTTACAGATGACAGCAGGAGCGAATTTGATGAGGGCACATATGACGGCTCGAAGACGAAGTGCCATTCGCCGGCCGTCTCGCTTGAAGAGACATATAAAGCGGGGATATTCCCCATACCCGATGACGACCCCGGCCTTGTTGCGCTCTATCATTTCGATGGTGACCTTACCGACGCTTCCGGCCACGGCCATGACGGGACGTTAAATGACCCGTATAATTATATGGTATATTATACGAATCCAAAAGTAGGCTCATATACCCTCTATCACGGCAGCAGCAACTACCAGTATTACGCGCATCTCGGGAAGATCGGCACCCCGGGGGATATGTCGATCTCCTTCTGGTACAGGCCGCACAACACGGCCGCAAACGGCCTGCGCATACTCAGCGATTACACTACGGTATCGAGCAAGGCCCAGAAAGACATCTACCTAAGCAATCCCGACAGGCTTGGTTTTAGCCAGTATTATTCGGACGGAACGGGTTCCGGCCTCCAGGCGGATTATGTAAGCGTGAACAAGCTATACCGCTGGCAGCACGTAGCCATCCTAAGGGATGATACGGCAAAATCAGTAAAGATGTATATCGACGGGAAACTCGCAGGTGTCATGTATTATCCCGGGAAATCGATCCTGCCGGATACAGATACTGGAGACCTTTACATAGGGCAATATGGGAATATCGCATCCAACTCATATCAATATATAATGAGCATCGACGAACTCGCCATATATGACCGCGTATTATCCGAGGAAGAGGTTATGAGGCATGCCGGCGTCCGTTACATACCGGAAGAAGGCGAGACATTCGCGTCCAGGACGATAGACGCCGGCCTGGCGGTTGACTGGAGCCGTGTCCTTTGGGGAGAGAATACGCCGGGATACGGGGACGGCCTGAACGGCACCCCGGCTACAGGAATAGAGATACAGGCGGACGAGAAAGGCCTCGTCGGGCTGTGGCACTTAAACGGCGACTGGACGGACGTGATGGGCAGGAGGAACGGCACGCGTTACGGGACGACGGCGTTCGATTCCACGGACCAGAAGCTCGGTTCGGCGTGTGATACGTTCAACGGGAGCAACCAGACGGTACTCTTCGGTAACGTCGGCACGACGATCAGGACGGTAGAGTTTTGGATGAAGTCCGACAGCTATAATTGCTCGATCATGGAGCTTAAGGATAACGATAATTATATAGGTATCGGGTATGTCAGTTATTCGGACACGCGTTATATAAAATTGACCGGAACCCCTATTATCAGCGGGACCATCTATATAAACGGCGATTATTACGCGCAGGCGAAGATAAACCCCGGATGGAACCATGTAGCGGTAACCAGCACCTCTGACATCCCCGCCTCTTCTATGAGGCTCGGGGAAGCGAATAACGTCTATTATACCGGCAAACTGGATGAAGTCGCGGTCTACAACAGGATATTGACATTCAACGAGATAAGGCAGCATTACTTCGACCAGACGGGCGATAACGGGCTTGTGGCGTTGTGGCATATGGACAACGACTGGACGGATGCGACGGGCAAGGGCCATGACGGCACGGCATATAACGGCGCAACATTCACCTCGGATTCAAAATTCGGCGCCGCCGCAGGCAGCTTCGACGGGACGGACGATTACGTAGTATTCACCGATGCCGATTTCCCCAAGTATTCCGGAGCGATGACGATAGAGGGATGGTTCAAGTCCTCTGCCTCGGCGAACCAGACGATATTGGCCTACGGCACCCCGGCGAACTCGTTCTTCGTCATTCTATATACTAACGGCAGTTACACGTTGAGCAATTACGCCCTGTGCGTGGCAAGCCCGACGATAGATACCGCATATACCAAGATCCAAGTGAACGACGGCCAGTGGCACCACTTCGCGGACGTCATGAGGTTCTACGACAGGCAATCCCCCGGCACAAGGATGTACCATTATCTTTATCTCGACGGGGAGTATATGGGCGCCGCCACGTGCTACACCCTTAGGGACACCGGCAGCGGCATATGGGTCGGCGCGCGCCCGGACGGGACGTGGCCGTTCAACGGTAGTTTGGATGATATAGCCGTATATAGCAGGTACCTGCAATGGCAGGAGGTCAAGGACCACTACCTGCGCGGCGCTGGCGACATAAAGATGCAGATATCGACCGACGGCGGGACTACCTGGAAAGATAACGACGGCACGACGAACGCTTACATGACCGAGACGCCTTCGTCGCTCAACCTCGGCGGGCCGGCGCAGACGATAAAATACCGCGCGACACTTTCGACGAACGATTACAGGTACAGCCCGGTACTCAGGGGCGTCGACTTCAGCAAGGCGAGCTACCCGACGGATGATCCTTACGTAATACCCGAAACAGGCCAAGAGTATATAGGATACCTGACTTCTTTCTCGCAGACGGTCGGCGCGAGGAACCAGGGCACGATAAAATACCTGCTCTCCAATGACGACGGCTCTACCTGGTACCGCTGGGACGGCTCGAACTGGGTAACGACCGTTTCCGGATATGTGGCCGCGAACACCGCCTCGGATATCAACACTAATATAGGGCAGTTCTACGAAGATGCGGGCGCCGGCACGTTCAATTTCAAGGCGTTCCTGCATTCAGACGGTATCCAGCCGGTCGAGCTCGATAACGTGAGCCTGGGTTATGCCCCCGGCAAGATAACGGTAACTACGCCGAACGGCGGAGAGACGCTGCTTTCGGGCGGATACGCCGATATCAAATGGACCGCGGCGGGAACCATAGCAAGCGATGCATGGGATTTCGCCTATTCCACTGATGGCGGCTCGAGCTGGACACCGATAGCGAGCAACCAGTCGATAACGGCCGTTGAGGGGGTCTATACGTATAACTGGAGCGGAATACCCAACATCCAGTCGGCGACCGCGCGCGTGAAGGTCACCAATAACGCGGAGAGCAGCATACACGACGCCTCGAACGCGAACTTCACGATAGCGCTCGGTTTCCAGGTCACGGCGCCGAACGGCGGAGAGAAGTGGTATGTCGGCTCGAGCAACAACAACATACAATGGAAGTCCTCGAGCGGCATGGGCACTACGGTGCGCCTGTATTATACGCTTAACGGCACCGATTATACCGCTATAACGACGAGCACCCCGAACCAGTATTCGGATGCCAACACATACGCGTGGACGATAGGTTCTTCGGCCGCGGACGACGGCTTGTATTCGGAAACCGCGAAGATAAAGGTCACGAACCAGAGCGGCCAGAACGAGGACGCATCGGACGCGGTATTCACCATGGCGGGCATGAAGCTTATACAACCGAACGGCGGCGGGCAGATAAAGAGGGGCGGAAGCTATGAGATCCAGTGGAAGTCCGCAGGCGCCGGGAGCACCGTAAAACTCGAATACTCTATCGACAGCGGCGAGACGTGGAGCACAATCACCGAGAGCGAAAGCAATACGTCCGGCACCGACAGCTATGAATGGAATATCCCCGCCGACTGCGAGCTTTCCTCCGAAGCGATGGTAAGGGTCACGTCCAACAGCGACGCGAACCTTACGGACGCCTCCGACGCCATATTCACTATCGCGGACCTTATCGTAACATCGCCTAACGGCGGAGAGGTATGGCAGGCAGGCAGCTCATCAAACCCGATAACATGGGTCTTTGTCGGCTCTGCCGGTGTCGGAAAGGTCACTATATCCTACTCTACCGACAGCGGCTCGACGTGGACCGTATACAACAATAATGTCGATAACCAGCAGGGCCCGAACAGCTACAGCTGGACGGTCCCGTTCGCCCCGTCAGATAATATCAGGGTCAAGGTCGCGGATAACACGGTCGGCTCGACGATGGCGGACAGCTCCGACAGCAATTTCAGCATAGCGGGCGTAAAGGTAACGCTGCCGAACGGCAGCGAGACATACGGCATCGACAGCGCGAACTTCATAAGGTGGACGGCCAATAACGCGGGCGACACGGGCGCGCTCTATTATTCTATCGACGGCGGCTCGACCTGGAGCTCTTCGCCGATAGTCGGAGCGGAAGAGGTCCTGTTGAGCCAGGGAACCACCGGATTCAGCTGGACGCCTTCGAACGATCCGGGCACGGTCCCGACGGTCCAGGCGAGGGTCAAGGTCGTGGCTTTGGCGCCGGCTTCGGACGCGAATCCTCCGGTGCCTTTGTCTACGCCGATGGAAGACGGTTCGGACGCCAACTTCACTATAAGGGGCTTGAGGGTGACCGCGCCGGCGTTGAACGCGAGCTGGCTGCTGGGCAGCTCCCATGATATCCAGTGGACCTCTGCAGGCACGAACGCCGCTACCGCGACGCTGTACTATTCGGTCATCGGCGACTTCACGGACCAGGTCGCAATAACGGCCACGCCGGCAACGAACAACGAAGTATACCCCGGCAATAACAGCTATACCTGGGATATAAGCACGTCGGTAACGCCGTCTTCGACGGCAAAGGTCAAGGTCGTCGCCGGAGCGTATAACGCCCTGTCGCCGGCCTTCACGCTTAAGGGCATAAAGGTCACAGCGCCGGCATCCGGCGCGACCGTGACCCAGAACGTCGCTTCCTCGGTAACATGGGGCTCGGCAGGGATAGACGGCAACGTCAACATATACTACAGCAGTGACAATGGCTCAACCTATTCCGAGACGCCTATAAACGCGTCGCCGATAAACGTCACGACCGGCACGTATTCATGGACGCCGAACACCGCAATACTGACCCCTTCGGCAACCGCGAAACTCAAGATACAGGTCGTCTCCGGTTCCGATACGGGGCTTTATGCGGAATCGGCGCAGTTCACATTGAAAGGCATTAAGATAAGCGCGCCCGCGGCCGGGACGACATGGGAACTGGGCCAGACGCAGAGCATAACATGGACCGCGGCCGGAGCGGGCTCCACGTGCAATATATATTACGCGGCCGACGGGACGAACTTCACAAGCACGGTCAACAGCTCCGCCGTATTGCTCTCCGCGGGGACATATTCGTGGACGATCCCGGCGTCGATTACGCCGTCGAACGGCGTCGCGAAGATCAGGATAACCTCCGATACGAACGTCTCCTCGAGTTCCGGGGCATTCACGATAAAAGGCATCAAGGTCACGAATCCCACCGCGACCACAATATGGGAAGTCGGGGAATCCGTGACGATATCGCACGCGGTCGTCGGCGCGATGAGCGCCCTTAATGTCTATTACGTGAAAGACGGCGTCGAGACCCAGATAGGCACGGCGATGCCGAACAGCAGTTTCCCCTGGGTCGTCACGGAAGACGCGGAGGGCCCCGGTATCATTATCAGGTTGAAGAGTTTTATGCCGAATTATACCGGCGACTCCCCGCAGTTCCAGATAGTCGGAGAGGCGTCTTTGGCTGTCAGCGAGCCGTCAGCGGGGTCTTCGTGGAAGGTATCTGAGACGAACACTATTACCTGGACGAGGAGCGGCAGCACCGAAAGGACGTTTACCGTCGAGTATGACGATAACGCGGCCTTCACATCGCCAACGCCGATAACCGGCACGCCGGCATATGACGGCGCGGGGCTCTATAGTCTGGATTGGGCTGTCCCGGATAACGTAGGCACGTGCTACATTAAGGTCACCGACACCGGAAATTCCAACATCACCGATATCTCCGAGGTGTTCAAGATAATCCCGAAGTTCAGGGTCAATATACCCAACGGCGGTGAGACGCTCTACGCGCTCAAGCCCGGCACGACCGTCAACTGGGGCACGACCGGAAGCGCGGGCACGGTGGACCTGTATTATTCGACGGATACGCCCCTGTACGAGACATGGACGAAGATCAATTCCACGGCTATCCCCGATAACGGGACCGGGACCGTGGAGAGGATAACCAGCTACTCCTGGACCGTCCCGAACATCCAGAGCACGGTTGTCAAGTTAAAGGTCCAGGCGAGCAGCGCGAGCCTGTCCGAAGCTTACGATATCTCTGATGATGTGTTTACCATCAAGTATTACAAGGTAACGTGGAACGTCAAGAGCGCGACCACAGGGGACCATCTCGACAAGCTTTTCGTGATAGATTCCTCGGGGTGGTCGGAAGCCGACCTCACCTCGCCGATCGAGCACTACTATCCGTACGGCGACTCTTACAACACGAACTGGTCGAGAGCGGATTATTTCGATAAGGCCGAGAGGGGATGGGAGACCGACGAGGACAACAAGGTCATCAATATAACGATGAGCGAGTCCTCGCTGGCGCCCGAATACCACGTCATGAGCAACTTCTCGTATAACGCCTCGCAGGACAAGTTCCTTATCAACTCCTGGGTCGAAAGGGGCGGCGTAATACTCGCGAAGCCGTCGTCATGCGTCGTCCATATCTATGACGCGTCAGGCGGCCCGATACAGACACTGACCGCTACCTCTTACGATGATAACGGTGTCTTCTGGCAGGAATGGCCGACCACGAATCTCGACCAGAACGCGATGTATTTCGCGAAGGTCGACATCATCTATTCGGGCGAGACCTATTCTTCGGGCCTGAGCTATTCGCTTAATATACCCAAGGCGATAGCCGGACTCGGCACGACGGTCGCCCAGCAGCTGACGAACCTGCAGACCGCGATAGGCACAGACCTCGCCACGCAGACGACCGCGATAGGCGCGAAGATAGATACGCTCGAGACCTCGATAGGAACGAACCTCGACGGCAAGATCAGCACGGTAAAGTCCGATATAGCCGCGGTAAAGGCGGTAGTCGACAAGATAGACGATGCGGTAGGCGCGATAGGCGGAGACCTCGCGACGCCGATATCCGAAGCGGTAGCGGAAGACCTCGCCGCGCAGCTCGCTAAGGGCATCCAGGCCGAGATACTGACAAGGCCGACGTCGGCCGGATTCGGGACAGCCACCGACATAAGGTTCAGGACCGCTACGGGCATGTCTCCGACGATAACCGTTTACGACGCTAATAATGTGGCGAGGGTCGCGGCGGCGGCAATGGTCGAAGTCGGCACTACCGGTATCTACGAATACGCGCTTACCCCGCAGAGCACATGGGGCGCGGGCGAATATACGGTGGTCTGCGAAGAGCCCGCCAAGAGCGCGATAGACAGCATGGTGCTCAGCGTCTCGGAGAGCGTGGCCTCCGGCGGCGGTGGCGATGAAGGCATGGTCAATTCGATAAATGCCACCGTCACGACGATAGATTCCAACGTCAAGACGATGCTTTCTAAGGTCAATACGCTTCCGGATGACACTACCGACGTCAGCACGTCCGTTTCAGGCCTGCTCGCGACGGTCGGCAAGACCACGGACGCGGCCGGCACCAATACGCTCTTTGGCAAGATAGCGTCGGCGCAGGGTGATATAACGGCGTTCAAAACCGATATAACCAATTATGTCGACGGCGTCGAGACGACGCTCGGCACGACTGCCGATGCCGCCGGAACGAACACGGTCTACGGCAAGATAAGGTCGCTCGAGCAGACGATCAGCGCTCTTGGCCCGGATGGCAAGAAAGCCAATAAGGAACTGCTGGCGGCAAAGGACCAGGCAGCGGCGGCTTCTAAGGCGGCCGACGATATAAAGAAGATGATAGCTGCGGGCGGCAAGAACGCCGAAGCTTATGCCGCGCTCCAGAAACTGGCGGGTGACCTCGCGAAACTGCAGTCCGCGAACGCGAATATCGGCGGTTCCATGACAGCCGATTCTATCACCGAATTCATCAAGGAGACGAGGGCCAAGCTGGCCCAGGTCGCGCAGAATGAGGGCTACGATAACCTCGTGCCATCGACAGGTGAGGTCGGCGAGATCAACCTTACCGAGGAACAGGATGTCGAAGACCTCAGGAACAACATGACCGAGCTCAAGGCCCTGCTCTCGCAGGTCAGGAGCCTGCTCGACAAACAGGTCAACGCGCCTGTTGTCAAGAGCTGGATCGAAGGCAAGTAAGCTATAACGGAGGATGAAAATGCGCAAAATTTTTTTAACCACTTTCTCATTTCTTTTAATAATGACGGTAGTTTCTTCCGCAATGGCGGCGGAGGTCGTGTTGAAGATACGCGCGGTAAATCCGCTGACGGAACCGGCGGAGACGCTCGTTAAGGAGTACCTGCCGAAAGGCGTTACGGCAAAGGATGTCATCAATAAAGGAAAGTTCAGGATAGAATACGACAAGGCCAAAGACCTGTATTATGCCGAGCAGAAGGTCACTCTGAAGCCGAAGGAGGTCCTCGTCCTGCAGGTCGAGGTAAAAGATGTCTGGGTAATACCCGCGAAGAAGATAAACGAGCTGAGGGCGGAAGCGAAGAAGGCATACGCGTCCAAGCCCAATGACCCCAAGGGCTCGAAGACAGCGGACGACCTTTTCACCGCGATAAACAAGGCGCTCGATAAGATAGAGGCGCGCCAGCCGCAGAATACGATAGCGAAGGCGGGCGCGGAAGCGCATATGGAAGAATACTGGAAAGACGTCGAATCGATAAAACAAGCGGAGTCGGACATTAAACTATTGAAATTATTGAATGAAAAGAAGAAATAACCTCCTGATAATGGCACTTTTGACGGCCTACGCCGTCATGGCCGCCACGATGGGGACGGCACATGCCGGCGTCGTCCTGAAGATGACCGCCGAGAACCCTTCCC
>ERZ795054.2027-NODE-2027-length-17717-cov-4.480806_pt1 | contig 17717 bp, 13 predicted proteins | sample MGYA00375138_ERZ795054 | MGnify/ENA primary metagenome ERZ795054 (study PRJEB30183, sample SAMN05720215) | anaerobic digester metagenome | isolation source: active sludge of municipal wastewater-treating anaerobic digesters | place: USA | collected 2014-12-23 ... | reverse complement strand
CTAGTACGTGGTAATAATCTGCCAATACCATATTCTCTGTTGAAGAATTACAGTACAAGTAACGAATTTACAGGGAACAATAATAGCTTTCTTTCCCTTTATTCCTGAAAACTGAGCTATAAAGATTTAAGGTATGTGGCGCTGTCCCTGAATGTATCAAAGCTCATTTCCACAAAAATATTTTTCACTCCGCCTGTCTCAAGAGCTCCGTACAGCTCCTTCCAGTCAACAATGCCTTTGCCAACAGGAGCTTCCTTCTTTGTAACATCCGACCAATCGGCAAAATGAGCTGAAATAAATCTTCCCGGATATTTTTTGAAGTAATCAGCAGCTTTGTAACCTATACTTATAACGGCAACCTGAAACTGCATCTTAACATATTCAGGATCAAAAATTCTCAATAATTCATCATAAATAAGGACATCTCCAATTTTTGCAAATTCCATGTGGTGGTTGTGAAAGCCCATAGGGATACCTGCTTTTTTGGTTTTCTCACCGATTTTATTCAGTTCGTCAGCAGCTTTCCTCCAGTCATCCAGGTTGGCATCTTTTGGCAGCCAGAAGCTTGAGAGTATCATTTGTTTCTGACCCGATTCAAGTGCAAAGTCGATCCGTTCCTGGAGGTTATTTCTAAGTTCTGCTGTAACATAATGTGAGCTTTCGCAGATAAGTCCGGCATCATTAATTATCTTTTTCAATTCCCCTGGTTTGTATTTCATCAGGGGACCGAAACCTGATGATTCATAACCGGGAGGAGAGCACATTTCCATATTCCGGTAACCCAGATCATACATTACTTTAAGGGTGCCGGGAAAATCTTTCACAAGCATGTCCTTTATTGTCCATGTCTGGAAACCAATTGGAAGTTTTCCGGCTTTCCTGACAGGTTCGGCTGCTGCATTCAGCGGCAGATTCGACAGAATTAGAGCCGAACCGAGCCCGGCAGTAGTTTTGCCGAGGAACTCCCTCCTTGAGAATTTTTTCATTTTAAGATAATTAAAGGGTTAGAGAAAACTAAACTATTTAAAAGAGTTGAAAGTTCCGTTTGAAAAGCTGTTTACTCCGTTGTCAGTTCCTATCCACACAACTCCCTTATTGTCAACAGTTATGCACAGTATGTTATTACTGCTGAGTCCTTTCTCAGTTGTGTAATTAGTAAATGTTGTTCCATCGTAAACAGAGATTCCTCCCTTTGTACCCATCCATATATGTCCGTTCTGATCAGCTGTAATTGCCTGTACAACATCATTAATAAGTCCTTCGGCAACAGTAAAAACAACCCAGTTCTCGAGTGTATTGTCACCGGAATGCCTGGCAACACCCAGATCAGTACCAAACCATTTGGCGCCGTTCTTTTCAATAAAAACACTCAGTACATTATCCGATGGAATAATGATGGGGCCCCACATGGCATATACTGATGCTCCAGATATTCCGTCAACATCATTTTTTATCATTCTTGCAACACCAGCGCCCTTAGTGCCTACAAAGAGTGAATCGCCGGTTGAATTTGCAGCCATTGATGTTATCGGATACTCTTCAAAAATGACAGAAGGATAAAGGTCATCATAAGCCACAGTCAGCCATTTGCCTCCTGAATATGCAGCGACACCTTTACTTGTTCCTATCCATTTAACATTATTCTTACCCACAAACACCTTCATGACATTGTTGCTTAACAAATTTGCATTGTCGGTCGTATAAGAGGCAAGCTGGGCGGCGGGTTCAGCAGGAGATTTCAATGAGCTTATTCCGCTTCCTGTGGCAATCCAGAATCCAGTGCCCTCAGTTCCTGAATCAAAGGCTATATCCCTCATATCTTTCTCTGTTCCCGGATTGTGAAGGGTCCATTTTTCACCATTGTAGCTTACAACTCCAAGTTCTGTTAGGAACCATTTGCAGTTGTTATTGTCTACTGTCACCGAGTAGTATTTTTTAGCCTGCAGTCCTGTTTCCTGATTAACTGCAAATGTCTGCTGTACAGATAATAATACAGTCAGAGCTGAAAGAAATGATTTGACTAATATTCCTGATAAAGTATTGTTTCTCATAATGCTGTTTATTTAAAATTAAGTAAAAGTATAAAAAGAGCCAATAAAGTTCATCAATTATCAAACCAATCTGAAATGTTACATCAAAGATTATGCAATATTTAACAATTATTATGAAGTGAGGCAATACAAAATACTTAAATTTACCTCCCATGCTGATGGGAACATTCCCGGGTATAATTTCTAAACCTGAAGACTATGAATTCTATTTTTAAAAACAATTATTTGATTTCTGGGGCCGGCACACTGATTTTGTGCCTCGTTTTTTTATCTGCTTCTGTTATTTCAGCGGAAGCCCAGACTATTGACATATTAATAAAAGGAGGGACTGTTATAGACCCGTGCAATAGTATAAATGAAAAGATGGATGTTGCAATTGCTGACGGGAAAATCCTCAAAGTTGCTAAAGATATTCCCGTAAAGGATGCAAAGAGAGTTGTGTCAGCTGCGGGTATGTATGTGACTCCCGGTCTTATAGATATGCATGTTCATGCTTTTCACGGAACAAATCCTGATTCATATATTGCTGACGGATGGGATGCTCTGCCTCCTGATGGTTTTACCTTCAGGGCCGGGGTTACCACGGTAGTTGATGCGGGCTCTGCAGGCTGGAGAAATTTCAAGGATTTCAAAAAGCAGACTATTAACAGGTCACAGACAAGGATTCTGGCCTTTATTAATATTGTAGGTGTGGGTATGCTTGGACGATTTGAGGAACAGGATATAAATGATATGAATCCGGAGATGGCTGCCTACATGGCAACAAGGATGTTCCCTGATATTATTGTAGGAATTAAATCCGCGCATTACTGGGGAGCTGACTTTACACAGGTTGACCAGGCTGTAAAGGCCGGTACTATTGCAAAGGTGCCTGTAATGGTCGATCTTGGTGAACATCATCCTCCTCTGCCAATTGAAGAATTGTTCATGAAGCACCTCCGTCCGGGTGATATCTGGACTCATACCTACGCAAATGCACCCAAGGACAGGGAGGTTCCTGTTGATGAGAACGGAAAGGTAAAACCTTTCATTTTTGAAGCTCAGAAAAGAGGGATTATATTTGATGTGGGCCATGGCGGAGGAGCATTCCATTTTGCCCAGGCTGTACCATCAATACAGCAGGGATTTGTCGCTGATGTTATAAGCTCCGACCTGCACATCGGGAGTATGAACGGAGGAATGAAGGATATGGCCAACCTGCTTTCAAAATTTATGGCAATGGGATTGCCGCTTCAGGATGTTATTATGAGGGCGACATGGAATCCGGCCAAGGTAATAAACAGGCCTGAACTTGGTAACCTGAGTGTGGGATCGGTGGCTGATGTGGCTGTTTTCAGTCTCAGGGAAGGAGATTTTGGTTTCACTGACGTCAGGGCAAGGAAGCTTAAGGGAACACAGAAGCTTGAAGCGGAACTTACCCTGCGGGCAGGCAGGATTGTTTGGGATCTGAATGGCATCGCTTCTCCTTTATGGAATGCCAGATAACAGCTAATATTTCTAAGTTCAGTATTATGATAAAAAGATGTATGTCAGGTTATTGCAAAAGAATTACGGCTTTGCTGCTGTTCTTTTCAATACTTACAGTGGCCAGATCGCAGGACATTGATCTTCTTATAAGGAACGGTCACGTAATTGATCCCCGGAATAACATTGACGGAGTAATGGATGTGGCTGTTTCAGGAGGCAAGATACTTAAAGTGGCAGCCGGCATTCCGCAGGGTACTGCAAAAAAGGTGATTGATGCCTCGGGAATGTATGTGACACCGGGATTTATTGACCTTCATACACATGTTTTTGTAGGAAGCAACCAGGGTTTTGCAGACGGCTTTTCGTGTATTTCCCCGGATGATATTACACTGAAGGCAGGAATTACAACTGTTGTTGATGCCGGAACCTCAGGATGGCGCAGTTTTCCCTTATTTAAAAAGAATATCATCGACAGGTCGACAACACGGGTACTTGCTTTCCTGAATATTGCAGGTAACGGAATGACAGGTTTTCCTTCAGAGGAAGACATGAATGATATGGACTCAAGGATGACTTCACTTGTAATTAAGCAGTATCCTGAAATTATTGTAGGTGTGAAGCTTGGTCATTACCGTGGAAAAGAATGGACACCTCTTGACCGTTCACTTGAAGCCTGCAGGATTGCGAATGTGCCTCTTTTTCTTGAATGTCACCTTCCTGAGTATCCTCTGGATGAGCTCCTTAAACGAATGAGGCCGGGAGATATTTATTCACATACTTATTGCACTGCTACCGACAGGGAATGTATTCTTGACGAGAAGGGTAATCTGAAGAATTCAGTTCTGGAGGCAAAAAAGAAAGGAGTTCTTTTTGATGTCGGACATGGCGGAGGGATGTTTCATTTTGATATTGCCATACCTGCCCTTAAACAAGGCCTGACACCGGATTCATTTGGTTCTGATCTTCACCGTTCAAGCATTAATTCTGCAATGAAAAACATGCTTGAAACAATGTCAAAATTCCTTAACCTTGGGATGAGTCTTAAAGAAGTTGTAAATACTGCTACATGGAGCTCTGCTTCGGCAATTCATCGTACAGATATCGGACAAATAGGACCGGGGGTAGAAGCAGATATTGCAATAATAAGTATCAGGAAAGGAAATTTCGGATTTTCCGACACAAAAAATAACATGATTACAGGTGACAAAAGACTTGAAGCCGAGATGACAATAAAAGGCGGTAAAGTAGTATGGGACCTTAACGGTCTGGGCGCAAAAAAACTTGATATCAGGTAATAATAATCACAATATATAAAATGAGAAAAGACAGAAGAAGCTTACTGAAGTCCTTGTTTGAAAATGAAGCAGGGAATGATAATATTGGTCCTCAGCCAGTCAATGCAGGGGAAGAAATGCAGGATGTTCCCATGTTTTCACCTTTCAGAAAGTATGGAAATCTTGTTTTTGTATCTGGTCATGGCAACCGGTATGACGGAGACATCAAGGTTCATACTGACAATGTAATTAAGGTGATTGAGGAAAAACTTAAAAATGCAGGTTCCTCACTTGACAAGGTACTTAAGGTAAATGTTTACCTGAATGACATAAATGATATGCAGGGACTGAATGAAGTTTTCAGGGGAAGGTTCGGAAGCAATCCTCCTGTGCGGACAACAGTGGCGGTAAACGGCGGTTTGCCACCTGCTGATGCATATATACAGATGGATTGCATTGCTTACGTTTAATTAGCAGATATACAATAGAATACTAACATAAAACACTAATCAGACCATGGAACGAAGAGATATTATTAAAAGCCTGTCGGTACTTCCATTCGCCGGAAGTATCCTGCCACTCGAGTCGGTTCTTTCACCCTCAAAGGGGCCGCTTACACCCGGGGCAAACATCTATCAGTCAATAGGAATCGATCCTGTTATAAACTGTGTGGGTACTTATACGATTATCGGTGGATCAATTGAACGTCCGGAGGTTGTTACCGCTATGCATGATGCTTCCGGCTATTTTGTTCAGTATGATGAACTGGCATTTGGTGTCGGAAGAAGGCTTGCCGAGATTACAGGCGCTGAGTGGGGTATGGTTTCGGCCGGATGTGCTGCCGGTATGAAACATGTTACTGCTGCCTGTATTACTGGAGGAAATCCTGAGAAACTGATAAGGATACCTAACCTTGCCGGATTTGAAAAAACAGAAGTAGTAATTCCCCGCAGATCAAGGAATGCCTATGATCATGCAATAAGGAATATCGGTGTTACAGTTATAACAGTAGATACACCTGAAGAGATGGCCAAGGCTATCAATTCAAGGACAGCAATGATCTATCTGATGGCAAATAATGAAGTTCCAGCCGATCAGCCATTTTCACTTGAATCTATTGCTGCTATGGCAAAACCGTTTAATGTTCCAATACTTGTTGATGCTGCTGCAGAGGATCTTACCTTCCCTAATGTCCATCTTCAGAGAGGAGCAACTGTTGTGGCCTACAGTGGAGGAAAGGCTATCTGCGGTCCACAGTGTGCAGGTCTCCTGCTTGGCAAAAAGGATATACTGATGTCGGCATGGCAGGCCAGCTCACCTCATCATGGTCCCTGCCGTGACAACAAGGTCGGTAAAGAGGAGATGATAGGTATGCTCGCTGCTGTGGAAGCATGGGTAAAACGTGACCATGTTGAAAAAATGAAAACATGGCATACTTACCTTGATAATATTTCAAAGCGCCTTTCCACTGTGAAAGGAATAACATGCACTGTAAGAGAGCCAAGGGGCTTGTCGAATCACAGTCCTTCACTTGTTGTTTCATGGGATCCTGAAGCCCTGAATATAAATGGTATGGATGTGGCTGAAGAACTTGCTACAAAACAGCCGAGAATTGCTGTCCATAACACATACCTCGATGAATCAGGCAATACTTCCGTGAATGTTGTTTCTGGCCAGATGCAGCCGGGTAATGATAAAATAGTGGCTGACAGGCTGTTTGAAATACTTTCAAGGAAAAATAATAAGGCAAAAACAATGGCAGCTCCGGCAGGTAACATTGCCGGCCGCTGGGATGTTGATGTGGAATTCTACAGCAGCAGGTCGCAGCATTCCTTCTTTATTGAGCAGGATGGCAACTGGCTTAAAGGCTCTCACAAAGCTGATTTTTCGATGAGGGAAATGTATGGAATAATTGACGGTGATCAGATTAAGATCAGCAGCAATGACAGGCTGGTAGCTGATAATGTTCCCTTTGTATTTTATGGAACAGCTTCAGCAGACAGCATGACTGGTGAAATATTCATGGGTGAATATATCAGGGCAAAATTCACAGCCAAACGTCATGATCAGAAAACCAATAAGCGTCCTATCAGGGTGCCTAAAGGACAACCTCTTGCAACATAATTTCAGATTTATGCAAATTCTCGGAAAAGGTACTTAACGGTACCTTTTTTCGTTTTCATGAGAATAAAATGTCCCTGTTTTGTTTTAACAATATTTAAGTCTTGTCCAAACAATCTGATTTTTTTATTGTTTACTTTTATGCGATTCAGATTTCACTAATTCGATATATGAAAAGACGTGATTTTATAAAAGTTTCATCGGCAGCAGGAATAGCCGGTATTGTGGGCAGCAGATATGATGCCATGGCAATGTCATCCGATATGAGGGTTGAGGGTTTCGATCTGCATCCCTTCATTAAGGAACATCCTGAAGCAGTATTCATTAATCTGACTTCGGTAAAGGAGAAGACAGATTCGAAGGCAATTTATGATGCTGCATTCAAACTTTCCACGGAAATGTTTGTGAAAAGCAGCAAGGGATTGCCCAACTCTACAAAAATAACCTGTAAGCCAAACTGGACATCCAGCAGGATTGACAAGAATGATCCCACGGCAAACATGGGTATTACAACTGATAATAACTACATTGAGGGTTTTCTTAATGGTGTGAAAACAAAAGGCCCCCAGGAATTCTACCTGAGGGAATGTGCTTCACCCAATTCATGGGAGGCAAATGGCTATACAGCAATGTGTGCCAGGAACAATTTCAACCTTAAGAATCTTTCAACCCAGGATTACTGGGAGCTCGGTGATGAGATTATTTTCAAGGAAATAAACGGAACTGTATTCAGGAAGGCAGGTTACATGGCTCCGATGAATGCTCCGGGTACTTTCCTCATTAATCTTGCCAAGTTCAAGTCGCACCAGATGGGTATTACTGCATCAATAAAGAACCTGCAGGGTATTACCGGAAGAAAATTCCATCAGTTCTGTGGCGGACATTTTGATATTTTCAAATCGTACGATAAACGGTATCATGAGTTTTTCCAGCCCGATTATATGGCAAGGGTTGCAGAACTTCACAAGAAGCATGTAGCTGCAGGGATACCAAGATGGGATACAGTGATGGACAGGCCACCTTATGGCGGCGGACTTTTTATGGAGCAGTGGGTGCAGAGGATGCTCGACTCCTTCAGCGCAACCCCGACAGGGATTAATATTGTTGAAGGTGTATATGGCCGTGATGGTGACGGCTTTGCCGGCGGACCACATGACGGAAGGGCAAAGGACTACATGAGCAACAACATTATTTTTGGGAAGGATGCATTCAGGGTTGATATTATATCTCACTGGCTTGCCGGACATGAACCAGGAAACTTTGGCCTTTTCCATATAGGAATTGAAAGAGGTTTCTCAAATGTCCTTGATCCCTTCGATATCCCGGTATACCTGTGGGAAAATGGTAAAGCCAAAAAGGTAAAACTTGAGTCTTTGACAAGGACTCCTCTTGTAACATACTATCTCAGAAGGAATACAAACGGGCAGAACGAGGAAAAATTCCACATGTGCGATGAGCCTTTCGACTATAAGGCATGGAAAAACGGTACACTGACACGGAATGAAAGTCCTGCTGTCAGAGCCCTCGGCACTGATTCAGATAACAAGGTAGTCATGGAAGTGACAGTCCCTGAAAAAGGTGATGTATATGTTGATATTCTCAATAAGCATGGTGAGCTTGTGTGGAGAATGCATGCAGATGATCTGGAACCAGGCACCCATCAGGTTGTATGGGATGGATTCAGTTCACCCGGTATGTATAATACTTACGTGAAGGGTATGGGTTGGGATGCTGAAAGTGAGATGGTTATATATACTTAACAATGAGAAGACGTGATTTTATAAAAATATCTTCAGCAGCCGGCATTACAGGTCTTTTAGGTAATCGTCTTGACCTGTCTGCTGCTTCTGCGGCTGAATATAATGGTTTTGACCTTCATCCGTTTATCAGGGAACATCCTGAAGCTGTTTTTATATATCTGACTGACGTAAAGGAAAAAACTGATAAACAGGCAATTCATGATGCCGCATTAAGGCTTTCGGGTGAAATGTTCATCAAAACATCCGGTGGAAAAGGAATATCCAACAAGACAAGGATCACCTGCAAACCCAACTGGACCTGTGCCAATCCCGACAAGAAAAATCCCAATGGACACCTGGGCATTAACACTGACCCCAATTTTATTGAAGGATTTCTGAAGGGTGTCAAAGAAAAGGGACCACAGCAGTTTTTCCTGAGAGAATGTGCCTGCACCTTCTTATGGAAGACTCATGGATACTCTGCCATGGCAGAAAGAAATGGTTTTGACCTGCGTGACCTTACTGCAAAGCATTACTGGGAACTTGGTGATGATATAATATTTCAGAAAGTAAATAACGGTGTCGTATTCAAAGAAGTCGGCTTTATGGCTCCGATAACTGCTCCGGATACATTCCTGATCAATATTGCAAAGTTCAAGGCCCACCAGATGGGTATTACAGGAGCTATTAAGAATCTTCAGGGAACAACCGGGAGGACTTTCCATTCATTCTGCGGAGGTGCAGTTGATATTTTTAAGACCATAGATAAGCGTTATCATCAGTTTTTCCATTCCGATTATCTTGAAAGGGTAGGAGAACTTCACAGAAAGCATGTTGCTGCAGGATACCCCCGCTGGACTGTTAAGATGGACAGACCTCCTTTTGAGGGAGGATTCTGGATGGAACAATGGGTGCAGAGAATGCTCGATGCATACAGTGTTACACCTGTAGGTTTAAATGTAATTGAAGGTGTTTATGGCCGTGACGGCGATGGATTCAACGGAGGCCCTCACAACGGCAAGCCGATGGATTATATGAGCAATCTTGTGATATTCGGAAAGGATGCTTTCAGAACTGACATCATTGCACACTGGCTGGCCGGACATGAACCGGGCAATTTCGGACTATTCCATGCAGGTATTGAAAGAGGTTTCAGCAATGTTCTCGATCCTTTCGATATTCCTGTTTACCTGTGGAAAAACGGTAAGGCAAAGAAAGTTAAGCTTGATACACTTACGCGTACCCCTCTTCTTACATATTATCTTCAGAAAACCGATATAAATGAGGATAAATACCACATGGTCAATGAACCATTTGACTATAAAGCGTGGAAATCAGGGGCTACAGCAAAAATTGAGGAACCTGCTATCAGAGCACTGGGGACTGATGCTGATAATAAGGTTGTTATGGAGGTTTTAGTGCCTGAGAAAGGTGATGTATTTGTTGACATTCTTAACAAGCATGGCGAAGTAGTATGGAGAATGCACGCGGATGATCTTGAGCCCGGGACTCACCAGGTTGTATGGGACGGTTTCTCCCAGCCTGGATTGTATAATATGTATGTAAAGGGAATGGGCTGGGACGCTGAAAGAGAAATGGTGATTTACACATAGTGGACAATATAAAAATAAAAAACCTCACAATCATGTGAGGTTTTTTATTTTTCTGAAAGGATCAGATCAGCGCTTTCTGTAGTATTTCCCTGACTCTTCCTGCAACTATTTCAACCTGTTCGGGTCGAAGGAGTACAACACCTATATTAAGCGTATTACCCCTGCCTCCGGCAATTATGCTCGGAGTACCCTCTTCAAGTGCTTTTGAAGCATCCTGTCCTGTAATTTTTATCTTTGACTGGTCCCATGAAATCTTAAGACTCGGGAAAACATTTGCCGGTCCTTTGGGAACAACTGTCTCTGTCTTAATTGTCGGGAGCTTATCAATTTTAGAAGTAATGAGGCTGATCCTGTTGAGCCATTCCTGCCATTCCTTTTTGTGATCTTTTTCAAGATAGATTTTCAGTGCAGCGTACATTCCGAATATCTCTTCCTTGTTAACCTTCATTGGTCTTCCTATCGGACATTCATGCGGGCTGTTATTAAGCTTGGCAGCTTGAATAAGGTCTTTTCTGCCGAATAAGAGACCTGCACTCTGTGGCCCCATCAGCATCTTACCTCCTGAAAAAGTGATAAGATCAAACCCGATCTTCTGGTATTTGAAAAGATTTTCAACCGGAGGAACATCAGCTGCTGCATCAATAAACGATGGTATATTGTGACGTTTGCATATCTCAACAAACTTCTCATGTTTGATCTTGTCTGGAGGGCCTCCCCATGATTCAGCCCCGTTGAAGAACAATGCCATGACAGTGCTTTCATTTATTGATCTTTCCATGTGTCCTTCATCCTCAACTTCGACAAACCTGATACCAGTGCTTCTGACAGCCTGATCAAAAACATACCGGTGAGCTTTCTGTATAATAACTTCACGGGTGGGACCGGGAGGATTTGGCAGAGACCTGATAAGTTCCGGATTCTTACCTGTAATGCACGCTGCAGTGCCAAGAACCATTGCTCCTGCAGCACCAGATGTCACCATTGCTGCTTCTACCTGAAGCATCTCAGCTATTTTTGCACCAGCCTTGTCCTGCAGTTCATACATGTTTGCAAAATCATGGCATGTTGAATTAATTGCATCAAGAACTTCAGGAAGCATAAGAGAGCCTGAAAGGTAAGTCATTGTAGCTCCGGCATTTATTCGCGGAGTTACACCAAGCTCTTTGAAAAAATCCCTTTTTGGTGCGCTTGTCTTTTCTTTTGTGTTTAAAAGTGTTTCCATCTGTGAAACTCCTCCGATTGTCATTCCTGCAACCGGAAGGACAGAAAGATTTTTTATTGCCTGTCTTCTTTTCATTAGTAAAGTATTATTTTTTAATGTTGTTAACTATTGGAAGTATAATATGACTTGGTGTCCTGGCTCCGTGATATATAATCTGTTTTGCAACTCTTGTTTTTGCACTTGAGCCCAATGGATCACCGGTATTAGGATTCCTGTCAAACTGAGGAAAATTGCTTGATGTGATATCAACTCTTATTCTGTGGCCTGGCAGGAAGGCATTTGCCGTACCGGTCATTTCAATATCGTATTCATAAGTCTGGTCTGGCTTCAGAAGTTTCATTTTATCAAGTCCTTCCCTGAACCTTGCCCTGAGTATACCTTCAGAAACCGGCATTGCAAAGCCATCAGGATGCACATCAACAAGTTTTATCATCCAGTCAGTGTCGGGTCCGTCGGTTGATGCAAAAAGTTTTATTTTTACAGGGCCAGCTATTGTTACCGTATCTTTCAGAAAATCACCTGTATAAACAAGAAGATCCTCTCTTCTTTCAAGCTGTCTCTGGTCGTATGGTCCTGCCTGTGTAGGAGTGCCGCAGCAGTTATTGCCTCCTGTGGTGGGGACCGGATTCATGGGATCGTATATATATGAGTCAGACACTGAAGAAGAGGGTTTGCTCATTATAATTCTCCCGTCTCCCCTTACAGAATTTGCCTTCCCGTTGCTTTCGAGATAGAACTCAGTGAACTTTGTTCCCGGTAAAGGCCAGTCATCTTCATACCGCCATTTATTTACTCCCATGTAAAATAGCTTAACAGGTTTTTCCTCCTCTATTCCTGTATTAATTCCTTTCAGGTAATAATCATAAAGGCGGAGATGAAACTGAAACATGTCAAGCATTGCTTCAGGTGTGAAATCAACGCCTCCGAATGAGCGTGTCGGTCCGTGTCCCCAGGGTCCGATTATCATTCTTGCACCGTCACGTGCTTCCTGGGTAGCTCCATGATTCCTCATACCGGTATAGCCGTTTATTGTGCCCATCAGGAAAATATCAAACCATCCTCCAAGAGTCTGGGTCGGGACTATTATTTTACTGAAACGTTCTTCATCACTTATTGCTTTCCAGTACTCATCGTAGCTTTCATGTTTCAGCCAGTCTCTGTAATGCTGTACCGGAGCTCCTTCGAAAGCCATATCCATATCATTCAGAGGAAGATGCATCAGAATATTATCGTATTTCAAGTTTTCCGGCATATAGCTTTCCGTGTGCCAGTATTGAGGAAGCATAATCCTGTTTGGCATCCTTACAACGCCCCAGCCGTAATTAAAGCTCAGGCGGAAGGCTCCACCCATTGTAAGCCAGTTTCCATAGATATTTGTTGAAGCAAGTGAAGGAAAAGCAACAACAAGGTGAGGAGGTGCCTGTGATGCTGCAGCCCATTGATTATGACCAACATAACTTCCGCCATAAGTGGCGACCTTTCCATTTGAGAATGGCTGTGCTGCAGCCCATTCAATTGACTCATAACCATCCTTAGCTTCATTTCTGAAAGGTTCCCACTTTCCTTCGCTCTCGTAACGGCCTCTGACATCGAAGAATACGACAGCATATCCATGTTGGGCAAACTTCACAAACATTTCATGGGCTCCGTCTCTCTGTACTCCATAGGGAGTGCTTGAAACAATTGTCGGATATCTGCCCTGTTCAGAAGGCAGGTAAACATCGGCATACAAAGTTATTCCATCGCTCATCTTCACAACTTTATGCCGTTCTATCCTTATATCGTGGGTAGCAAAATCCTGTTTGTTGTCAGATTTAAATGACAGCAGTAACAGTGTGAAAATCAATCCTGTGACCAGGAAGATTTTCACATTGAATTGACGGGAAGTGGTAAGCATAGTTAGATTTTTAATTATTTGAATGAAGGATTTTGAAAAAAAATAACCTATATACCGCAGCATATAGGTTATCTGGAATTTTATCGGTTATTAAATATAAGCGATGCAGTCCATTTCAACAAGAGAATCTCCGGGTACGCCACCCTTGGCAACTGCAACTGTTGTGCGCACTGGAGGATTAGCTCCCCAACGTCCTTTATACACTGCATTCATGCCTTTATAATCAGCAATGTCATTAAGGTAAACATTAACCTTAAGAACTTTCTCCATTGAAGAACCGGCTTTGATAAGTTCTTTTTCAAGTTCCTTGAGAACTATCTCGGTATGAGCTTCAATAGTAAAAGGAGCAACGTGAGCGCCCTTACCTGCAATAAAAATCATGTTTCCAAGTTTTGTGTGTCCTGAGAAAAGCGGAACATCCTGGAAATTAGTGACATTTCCTGCAACTTTTTCATCAGATGTACTTGCTTTTGCTGCCAGACCAAGGCCTGCAAGTCCGACAACTGATGCGAACATTTTCTTAAGTGCTGATCTTCTTTCTGTTTTCATGATTGACTTTTTATAGTTACTAAAATTGGTTAATTGTTTGTTATGTTATATTCCTGTCATTTTTTTACTTCTGTTGCAGCCAGTCCGTTCAGGTCCCATACAATTTTTCCAGCCCTGATTGTCATTTCAGCAACAAATTTCTGTGAGCCTTTAAGTTTATCAGTTCCTATATCAATAAAACCGTAATCACCTGTACTGATGCTGAAAAGTGCTATATCTGCCTCTGTCCCAACACTCAGGTTTCCAAGATCGGGCCTTTTTATCATCAGGGCCGGTTGCCAGGTCGAGCGGTCAATTACATCCTGTACAGTCAGACCCAGTGCCAGAAATTTGGACATTGTATTAGCCATATCCTTCATTCCTCCGTTCATGCTTCCCGTATGCAGGTCAGTGCTTATGGCATCAGCAATGAAGCCTTGTTTAATTGACGGAATTGCAACTTTCCAGCGAAATGATCCTCCGCCATGCCCCACATCAAATTTGATGCCTCTTTTCTGAGCTTCGAAAATAAATGGTTTGACTTTTCCATTTTCGTCAATGACAGCATCCCTTGAATCGGGGAAATATGCATAGGCATGTGTATAAATATCGCCCGGACGCAGGTGTTTCATAAGAAGTTCCTCCATTGGCAATGGGGGAGTTGCTCCGCCAAAGTCTATCATAACAGGGAGATTGCAGAGCTTTCCTGCTGCTACGACACTGTCGGTGGGTCCCCATTCATGACCGCTGTAATGTGCGAGCTTGAAACCCACGACTATATCGGGATATTTTTTTGCAACAGCTGCAGCCCTTGCCGGGATCATATCCTTTGTGGTCTGTTCAAATGGTCCGCCGCGCATGCCTTCCCCGGCAATGTTAATCATGGCAAGTATCCTTGTCTGCGAGCCATCAATTGCTGTTTCCTTGAATTTCGGAAAGGTTCTGTATCCTGAACTGCCGACATCAACCATTGTTGTGACGCCTGCTCTGAATGAGAATGCATCAGGCAGTACAGAGCTGGGTCCGTCCATGAGTCCCTGATCCATGTTATTTCCGTAGTATACATGCACATGTGCATCAATGATGCCAGGTGTAACATATAGTCCTTTGGCATTTATTACCTTTTTACCCTGACCTGCATCGATAGATTTTGCCACCAGGGCAATTTTCTTGTCCTTAACAGCCAGATCCATTACTGCATCTATCTTGTTTTTAGGATCGATTACATGTCCTCCCTTTATTATGAGATCATAATTCTGGGCATTAATGAGAAATGGCAATGACAGTAAAAGTGCGGAATATGATAATTTTTTTAAATTCATCTGTTAATTAATTAACAATAAGACAATTAATTACTTAATACTTATGCAGAGGCCTTTTTAAGCTCCTCAGCAATACGTTTTGCAACAATTTTATCTTCTCCGTCCTTCAGCATCCAGGCAGTGATAACAAGATTATCCTTGCTGCCCATCATTTCAATTGAGGGTTCGCCTTTTCTGAGCCTGTTGCGGAATTCATTGCAATCAACCTTTATTTTTGTAGTATCCCATGAAATTGACAGAGTGGGAGTAATGTTGGCAACCGGAGGAACAGTAACTGATGTCGTGACACCTGGAAATGCTTTAGCTGCGTTTTCCATAACAGCAATGCGGTTTTCCCAAATTTTCCATTGTGCCTGGTGATCGCGGTTTATAAATTTCTCGAGAGCTACATACATTCCAAGTATCTCTTCCTTATTAACTTTCATACCGCGACCGATATTTCCGCCGCGTGGAGGAGCGTTAAGGCGTGCAGCAGCAATATGTTCTTTTTTTCCCATCAGGATGCCTGCGCTCTGCGGTCCCCTGAGGCCTTTTCCTCCTGATACGCACACAAGGTCAAAGCCCATTTTATTGAATTTGGAAAGATTTTCGACAGGTGTTGAATCTGCTGCCATATCAATCATTGTGGGAATACCATATTTCTTACCAAGGGCAACCCATTCATTAGCCTGTATTTTACCATTTGGTCCTGCATAATTAAGGAACCACATCATTGCTGTTTTTTCGTTAACTGCTTTAGCTACATCCTCGGCAGTTTCCACAACAACAATCTTAGCTCCGGTATTTGTAAGTGCATGGACATATCCGTGATTATGTTCCTTCTGAACAAGAATCTCAGATTTCATATTTTCAAGGTGAGGAAGCTGAGCCACTTTCTGCTGATCCATCCCGGTAAGAACGCCTGCTGTTCCAAGAACAAGAGCCGACCAGCAGCCTGCTGTAACCATGGCAGCTTCAGCCTGACACAGTTCTGCTATTTTTTTACCTACTGCATCCTGACAGTCGTCAATTGCTGCAAATTTCTGCGATGAATACCTTATTGTTTCTACCGTTTCTTCATGCATTATACATCCTGAAAGAGCGGTATATGTACCGGCAGCATTTATGAATGTTCTGATTCCAAGCTCCTTGAAAATATCTCTTTTCGGAGCTGGTGGTGCTGAAGCAGCAGATGTTGATTCAAAAGGGATGGCACTGCCGAGGACAACACCTGATACAGGTATAATCGACAGATTCTTAATTACTTCTCTTCTTTTCATATATTTTGATTATTATTTAACAGTTTTCAGGTCTTTGGTCAGTAAATTTAAGTATTTGATCCTTCTCAGGCAAAAAATTAATATGATCAGTTATATCTCCTGCGGGTAACAAAGATCGGGTTTGCTATTCCATTGAGGTCATAAACAATTTTTCCTGCTCTAATTGTCATTTCACACTCGAGCTTTTTATCTGTCTCCAGCTTATAACCTGTATAATCAAACAGTCCGAATTTTCCTGATCTCATGTTGAGTATGGCAACGTCTGCTTCTGAACCAACTGACAGATGTCCGAGCTCTTCACGCTTGATGATCTGGGCAGGTTTCCAGGTACTTGCATTTATCACACTCTGGAGATTCATACCCATTGCAAGGAATTTGTTCATTGTTGTTATCATGTCCTTCATTGCACCGTTCATGCTTCCAATATGAAGATCTGTGCTTATTGCATCAGGGTAGAAGCCATTTTTCACTGCAGGAATAGCCTGGGAATATGCAAAACTTATGCCTCCGTAACCTACATCAAATATAATACCCCTCTTGCGTGCCTCAAGAGTAAAGGGTTTTACTTTTCCTGCTTCCGCATCAATAATACAATCCCTGCTTTTGCCAAGCTGTCCGAAACAATGAGTGAATATGTCACCGGGACGGAATACCTGCATGAAAAGTGTATCAAGAGAAAGCGCAGGGTTTGCTCCGCCGAGGTCAACCATTATTGGCATATTTGACAATTTTCCTGCCTCCTCGGTAAGTTTAACCGGATTCCAGTCATGGCCATTATAATGTGCAAGCTTTATGCCTACTATATCTTTTGAGTTCTTCAGTGCGAAGTCGGCAGTTACTTTCGGATCCATGTCCTTCTGGTTTTGTTCAAAGGGACCTCCTCTCATGCCTTCTCCAACTATATTGAGAAAGGCCAGCACCCTTGTCTGTGATGCATCTATTGTTTGTCTTTTGAATGCAGGGAAGGTTCTCCAGCCTGCACAACCGGCATCTACAACAGTTGTAACACCAACCCTGAATGTAAAACCGTCAGGCGGAACAGGATTAGGTCCGTTCATATACTGCTGATCCATATTGGGCCCGTTATACACATGAACATGAATATCAATAAGTCCCGGAGTTACATACATGCCTTTTGCATCCACAACCTGGGCAGCGCCCTCCGGATCAATATTTTTAGCAACAAGTGCAATTTTGCCATCGCGTATTGCAATATCCATGGGC
>ERZ795054.2024-NODE-2024-length-17722-cov-7.510783_pt1:0-15000 | contig 17722 bp, 16 predicted proteins | sample MGYA00375138_ERZ795054 | MGnify/ENA primary metagenome ERZ795054 (study PRJEB30183, sample SAMN05720215) | anaerobic digester metagenome | isolation source: active sludge of municipal wastewater-treating anaerobic digesters | place: USA | collected... | reverse complement strand
GCGTAGACGATGGCAAGCTGGTTGATATTCCAGCACCTGATTACGGACTGAAGGAGTGACGGAGAAAGATAGTCAGAGCCGGTAAATGGATTCCGGTTGAAGGCAACGAGGGTGTGGGGCAGGCAAATCCGCCCCGCTCAAAAACCTGAGTACTGATAACGTAAGTCTGATGAATCTCGGCTTCCAAGAAAAGCTTCTAAGGTTAATCCGTAATGAGCCCGTACCGTAAACCGACACAGGTGGACGAGGAGAGAATCTAAAGACGCGCGAGATAACCCTTGCTAAGGAACTCGGCAATTTGACCCCGTAAGTTCGCAAAAAGGGGAGCTTTAAGCAATTAAAGCCGCAGAGAAGCGGCCCAAGCAACTGTTTACCAAAAACACAGCTCTATGCTAAACCGCAAGGTGACGTATATGGGGTGACACCTGCCCAGTGCTGGAAGGTTAAAAGGAGAAGTCAGCGCAAGCGAAGCTTTGAATTGAAGCCCCAGTGAACGGCGGCCGTAACTATAACGGTCCTAAGGTAGCGAAATTCCTTGACAGGCAAGTTCTGTCCCGCACGAATGGTGTAATGACTTGGGTAGTGTCTCGGCAAGGGACTCGGTGAAATTTTACTACCTGTGAAGATGCAGGTTACCCGCGACTAGACGAAAAGACCCCATGGAGCTTTACTGTAGTTAGATATTGACACCTGGCGATCAATGCACAGGATAGGCGGGAGGCAATGAAACCGGATCTTCGGATTCGGGGGAGCCGACGTTGGGATACCACCCTTTGATCGCTAAGTGTCTAACCCGCGGATTTGTAATCCGGGGGACCGTGTCTGATGGGCAGTTTGACTGGGGCGGTCGCCTCCCAAAGAGTAACGGAGGCGCACAAAGGTTGGCTCAGCATGGTTGGGAATCATGCGCAGAGTGCAATGGCATAAGCCAGCTTGACTGCGAGACGTACATGTCGAGCAGAGACGAAAGTCGGTCATAGTGAACTGGCGGATCCGAATGGAAGGGACGCCAATCAACGGATAAAAGTTACCCTGGGGATAACAGGCTGATGACTTCCAAGAGTACACATCGACGAAGTCGTTTGGCACCTCGATGTCGGCTCATCGCATCCTGGAGCTGGAGTCGGTTCCAAGGGTTGGGCTGTTCGCCCATTAAAGCGGTACGTGAGCTGGGTTCAGAACGTCGTGAGACAGTTCGGTCTCTATCTGTCGCGGGCGCTGGAAATTTGAAGGGTGCTGTCCCTAGTACGAGAGGACCGGGATGGACGCACCGCTGGTCCACCAGTTGGCCTGCCAAGGCCACAGCTGGGTAGCCATGTGCGGAAGGGATAAACGCTGAAAGCATCTAAGCGTGAAGCCCCCCCTGAGATGAGATTTCCCATCGCAAGAGTAAGACCCCTCAAAGATGATGAGGTTGATAGGCCGGAGGTGTAAGCGCGGTGACGCGTTCAGCTGACCGGTACTAATCGGTCGAGGACTTAACTTTGCAAGCAAGTACAGTAGATCCAGTTTTGAAAGAAAGCCTGGTGATGATGGCGAAGTGGACACACCCGTTCCCATACCGAACACGGAAGTTAAGCACTCCAGCGCCGATTGTAGTACGTTGTGCGAGAGTAGGACGTCGCCAGGCTTCTTTCTTTTATTAAAACGATAATGACATTTAGATAGATCGTATCACCATGAGCCTCAGTAGCTCAGTTGGTTAGAGCACATGACTGTTAATCATGGGGTCCTAGGTTCAAGTCCTAGTTGAGGCGCCATCCCGGCTGGTTGGAGAAACGGTTAACTCACATGCCTTTCACGCATGCATTCACGGGTTCGAATCCCGTACCAGTCACCAAACGCATCCTTTGCGCATCGGAATCACATCCGATGCGCTTTTTTTGTGCAAAAAAGAGCTCGGCCCCAGCCGAACTCTCAAGTGCATTCATTGAACTTTGTTTATTCGAGGGACGCTCCGACATTGAAGGCCCCTTCCACGAACATTCCGACAAAACCGTAAAGAAGGAGAGAAGTGACATATCGTTCTTCGAGGGTCTTGCATTTGAAGAGCAGACGATAAAGCAACATCAAAGACCCATGTAATCCGAAGATAAAAGCGGCGATCCGCGGCCAGTGTGTCGGATTGTGATAGGACCAGTCGACCGGCCACATCGGTGCGATTCCCAAAAGGAGGAAATGGGTGACCCAGTTGATCATGAACGATAGAAGAAAGATCTTTACAGCCCAAGTGAACCGGCATTTTTTGGAGAAATACAGCACCAACGGCACGACGAAGAGCAAAACAAACAACCCTTGCGGTCCTTCCACGTTAGGGAAGAAAACAAATTCTCCTTGAACCCAAAGACCGAAATGCCAACTGCATTCGCCGATTGCCTGCCACAGCAGGATTCCGGCCGCGAGGGCGGGCCAGAAGGCCCACTTCGGTTCCTTGATTTTTTTGGCCCACTTCAATAATATCAAGCAAGCGGGAAAACACAGGATCATGTAGATCAGCCGGACGATGTTCGGATCGTTGGGGACATCCGGACGGGCGGGCACTCCCGCAAGATCCGCATTCGCATCATTGGCGATCACGAAAACGAAGAAGACAATGACGGCGGCGAGGATCACGAGTTGAATCAGAAAGGGAACGATGCCTTGGAAGAACCCCAGCCGCAGGGTGAGTTTTCGCTCGGTACGGAGAAGGGCCTTTTCTTCCGAGCTCAGAACCAGTTTATTTTTTTTCATTTCGCCACCTAATTCATCGCGCAGGTCATCCCGCCGTCGACCCGGAGGGTGGCGCCGGTGATGTAGGAGGCCTCATCGGAGGCGAGGAAGAGAACCGCTTTGGCGATTTCCTCCGGCCGGCCGACCCGTCCCATCGGAATGCGTTCTTCGAACCAGGCCCGTTGCCCGTCATCGGCGAACATGTTTTCCGTGAGCCCGGTTTGAATCATTCCCGGGGCGACGGCGTTGCAACGGATCCCCGTCGAACCGAGGTCTTTGGCAATGCCCTGGGTCAGCATTTTGGCCGCCCCCTTGGAGGCGTTATAGATGGATTGGGCGATTCCCGCGAACTCACCCATGATCGAAGTGATGTTAACGATGCTTCCGGAGTCGTGTTCCATCATCACGGGAACCACCGCCCGGCTGACCAGATACATCGCCCGGCCGTTGATGCCCATGATCGTGTCCCATTCATCGGGAGACGTGGTTGGGAACGGATTGAATTGACCGACCCCGGCATTGTTGACGAGGATGTCGATCTTCCCCCATTTTTCCACGCACAGACGGACCATTTCGTCGATTTTGGCTTCGTCGCGAATGTCGAAAACCAGCGACTGGAATTCACATCCCAGTTGCCGGAGAAGTTCTTCGGTTCCCAGAAGTTTGGTCGGATTGTAATCGGTGATCATCAGCTTGGCACCTTCTTTGGCAAAAGCGACCGCAATGGCCCGTCCGATGCCATAGGCCGCCCCGGTGACCAACGCGACCTTGTTTTCAAATCTCATGAGGTCCTCCTATTTCTCTGTTCCGTAGGACAACTCTTCGTCGCCGAAGATCTTGGCTGTCGCCTGATCGCAACGATCGTCCTCCGGAGCAGGAGTCATTTTCAACAAGAACGTACAACGATGTCCTCCGTAACCGAGACCTTCTTCCAAGCCATATTCGATTTGGAATTCGGGAGGAATGACGAAATCCATCGTCTTTTTTCCGTGTCCCACGCAATAGGGACAGTAAGCGTGTGTGGTGCATCCCTTCCGCATGCCCAGAAAAGCGGCACAGGAATCAATGAATCCGTAGAGTTGGCACGTATCCAGAAAACTGCGCTTTTCGGTATGACCGGGTTTTTCTGTGGAGGAAGAGGGGGAAACCGCTTGATCCGCCAACATTCCGTACGAACCCAGTTGCACGATGTCGCCCAAATCGGAAAAGCCCGTCAGCGGAAGGGCCACGTTGTAAAAGACCCGGTTGATTTTCCAACCGAAATACTCAATGGTCGGATCGATCGCCTTTTTCAGGGCATCTTCACCGTTCTCCCCCACATAAAGGGCGGAGCGGACCCCCTGTTTGATCAGATTTCGGGCATATGAAACGATATGACGCAGGCAATAACGGAACCAGTCCTTCAAAAGCGTTTTTTCCCGAGGTTCTCCGTTCAATTCCTTTTCGGTTCGATCTTGAAGGGAGGCAATCTGTTCTTGCCAGTCCTCGGGAATGACGGTCCCGTTCTCGGCCTCCTTCAAAAAGGAGACCAACCAATCTTTGGAAAACAGGTTCAGTCGGTCGTTCATCTCGGTAATGTCGTCGAGAAACCATCGGAAAAAGCGACTCGACGATGTCTGGTAGTGGCTTTCGTCGGAAAGCGGAAGAACGTCCAGAAGAATCTCCAAGCGTTCATTCATTTCCATGTTTTCGGCGGTCCAGAAAGCTCCGAGAATCTTCATGCCGGGAAACGGAAACGTCCCCGACAGATCTCCTTGGTAGAATTTCCCCAGATCGCCGGCCGAATAAAATTCGCGGGCGGCGGCCAGATTATGTGCCCATCGGTGATTCTGTTCTTCGCGGAAATGGAGCATAGCTCTCCTCCCGACTAATATTTCTTGGGCAGGTTCCAAATGCGGGAGAACGACATCGAATCGATGATCGATCCCTTCATCTGGATCAATTTGGCATTGACCAGTTTCATCGGAGGCACTTCGCCGAGGAACATCTGGCAGACGTATTGGCTTTCCCCGATGATCGTGAGCAGTTTGAGGGCTGATTCCGCTTCGGTGGGCATCCCCTCGTGGACCACGAGTTCTTGATTCTTGATGACGACGGTCATGACAATGGGTTCTTCGCCTTTTAAATCAAAGACGATGACGCGGTCCCATCCTTTCGCCTTTTCCTTGACGAACAGAGTGGGGAGACTGTTGATGACGCTGCTGATTTTTGACATATTTTTTTCTCCTTTTCTTCCGATTCACTCGGAAATTTTGAATTTGTATCCGTAGACTAAGTTGCCGGTGTCATCGCGTTTTTGTTGCCGGATGACCAGCTGAACCCGTGTTCCCTTCGGTAACACTCTTTTGCATTCTGCGATTTCCGCGATGATGTGGATTCCGTCATCGAGCCGGATCATGGCGATCAGCCGATCGTCGATGTCTTCATAGCCAATGGTGGGGAACCCCATGTTGTCCACCCAAGAAACAACAATTTCGCCTTCCTGAGCGCAAGCATAAGGCTGAAGATTCTGATTGTGGCACTTGGGACAGATAAAACGGCGGGGAAACCAAATTTGTCCACAGTCCGCACATTGAGAGCCGATCAGCCGATACCGACCGTCTTTTTCCTTGAAGGCGCGAACCGTGTTGTGCGTTTCCACTTTGGGAATCGGACCATAGAGATTGTCAAAGTTCATTTCACAGATCCCCTTTCTTCAAAACCGAAACGATATCGAGGGAATGATGGGTTCCATACGCCTGAGCCACCGCGACTTTGGCTCCCTCGACTTGACGGCCATAGGCTTTTCCCTGGAGTTGAAGGATTCCTTCGAACATGTTGATCTGAAAATCCGATCCGACCGAGGTATGACCGTAGGCGATGCCGCCCCCATGAGTATTGGTCGGACATTTCCCGCCCAAATCGGTGTTGCCGGCAAGAACGAAGTTCCCCCCTTGGCCGATCGGGCAGATGCCAAGGCCTTCCAGCGACATGATTCCTTCGAATCCGGAGAGGTCATGCACAAGGGCTACGTCAATGTCTTCGGGTGTGATTTTCGCATCCCGATAAACTTCCTTGGCGGCTTCCATGATGGCCGGCTGTTCGGCGATGTCGAAAGGAACATAAGATGGATCGCCCGCATAGAAGAAATGATTGCCGATGTAAGGTGGACGAAACGCATAGGAAACATAACAGGTAATCGGATCGACAATTCCCAGTTCGCGCGCTTTTTCCTCGGAAACGAGAATCGTTGCGGTCGCGGTCGATCCGCGGGCCGTGGCACTTCGCGCCCGTTCCCCTTCGTCGGAGACTGCGGACAAATCCGCATAAGAGGGCATATCCTTCCCATATTCGGTCGCACCGGGAGTCAAACGGGCGAACTTATGGCAAATCTGGGACCATTTGGCGGAAGGAGTTACATCATATCCGTATTTTTCCCGATAGAGGTAATCGCGGAGATAACTGTATTCGACATGGGAGAATCCCAGCATGTAGTCATAATCGGAATGGTTCCCGATCGGATTCATCGCTTCCATCGAATCGAATAAATCGGAACACTGCATCGTCATGACCAAACCGACATCATAACGACCGGAGGCAATGTAATGCCACACGTTGTACAGAGCCATCCCTCCGCCGCAACAGGCGTGGGAAACGGGGGTCATCGAACATTTCATCGGTAAGCCGAGGCAATCCGCGACCTGCGTTCCGAGCGCGGCCTCGGAGATGGTTCTTTCGTTGTAGGCAACGGATCCGCATTCGATGTCCTCAACGCGAAGACGGGTTTGCCCGAGGCATTTGGTGAAGGCGTCCACGGTGATTTTGCGCCACGGGGTATCATAGGGATACCCGCGATCGGTAATCGCGAAACTCAAGACTACGACTTTTTTCGTTTTCTTTTCCATCGTCGCCATCTCCGTCTCAGTAGTAGGAAGATAGACCTTTAGTATTACGGTCGATCTTCTTTTCATATTTCAGCACTTTTGCGTAGGGAAGCATTTCTTTGTTTTCGAGCAGAGGGATGACAACGGGGCGGTTTTCCACCGATCCGATGGCTGGGGTCGTCGTCAACCCCATGACCGCCGATCCGTCTCCCCAACCATAACCGACGGCCAGGATCTTTTTGTCCCCATCATCGATCAGATCAAGGATATTGCATAACGAGACGAGGACCGTCGCGGATCCCATATCCCCAGTGGATTCCGATATTACATACGGAATGGCCGAGTAGGGATCACATTTGATCGCTCCGCTGGACATAAAAGACTGGACGACGGTGCCTTGGGGAAGGGCAATAAACTCATAGTCTTCGGGGGCGACGCCGTTGGCCTTCGCAAAATCCGCCCAGGACACTTTTAAAGAATCCATCAGTCCCCAGTTGGAAATGTATCCCACAAACCCCGCGCCCAGTTGCAGGAAACGTTCTCCGGTGAGACGATACCAGTTGGGTTTGTCTTCCGAAGCAAACCGCATATCGTCGATTTCGGCGATTACGCCTTCGGTTCCCAGCAACAAGGAACAACTTCCCGCCGCCGCGGCGTATTCATAAACATGACCCGGAGAGATATACTGGTTGAGGCAGTCCGCGGCAATGACCAAGACTTTTCGGCACGTCCCGGAGTCGATCAGCGATTTGGCGATGCGGATGGCATCGAAACCGCTGCGGTGCGAGTTTTGAACATCGGTAACGAAACAGGTTTTCTTCAAGCCGAGGATATCCTGAAGTACGGTGGCGGCGGCTTTGGTCGCGTACGGGTTGGTTTCGGAAGCGAAAATCAATCCGTCCACATCTTTTTCCGAAATGCCAGCTTGTTTGAGACAGCGGCGGGCACTCTCCGCGCCGAGGGTGATGGGATCTTCATCCGGACCGGTGACGGTCCGTTCCTTCATTCCCATTTTCTGAAGGATTTCTTTGGAGACGTTTTTCCAGACGTCCCAAATCTCGTTGGCGTCGACCCGATACTTCGGGATCGACACCCCATAGGCAATAATTCCGCTCATGCGGTTCCTCCTTTATTTGGTTGAAGCCTTGATTCTCAATTAGTTACCGATGCCGGACAGACCGGAGTCAGGACCTTGGATAGACGATAACAGGGAATCAGAAGCAGCAACTGGGTGATGGAGTTGCAGATCTGTGCGACCCAGTTGATTTGTTCCCAAGCACCCCCTTCGTCAAAACGCGAGCGAAGACCGACCATTCCGAACATGAAAACCATGGAAGCGAAAAAGAGCAATCCCGTCCCGATTTTCCGATTCCGAAATGCCAAAATGGATAGTGAAATCAAATAAACGCAAGTAAAGATGGCCATGGCGATGTACCACAAAAACCCCGGTTTTTCCATCACCACGACCGTAGAAAGAATCAGCAGAGGAAGCAGCGATGCCTGCATCTTGACGGCTTTCTTCCTCGATTTTCCGTCGGCCACCAACAAAGCGATGACGCCGATGGAAATCAGGAAAAACCCCGTGGTTTGATAAATCACAAATGCGGTATTGAGCGGGACAAAATCGATGCCGTGGGCGTAGATGAGTTTCCACGTGCATTTGGCCAGCCCTCCGAGAAAGGCAACGAACACTCCTCCCGAAAGAATAGCGAAAAAAATGGTTTTGATCCGACCGTGAGCCATTTTGATGACATACCCCATCGCAATCATGAAAAGGATCACGGGGATGAAGTCGACGATGGCCATCGGATATGAAACCGAAAAAGCGAAAAGACGGTACGACTCGACGTTCATGTTTTCCTCCTTGACATCTATGCGAAAGTCCCAACTGGGACGATTCGTTGACAGTGGAAAGAAGACCCGAAACCGTTTATTTGAACAATGTTCATATATGTTCATTTGAAAAGCACTTTGCAGTGCTCTGGTTGATAATTATTAAGATTATGGCTTCCGGGCAAGGGTTTGACGCAGAATGTAGTCGATCAATTCGTAATTCTTCTCCCCTTTACGCAGTTGGGTGGTGAATAAGGTGAGAATCATCTCGATGATTTTATCTATCCCGAAGCGCTCAAAGACGACAGGATCGATTTCGGATTGATGGGTTTGGAGAATCCGGAAAAAAGTCTCTTTAAAAATCATCATATGGGATTGGCGAACCATCGGCTGGGGTTTATCCTTGGAGGTTGCGAGGGCGGCCAAATCGTCCATAATATCGCCTTTGAACAGGCCGAAATATCCGAGAATGGCAAAATAGATTTCGCGGAATTCGGCAAAAAGATCCGTACCCGAATCTTTCTTAATGTAGGAGACGCATTCACGGAGGAGGGATTCCATCGTTTCGAAGACAAGTTCGGATTTGGAAGGATAAGAATTATACACCGTTCCGACGGATACCCCTGCCCGCTTGGCAATCGTACGGATGTTGAAGTCCAACAATCCTTCGTCGCGAATGACTTCCTTGGCGGTGTTGAGCAGAAGGATTTTAACGTTGTCGATTGCTCTCACGGGATCCACCTCACATTTGAACCACGTTCAATATAACATCATTTTTTTCGGACGTCAATAGGTTGTTTGAAAAATATTTTTGCCTTCTTTCACAAATTGGCTGTCAAATAAATCCATGGGTTTTTGGGTTGCCGAGAAAAAACCGGATGATTTGAGGTATAATGAAAACAAGATCCTTTCATCTATCGTAGAGATTGGTCAGGAGGTTTGACATGAAACGCATTTTGGCAGTTGTTCTCACTGTTTTTGATTTCACTCTGTTTTTGGCGATGCGGTCCATCTGGTCGGGAATCGAAGGAATGTTCGGTGTGTCGTGGCTCTCGTACCTGCTTTTTGCCCTATTGACCACTCTGGCCCTCGCCAGTTGCCTACTAGCCGTTCTCCGGCCGAAGTCTCGCGGGTGGTTTCTCGGCTTTGCGATTGCCGGAGGCGTCCTTGCGCTTCCCTTGTTTTATATGTTGTACTTGGGAATCGGTTCCCTTCATTATATCCTGCGCAGTTTCGGGTATATTCTCGCGTGGTTCGTCGTCATTGATTTTGCCATTTTCCTTATTTTTTACTATCCCCGTTCGAAGATGGCCAAAGCCCTTTGGTTTAAAGCAGGATTGTTGGGATTGGTTCTCGTATCGATCATCATCCTGACGTTTAACCTTCGCCTCCTTTCGATCGTTTGTCATCCGGTTGTTTACGCCGTGGAAGAGGAGTACCAGATTGTTTGGACCACCTCAGCGAACGCCACGGGAGAAGTCGAAATCGACGGAGTCATCTATTCTGATTTATACGCCGGCAGTCTGAATTCCGAAACTACGGTCCATAAAGTCGTTGTTCCGATGAATGTCCTTGATGGGGCTGGGAGTTACTCCATTCGCTCTCGTCAGATCCTTTATCGCGGACCTTACTCGGGGGTCTACGGCGGTACTGTATCGGAAACGCTCGACTTTTATCCCGTCGACGTCAGTGACGGGTTGAATTATTACACCTTGTCGGATTCTCACGAATATTTACGTTCTGCCATCGCCGCGGGAACCTATTTCGGCGAAGAACTGGATTTCCTGATTCTTGCCGGGGACATTGCTTCTCATCTGGAAGAACCCGGGGACATCGAATTGATTCTTGAACTGGCCCATGGGATCACCTGTGGATCGCATCCCGTCGTCTATGCAAGGGGTAATCACGAAACCAAAGGAGATGTGGCCTCTCTTCTCCACAAGTATGTTGGGTCAAAGGATGAGAAATTCTTCTATACGGTTTCTCTCGGGCCGGTTTTTCTTGTCGTTCTTGACTTGGGAGAGGATCATCCCGATGACTGGTGGGAGTATTACGGAACGGCACATTTTGACGCATACCGCGAGGAACAGACCGAGTTTCTCGAAGATACGATTGCTTCCTTGTCTACTTGGAGAGCATCTATCCAATACCGACTGGGGATTTGTCATATGCCCGTGAATTACGCCGTAATGGATTCGGGAGTTTATGAAGAAGAAGGTTTATACTTGATTGATCTGAAACGTCAATGGACCGACCTACTCAACGACTTGGACTTGGATTTGATGGTATCAGGGCATCATCATCAATTGATGCCGATCACCACCGATATTCCAGCGGAAACAGCACTTAAATATCATGAAACCTATTGGCCGGGAAACACCACAAAATCGATCGGCCTTCGGACGGATTCCGAATTTGCCACCTTCATCGTTTCTCGGAGAAGTGACGTTCAATCGCCCTTGACGAAGGAAAACTTGTTCGGAAAAGCCTTCATCGGCTTGGCCACTTCCGTCGAATTCGCCTTTCTCGACACTCCGACGATCACGCTTCGTTACACCGACACTTCCAAAGAGATTGTCCCCGTAGTGAATCCTTTCCTTGGCGGAGAAACATTGGAGTTTTCTTTAGAAGGAAAAACTACCCGGATGACGCCTTAAATCAGCATACCCCCATTTTCGGGTTGATTTCTGGTTGAAGGGTCTTGACGGATCCCGTTTCGATATTGTACGATGAAGGCGGAGGTGTTAACATGCCAAGTTCCTACAAACTCGAATTCCCGGTGGGTGTCCCCACCAAGGACTTGTTTGATGCCCTCGCCAAAACCCCAGCCATCGGAACATTGAAAGCCGAACTGTCCCAACCCGAACAAGGACGCATGTTGTTCATCAATCCGTCCACGTGGGCCAAACGCGGACAAAACGTCCTCGTTCTGTTCCGCAGCGAAGGCCCCAGCAAGACCGTTGTCGTTGTTCATTCTTCTTGCATCTCCGGACTGCAGGTGTTCGACGGGGGACAAAATCAAAAAAACTGCGAAATGGTTCGCGATCACGTTCTCGGCTTGGCCAAGAAAATCGCAGTGGAGTAGGGGGTTGGCTCCCTACTTTTTTTGTCCTTAATCACTTCAAAAAAAGTGGAAAAATTTTGACAAATATGATAAGATTATAAGAGCATCGAAAGGGAGGATTCCGCATGGATCCGAAACAGAAAATCGCCAATGCCATTTTCCCCTCGGTCACCCAATCATTGGATGATCTCGAACATCGATATCCCCCCAGAAATCTCCCCAAAGGCGCGATGGTTACGCGTTTCGCTCCCTCGCCTACGGGCTTTTTGCATATGGGCTCCCTGTTCGCTTCACTCTGTTCGTGGCGATATGCCAAACAGACGGACGGGGTGTTTTTCTGTCGTTTGGAAGATACCGATACGAAACGCGAAATCGCGGGCACCGGCGATCAAGTGTTACGCGAATTGAAAAACTTTGGCATCATTCCCGATGAAAACTTCATTGATGGCGGAGCCTATGGACCTTATGTCCAAAGCGAACGGAAACCAATCTATGATATCGTCATCAAATCCATGATCGAGAACGGCGCCGCTTATCCCTGCTTCTGTACCCATGAAGAACTCGACGAAATGCGCCAACGCCAAGAAGCCTTGAAAGTGAATCCGGGGTACTGGGGAGAATATGCCACTTGCAGAAACCTCTCCCCCGATATGGTCCTTCATCGAATTGAAAACGGCGACCCATACGTCATCCGTTTTCGTTCTCCCGGACAATCGCATAACAAGATCATGATTACCGATCTGATCCGCGGATCCTTTGAAATGACAGAGAACGATCAGGACATCGTGATCATGAAATCCGACGGACTTCCGACCTACCATTTCGCCCACTTGGTCGATGATCACTTCATGAGAACCACTCACGTCACTCGCGGAGAAGAGTGGATGCCCAGTCTTCCCATTCATTTGCAATTGTTTGACGTGATGGGCTGGAAACGGCCAGAATACGCACATCTCCCGGTCATCATGAAGATGGACGGAGACACCCGTAGGAAGTTGTCCAAGCGAAAAGATCCCGAAGCCGCGGTATCCTATTTTCTGGAAGCGGGATATCCTGTCGAAGGTTTTCTCGAGTATCTAATGACCATCGCCAATACCAATTTCGAAGGATGGCGGTTACAAAATCCCACCGCAGACATCTTCGAGTTCCGATTGTCTTTCGACAAGATGACGTTGGATGGAGCCCTCTTTGATTTGGAAAAAGTCAAATCGATTTCCAAGGACCGGTTAGCCCTTCTTTCCGCAGAAGAGATTTCCCTCCGAGCATTGACGTGGGCAAAAGCCTATCAACCCGAATTCGCCGCTCTCATCGAAGCCGATCCTAAAAAGTTCTCCGCATTCATGTCCATCGAACGCGGAGGAGAAAAGCCCCGAAAAGACTATGCCAAGTTCTCCGACATTTTTCCAATCATTGACTTTATGTATCCAGAGTATTATGATAGATACATGTGCGATCCGCTTCCGTGGAATGAGACCCTTTCCAAGGAAATCTTGATTGGAACATTGGCGTCCTATGTGACCGATCCGTTTCTTGATTTGTCGGAAAGCGAATGGTTTGAACGGTTGAAAACGTTGGCCGCTTCGCAAGGATTTTCTCCTTCCGTCAAAGAGTATAAGAAAAACAAAGAAGCGTTCCATGGTCATATCGGCGATTTCGCGGAAATTATCCGGATTGCCGTATCCGGACGGAAGAACACTCCGAATTTCTATTACGTATTAAGAATCCTTGGTGTCATTGAAGTCCGACGCCGAATCCAAAAAACGATTGCCCTTCTCCAAGGGTGATCCCAACTGGCCCGTTGGAGAAATGGTTAACTCATTGCCCTCTCAAGGCAACATTCACGGGTTCGAACCCCGTACGGGCTACCAATGATTTCCGTGAGGATCTGTCTACCAAGACAGGTCCTTTTTGCTAAACATGGCGGTTGAAGCACTGATTGATATGGAAATTAATGAGTGGTCTACGATACTAAATACATTGGTAGGAAATGTTCGATCGGGATGATGGAAAAAACTTCTCATTCGTTAGGAATAGCGGTATAATTTAGGAAGAAGAAAGAAGGGATATTATGGACAAGAACGATAAAGCGAAAAACGACAAACTGACGATGAAGAAAAAAGCTGATAAAAACAATCCCAAACTCAAAAAACCCTACATCGCCGGCGTCTCTCAACCCGACCCCATCGGCAAGGGCTCCAAAAAAACCTATTGAGCATTCACGTATTTATGCGAATGGCGTCCCCTCCCCAGGGAACGCCTTTTCCTTTTTTCCGTGCGTCAAGCGGACGTTCTTGAAAAAAAAGAACGGAGGCTTATCGCTTCCGTTCTTTGGTACGCAGAGGGAGGTTTCAAGCGCCCCGGACGAGGTTTTTTCCTTCCTTTTTTGCGAGATAGAGGTTCTTGTCCGCCGCGCCGACGAGTTCCTCCAGCGATGTTTCGTGATCGAGCGCCTTGAGACCGACGCTCACGTTGACGAAAAGCGTTTCTCCGTTGGGAACGGAAAAGGCCTTCGAGGCGACGGCCTGTTGGATCCGATGGGCAAGGCAGATGCCGGACTCCTTGGCCGTGTTGGCCAAGCCCACAACGAACTCGTCGCCCCCGTAGCGGCCAAGGATGTCAGCCGCCTGGAGTTGATCCCTGATGAGACCCGCCACGCCTTGGAGGACGGAGTCGCCCGCGGCATGGCCGAAACGGTCGTTGATGTCCTTGAAGTCGTCGATGTCGATCATCAGGACGCAAAGCGAATCGCCTTTTTTTCGCGCGGTTTCAAACAGCGAGCCAAGCAGGTGGAAGGCATACTGACGGTTGTAGGTGTTGCACAAGAAGTCGTTTTGCGCCATATTCATCATCAGGCGCCCCTCGACCTTTTCGGTGACGTCGATGCAGGATCCAATGAAACCGACGAAATCCCCATTGCGGTCAAAGACAGGAACTCCCCGATCGTTGATCCACCGGTATTCGCCGTCATGGCGCCTCAGGCGATAGTCCATCTCGAACGGTTGTTGGGCGTGGAAATGATCGAGATAGATTTTGACGCAGCGATCATAGTCGTCCGGGTGGACGCCGGCTGCCCAGCCGAATCCCTTTTCCTGTGCATGGGTGCGCCCTGTGAAGTCAAGCCAAGTCTTGTTGAAATAATCGCATTCGGTGCTGAGATCGGCACGCCAAATCATGTTCGGAGACGATTCGACGATCAATCGATATTGTTCTTTGGTCATCCCGGTGATTTTTCCTTTCTAGATTGAAACGAAACCTATGTATATTCTATCCCATTTCGGTCGGTTTTTCAAGGATACCGATCCTAGCGAGTTCATACTTGCATCCTGATTCGGGGCGGACGGCCTTTGGACCGTCTTCCCTCCTTTTTTCAGGAGATACGTTCCCCAGCTTTCAGGAGTCTCGTGAAACAACCCGGGCCTCATCGCCCGCGACTCACTCAACGCCGTTCCGGATTTCATAAAGGGTCGTTCGAATGATTGTGGATCTTTTTGCAATGCGGGCAGAGAATGTCCGCCTGGTGGTTGATCTTAG
>ERZ795054.2022-NODE-2022-length-17725-cov-4.078947_pt1 | contig 17725 bp, 11 predicted proteins | sample MGYA00375138_ERZ795054 | MGnify/ENA primary metagenome ERZ795054 (study PRJEB30183, sample SAMN05720215) | anaerobic digester metagenome | isolation source: active sludge of municipal wastewater-treating anaerobic digesters | place: USA | collected 2014-12-23 ... | reverse complement strand
ACAAGCTGAAGGACAGGCCCGCGACCAGGATCAAGCCTGCCATTATCCACTTCGGGGAGGAAGTTGCCGAGATTCTGAATCGCCGCCCAAAGTCCGGCCCTTTGTTCCCCTACCTCTGCACCCTGCCGGAGAAAGACCGGGCCACTGAGTTCCACCAACGGTGCCGGGGCTTGGGCATCCAAGGGGTGACCCTACATTCGTATCGCTATGCTTGGGCTGAAAGGGCGCGAAAGTGCGGCTTTCCCATGCGGTTTGCTCAAGAGGCCCTGGGTCACAATTCCAAAGCCGTTCACGCCGCCTATGCCAGCAAAGCCGAAGTCAAAGTGCCATCGCTCGAAGCCTGGGAGAAGGGGATGAAGGACAAGCTCGTTGAGTTCAAGCCTGTGGTCGAAATTCCACAGGAGCAAAGGACCGAACCATCCCCGGTTGCCGCCGCAACTTGAACCGTATCGCCCCCCACAAATGAAGAAGGAAACGATGACCACCCCTCTGCTATAAGGAACGAATGAAACCAGAACAAGTCATCCGAGATCGCAGCAGCAACCGCGTCGGCTGCATCGTGGACAACGGCCAGCAGCTCGTTGCGCGGGACAAATTTGGTCGGAACCTGGGCTACTACGACAAGCAGGGCAACGTCACCCGCGACAGGAACAGCAACCGGCTCTGCCAGGGCGATGCGCTATCGTCGCTGATATTGAAGGCGGCAGGATCATGATCGCCACGGAAGCCATCGACGATACCGGGATCGACTGGAAGGGCGAGTATCTCGCGTGGAGCGAACACCGTGACGCGCACGTTTTGGACCTGCTGCGGCAGGATAGCTTTTGCTTAGCGTTTTTGCCGTTGACGGGTCCGCCGCACGAAGCTCCGCTCGACTTCACGATCTTCGTCAGCAGGTTGGACGGCATTCCCAACCTTGTAGTGTCAGTCCCTGGGTGGACCCTGGAGAAGGTCCACCAGTTGTATGACCGCCTGCCGGGGCGTCAATTTGCCCACGGGATGAGCGCCCAGGTGACCGACAGCTTCGTCCCCGCAGCAGAAACTTGGTTCCACCACCAGACCGAGATCATCTTCCTGGCCGGTGTCGCACACGAACCGCCCTACTACAGGGGCGGAGATGGCAGCCCGTGGGCGCACTGCGCGACGCTTGCGCTCCAGGGTGCTGAAACGGAGTCACGGCTGCGGGTGGTTCACATCGGCGTGGGGCTGAGCCGCGACCATGTGTTTCTCCACTTCCTGACCCCGCACCGATTGGTGCCCCGCCGCATGTTGCTATGACGGAGACGAAGCCCATTTTGCAGCAGTTCGTGAGCTGGCTGGAAGCCGCCTACGGCCATCCTGAGCGTGTCACCGGAACCGAGTTTGGCGCTGAGCCGCCCCAGGAGTCGCTCGCAATGGCTGAAGTCGCACTGGAAGCCGCTGTCTCCAGCCAAAAACCGGTGCTTCTGGCAACGTCCGGGTCCATGAAGCCCTTGCTCGCGGCCCTCGTCCTGCGTTGCGCTGGGATCACCCTGGAGCAGGTGTTCGAGGGAAACCTCAGCGATCAGCAGTTCGGGGCGCTGGCGGACGCCTTGCGGGCGGTGAAGATGTCCAAGCTGATGATCGAATAGTCACACTCGATGGTCAGCCGGGCGTTCAATCAGGCTTCAACCATCTCGGCCTTTGACTGCTTCATAGCCTCGAAGCCGCGCTCCGACCACTCCACCAGGCTGTGGACCGAGGAAACCGGCATCCCCAAGGTCCGGGAGATCGCCCGGATGCCCAAGCCCTGGTTCTTCAACGCCATGACCGCCGGTGCCCGTGCTTTCAGCTTGGGCGGTCGGCCCAGCTTGACGCCCCTCGCTTTAGCCGCCGTGACCCCAGCTTTGACCCGTTCCCGGATGATGCCGCGCTCGAACTCCGCGACGGCCATCAGAACCCCAAGCTGTAGCCGTCCAGCCGGATTGTCGTCGCTGGTGTCGATGCCCTGGCTGCTGGCGATCAGCGGCACCTTCAGCCGGTTCAACTCGTCGAGCATCAGCGCCAGGTGGGTCAGGCTCCGGCCCAGCCGGTCCAGCTTATAGCAGACGACCCGCGTGACGTTGCCTGCCCGGACATCCTTCATCATCGAGTCCAGCTCTGGCCGGGAGCATGACGCGCCGGAGATGCGGTCGGTGTAGAATTTCACGTCCTCCCAGCCGCGCTGGCCGCAATACCGGTGCAACTCCAGCTCCTGGGAGTCCACCCGCTGTTCGGCGGTCGAGACCCGGACGTAAACGGCGGTCCAGGCTTTCATCGCCGACCTCCTTGCGCCGGGGCCAGGACGCTGAGAATGTTCGCGCCTTTGGGCAGGGGAGGAACAAATGACCACGCCGCCCACACCGCCGCCGTTGCCTCGTAAACCTCGCCAACGGTAAATCCCGGCATCCAGTAGCCCACCCGCCCCTTTCGGCCCGTAGGTGCCAGTCCCAGGCTTTTGGCCCGCACCTTGGTCACGGTCCCCAGGCATTTCTTGAGGAGATCGTCCCCCTCGATGGCGGCTGCGAAGCTCTCGTCCCCTTTGAGCGTGACACAGGCCGGGACGATGCCGGGCACCCCGAAGGCCGGTGTCAGGATCATGCCGATCAGCACGTCCGGCCTGTCCAGGGCGTCCAGGAACTTCTCGACAGCCGGAGCTGGCTTGACGAGCACCTTCTTGAACTTCCTGAGTTCAGGATCACCCAGGAGGTCTCTAATCGGCTCGAACGAGACGCTGATCTTTGTCGTCATGGTATAAAGCTACATTGACAGCTAACGATTGTCAACTGTCAAAAGCGTTCTATCGTGGTGATCTGGTCGGAAATCTGAGCGGAATCCTCTCCCCCCGTTGTGTTCAGGAATGCACAGGTTCCTGGACACTCAAGCCAGGGCGCGAAGACCCGCGAAAATCAAGGGTTCTGGGAGGTCAGGAATGGGGGATGATTTCTGAACACCCCTGCGCCGCGTCAAGGATGCCCAAGCGATCCATCATCCATCGACAGCCTACTTCAAGTAGTCTTCCCTGAGCTTCTTCAGGTCACCCAGGGCACAGGTCAATTCACCCTTACTGGGAACGGTGTCATCATGCTTCCCTGGATTTAGAAAACGCTCCATGACCTTCAACTTGCCAGCGTGTGAAGCGTCTTTAAGGAGTGGATGAACCTTTGGGAACAGGTCGCCCAAAGTCCTGCCGTCATAATCCGTGATTCTTGCAGCGCCATCGCCTTGAACGCGGCGACTTTTGACCAACATTTCCTTACAGAATCTTTCGACGGCATCTCGGAGGACTTCGGCTGCCCTTTTCCGAAGTTCTGGATGATCGCTACGGACGTAAGGCTCGGCCTTCATCATCATGGCCATAAGATCATCACTCGTCTTGACCACGGTCGTTACACCCGTGTCCCGCGTAATCTGAAAGACATCGACATCTTTGCTGGCATACCGCTCCGACACGTCTTTCCAGGTTCGCTGGTCTTGCGTCAGCAGGATCACCTGCTGGCCCAGCTTGATGAGTTCCTCCAGCACGGTGCAAACAAAGTGGGCGCGGTAGTCCTCATCGCTGGAGACAACTGGGTCGTCGAATACCATGAACCCGTTCGGTTCACGCATCGAACGGGCCAGGAAGGAGGCCAGCCCAAGGCAATGGAGCTGGGACTGGCTGAAGACCGCTACGGCATCACGTAGGGGAGCCTTCTTTCGATCTGGTCCCTGACACAGTCCCGCCTTGAAATCCACCGTCCGCCGCGCCTTGGGGCGTTGCTTCACTGAATAGAAATATGTCTTCTCATCAGGTCGAAGCCGCTCCCACCACGCACCGACTTCGGAACTCAAGCCGGAGAACTTTGACTCCAGCACACTCTCGATTGCCCGGTCGATGTCCTTTAGGGCTTGGGTGTGCTGGTCCACAATCATAGCGGCAGCACTGTGTTGGGCGAGGACATCGAGCAGTTCCGCCTGACATGTCGCCAATTCCAGGAAATCCTCCCAACCCTCAACGGCGGTTCGCTTGTCGATGACAACTTGCAGTTCGTTTCTGAGTCGAGCTGTAGAAGCAGCATACTGAGCCTGGATTTCTCCCATCTTCACGTAGGCCGTCGCACATGTTTCAAATACTTGCTTCAGTAGAGCTGTCGATGTCTGGTCCGTCAAATTGCCGTTGAAGGTCTTCGAGGCATTCCCAGCGTTTGTCCCTGCCAGCTTCACTGCGCGAATCGCTCGGAGTAACTGGGCTGTTGAACGAAGCCACTCGCGCACAAGAGGGTCCGCCGTAGTCCCTAGCAATTCGCGCACCTTGCGGATGCCAAAGCCGTTCTTCCTGCGCCACTCGCGTCCCAGGGTAACGGGTTTAGGCCGCATCTGGCTGGCGATACCCACCAGGCTCTTGGCCATACCTTCGATGTCCCCAAGTGCAGACTCCGCTTTTCGGCGAGAGGAATCGTAGTCCCGGTTTGCCGTAAGGCGGTTACGAATGGCCTGCACCCGGTCTGGCGTCAGCGCCTTCGGGGTAGCACACACCGGGCAGTCGATGGGGGATGCGATTGTGGCCACAGAAGGAACAGCCAAAACTTCGGAAAACAACCTTGTCAACCGCTTCGTTTCCTCATCTGCATCCTTGGTCTTCTGCAAAAAGGCTTCAATGTCCTCCCAGGTCGCGTCGGCGGGAGCAGACCACGCGGCGGCACTCGGCACTGCCAAGCCAGCCATTGGAAAGGTCTTGGAGCGCAACCGTGTCAGCAAATCACGAACCTGAACATATCGTTCCTCCTCATCAGTTGGCACTGGAACTCCGGCTGCCTTTAACAGGTCGCTGGCTGTCTCAGAGAAGGCCGAGCCGATGCCCTTGGCGCTGGGGATGAGGGTGAGGAGCGATTGAAGCCTGGTGCCGTTCTTGAGGGTCGCGGCGCAAGTCTGGAGTTTCGACAACAACGCAGGTGGAGCACCCACGATGAGCTTGCCAGCCTCGGCGATTGCTTCCCGTAGCTCCTCCAGGTCGGCCACTTCCAGCAGGGTTTTGAAATACATCGACCGCTCCTTCGGACTAACGGAGAAAAGGTAGCCCAAGGTGTGCTGGAACAGAATGGGAGCGGACAACGGAGGAGCGGACAGATGGAGACCGAGATGCTTCAGGTCGTCCTGACTCGCGGACTTGCCATCGACAGTGAGGGTGCTCGAACATTTGTTCTTCTTCCCGTAGTCGTCAACCAGCACCCGCTGCACGGTGTGCAAGGTTCCAGCGGCGGTCTCAATACACGCCCCCACGAATACCTTCGCCGTAGCGGGCATGTGAGCATTCCTCAGCGCGTCGGCAAATTCATCCTGGGAGCTGGCCGTCAATTCGCACCGGCAGATGATCCCGGTAAGGAGAAACTCCACGGCTTCGGCGATGCTGGTCTTTCCCTGGCTGTTCGGCCCCCAGGCCACGGCGATTGGCGAGCCAAATTCAATGCGCTGAGGTCCGTCGCCAAAAGATCGGAATCCGTTGATCTCAATCCACTTGATCTTTGGCATACGCAAAGGCTTTCGACAGGGCCTTGACTTGGGCCTGGAGCGCGGCAGCGACCGCTGCTTGTCGTCCCGGCGGCTCTGCGGCACTCGCCACTTCAATCAGCTTGTAGCCCAGAGATTCCTTCTTCAGGTTCGCCAGCAAGGCCGCGACGTTGCCTGTGGGTGTGGCTGCTGTCTTCGTGTCCGCGTTCATATCATCATCTGCTGGACGCCTACTGCACCCCCATCGCCTTGAACACCGCGTCCACGGGGTCGGCGTAGAAGCTGGTTTGGAACTTGGCGAACAGCTCGCCGGGGATGGTCGGGATGTCGGTCACGCTGGCCATTGGTAGCAGGATGCGCTTGCCCCCGGCGTCGAAGGCGACCTGCATCGACTGCGCCAGGTTCTCCACGGGCACCAGGTTGCCGCCCAGGCTCATGCTGCCCAGGATCACCATCTGTGTCTGGATCGGCTTGCCCAGGACGGCGGAGCACAGCGCCACGAACGTCGCCAAGGTCATGGCCGTGGTCGGGCCGCTGTTGTGCAGCTCGACGACGTGGAAGTGGTAGTCGTGCTCGCCCGGCTTGATCGAGGCACTGACCCGCGAGGCATTGGCCCGGAAATAGTCGAAGCCGACCTTCACCCCTTCCTTGGCCCCACCGTGGGAGCCGAGGCCGGACAGCTTCAGCCCCCCATTGCCAGGTGTGACCTGGGTTTCGACCCGGTAGAGGCCCAGGAGTCCACCGCTGCCGGTGCCGACGATGTGGAGCACGCCGGGATTCATCGGTCCATCCGAGATCAACGATCCGCCGCCCTGTTCCGGCACGCTGATGAATTTCTCCTCGTTGGTCTCCAGGTCGATGTAACTGAAGTGGACATCGTAAAACTCCATGCCGCCGATCTTCTTCAGTTGCTCTTTCACGCGGCGGCGAACTTCGAGCGCGTATTCCAGGCAGCGCCGGACGGCTTCCTTGTCGTATTCCTCGTTCGGGTAAAGCAGCTTTAACAGGCCCGACACCGTGCGCTTCACCGCGATGGTGTCCCGCTGGTTCAGGTCGCGTCCGAGTTTGAAGAACTTGTTGATGGCATCGGCAAACGTGCGCTTCCGCATTTCGCGCATGAACTCGGCCAGGTAGTCCACGATCATCCCGTATTGGTTCGTGAAAAACTCCGGGCGCATTTTCGGAACTTCCCAGCCGGGCACGTAGGCGTGGAACCGGTCAAAGAAGGCGGTGTCGATCATCGTTTCCGGGAACGGCGCGAGCAGATGGCTCGTCTTCACCAGCGTATCCACCGGCTGGTTGATGTTTCCGACGAAGACCATCGAGGCGTAGGCGTTCACGGCGTCTTTGCCGCGAGCAAACGACCCCGACGCCATGTAGTCTTTCATGATCTGGACGCCGTCCTTGTCCTTGAACGAAATGCCAGCGACCTCGTCGAAGGCGACCACGTCCCACAGGCCGACCAGGCCGACGCGCCTGCTGCTCATGTTGTAGAACAGGTTGGCCACGGTCGTCTGTCCGCCCGAAATCAAGATGCTGTTCGGGCTGATTTCTTTGTAGATGTGACTCTTGCCGGTGCCCCTGGGGCCGAGTTCGCAAAGGTTGAAATTGTTTTCGACCAGCGGGATCATCCGCGCCAGCAGGTGCCACTTCACCCGTTTGTCGAAGTTGACCGGCTCCATCCCGGTCGAGCGCAGGAGCACATCGAGCCATTCGTCCTCGGTGAACGCTTTGCGCCCGGTGAAAAATGCCTCCATGTCCATGTTCGGCATCTGGATCGGCTTCAAGTCCTCGATGACGAACGGCGACGACTTCTGCCCCTCCTCGTAGAAGTAGTGCAGCGAGACAATGCACCAGATGCCCCCGGCCAGCAGCTTCTCGTATTTCTTCACGAACGAGCTGTTGACCTCGACCTCCTTCGTGCCCAGGTTGCTCATCACAGCCTCATACACGTCCCGCTTTTCGTTCAACGTGACGGTCACCTTGTCGATGATCTTGAGGCTGCCGCGCTCCCGGATGGTGGACTTCACCTTCTCGGCTTCATCGGGCCGGACGTAGTTCTCCGCCAGGATGCGCTTCACCGTCTTCAGCCCGTCCTGGATGACCTGCTCGTCGTTCGTGGCGCAGTGCGAGCCGAGCAGATACTCCAAAACGTAAACGGGCACGTTCGCGCCCTCCTTCACCAGCTTGGTGAGGTCTTTGCGAACGACCCGGCCAGCGAAGTGCCGGTTGAGCAGATCGTCGAGGTTCCGGTCGTTGTTGGTCGTCATGGCTTCAGAAGTCATCGGTAAAGGCCCTGTCTATGGTGACCTCCACGCTCTGCTGCTCGATGCCGGTCTCGGCTTCCCGGAGCACCAGGCGGTAAGGCTTGTGTTTGTCGTATTGCCGGTCCAGCAGGACGAGCGGCACCCATTTCTTGCGCTCGTTCATGTTGTCGGAGGCGCTGTCGAACGTGACCGTCTCGATGTTCGTGACCGTCTCGTCCCCGTCGTAAATAGCCACTTTCAGCGTGATCGCTTTCACCCGGTCGCTCACCGCTTCGGTCTGGAGTAGCTCGAACCGATGGCGCGGCGTGGTGATTTTGTGGTTGGTGCCCAGGACATGCACCGCGACCTGCTTGCTCTTGGTCGTCGGCGCGGCTTTGCCCCGGATGTGCTTCACTTCGATGACAGGCACCACGACCTCCTGGAGCATGGCCCCGCCGTGGATGAACCGGGCACCCCCGGTGAAGTGAAATCGGTTCACGCCCTTCGGAATCCAGAACTCCATGTCGCCCTCGGCGCTGGCCGTCGCCGCCGTGAACCCGTGCCAGGCGCTGTCGTGCTCCGGCAATTTGAAACCCAGGAGATACCGCTTCTTGGCGATCACCGTGCCGTCCGGCTTGTCCGCCAATGCGCTCTTGTCGGTCGGTTCGGGCGGAGACTCCTGGAACAGGAATCCGTGGTCTGCCGTGATGAAGACCTGGCTGCCGTTCAGGTTGTTGATGATATGGCCGACCAGGCTGGCGATCTCGTCAATGGCCTTCCGCACCGCCTCGAAGGTCTTTCCCTCGGTCGGCGCGTAGTCTCCCGTGGCGTCCACGGTGTTGTGATAGATGTAAATCACCATCTTCTCGCGCACGAACTCCCGGCCCTCGTCCTTCCGCATGGCCAGCAGGTCTTCGCCCTTGATGGCGACCCCCTCGACCGCCGCCAGGATGTCGTTGCGCTGCGGCAGCGATGATGCCGGTTGGCCGTCCACCAGGACTTCGCCGGTGGGCTTGTAGGCCAGCGCCTGGTGGGGGAGCAGGCTCGCCATGCCCAGGGCCGTGTAGGAGGGCAGCACGCTGAGCTGCGAGGTCAGGTCCGCCTCGAACCGGTATTTCCCGTTCAACTCGCGGGTCAATTCCTGCGCGGCTTCGTAGCGGAAAGCATCGCTGACGATGACATAGACCTTGCGGCCTGCCGCCTTGTCCAGGCGCGGCTGCACCTGCCTGGCGTAAAATTCCTGCTGGCTGGGCACCTTCTCGATGCGCCAGTTCTTCAGCAGGCTCTGGCCGTGCTCCGGGTCAACGAACTTGCCCCAGGTCAGGGCCGTCGTGGTCACGAACCAGGTGCCGTAGCACGCCTCCAACTCCTGGCGCAGCGGCTTGAGAAGGCCCCAGCCCTCGGCCTCGGCCAGGTCGGCGGTCTCACAGAAATGGCGATACAACTGGTCGAACCGGTAAAGTTCCGTCTCGTAGGCGTGATACATCGCCTTGGCGTCCGCGAAGTCGAACCGGCCACGATACTGGTTCCGCAGGGCAAAGAAGTCCGCCGCCGCGACCAGGGCGTCATAGACCGCGTGGAGGGCCTTCCGGGGGACCGCAGGCAGGCCCGTGACGCCCAGCGACGCCCAGTGACCATCCTGACGCCGTAGGGCGATCTTGCGGATGTCCTCGGCGTTGATGCTGTCGGCGGTGTGCCGGACCCGATCCCGCAGACTTCGCGCGATGGCCTTCTCGACCGGCAGGAAGGTCATAACGGTGAGCAGGGCGTCAATGTCCAGGCTGTCCAGGTGCGAATCGAGCTTCAGGATGTCGGCGACCATCTCGGACAGCCGGTCGTAGCTGCTGCCCCGGCTGGCGCTGTCCCGCCAGTGCGAGAGGCAGGCGACCACGTTCTGCCGGGAGGTCGGCGGAAGCACCAGGTGCTGCAACGATGTCGGCAGCCCGCCGTTCAGGTGGTGGGCGTAATCGGTCAGCAGCAGGCGGATTAAAAGGTTCCGCAGTGTGGGGGTGTCCTCGGCGTAGCCGAAGGTGGTCTTCACCATGTGCCAGAACGCGCCTTCAAGGCCAAGCTTGGTGACCATGTCCCAGGCAGGCGGCGGGGTGCCAAGATCAGCCTCGCCCTTGTCATGAAGCAGCAGTTCGTCCTCCGGCTCGCTGGGGCCGTCGCCTTCGCGGAGCACGCCGGGCTTTGACCGGACCTGCGTGTAGGTGACTCCGCTGACCGGGAACCCAGCCATCGAGTGAAACAGTGCCAGCAGGATGGTGAACAGGTCGGGCTGATCCGCCCGCACCAGCACTGCCAGCATCTTCCGGTCGAGATCAAGCTCCGTGTCCTGCGGTGACACCAGCGCCTGGAGTTTTTTGAACCGCTCCTTGTTGTCGAAGAACTTCTTGTGCTCCTCGATGTGCGTGCGGAGTGCCTGGTTGGCCAGGCCGAGTTCGTCCAGGATGATCGAGGCGCGGTCGGCGCGGAAGACGTGGCTGTAAAGCCGGATGTCCAGGAGCCAGTCGTCATCGTAATCCGGCTCCGGTGTGGGCGCATAGATCAGGTAGCGGCCCGTGGGGTCTTCGCGTTCGACGCGGATTTTGACCGCCAACGCGCCTTCCTGGTCGAGCCGCAGGACTTTGATGTCCGGCACCGCCAGCGCGGCCAGTGTGTCCTCGAACTCGCGCTGCGGATCGTTCCAAAACACGATCCGCTTGCCCTGCTCGTGGAACAGGCGGTTCAGAACGGTGTCTATTTGGGTTTTGTCCATGTGAGTGGCTACGCGATCCGTTCCTTCTTTTCGTATTCAAACACGCCGGAAACGCCGGAGTGCCAGGCGATGATGAAGCCTGGATTGCCAACACGGTCACCTGATACGCTTTGCCAACCAATCGAATCGCACTGATTGGCGTAGCCCTTCTGTCCCAGGTAATGCTTGAAGTCCTGGGAGAACTGGTGTTTCGCATCGCCTGACCACTGCAAGAACTCGTTCTTGAACCCCTCGTCTGGAACCGTGGCGACGTTCAGCATCTGGCCTTGGTAGCGGTATTCGAGCAGCCAGGTGTCGGGCGGCGCTCCATTGTAGCCGGTGTTACCAAAGCACTCGCAAGATGCTAGCTGTGGTGTCTCCGCCAGGAAGATGGTGATGTCGCCTGGATTCTTGGCTCGCTGCGGAAATGGCGACACGTAGTATGGATCAAGGCCGCTCTCTTGCACGCCCGGAACGATTTTGTAACCCGTCATACCAGTGGGCTGGACGTATGGGCTGATACCGCTGGTGAATAGCCTCTCGAACACAGGTAGGTTCTGGTCGTAGTTGGGCGAAGGCATGGTCATTCCTCCGTTCCTCCCGTCACCGCCTTCACTTCGGCGAGCAGGTCACCAAACTTGCCGTAGTTCACTTTCACGCCGTCGTCGAGATCGAGGGCGATGCGCTGGTCGGCGTAGTGGCGGAGCTTTTCATCGAACGCAGCGAGTTCGGTGCTCTGCTTCACGAGGGTTTCCTTCTCCTTCTCCAACCTGCGGCGGTGCGACGTGGACGTGGCGGCGGCAATGTCCCCGGTCAACTGCTCGATCCGGTGGGCAATTTTGCCCTGCAACGGGATCACGTATTCTGTCCGCATCCGGGCCAAGGTGCCTTCGTGGTAACGGTGAAGATAGACCAAACCCTGGAACGCCTTCTGTTTGCCACTGGAAAAGAGCCAGTAGATGGGGCGCTTTTTGTAGGTTTGCAGGTGGTCTTTGTATAAGCCAGTGGCGAGGTAGCGGCGGATGGTGTCGCGGGGATGCTCGTCACGGTTGGGGCTGAGGCTGTCAGCGATGAACTTGAGGTTTTCCTCCAGGTGCTCTCTGGGCCAGGCTTTGGCGATGAACTCGACGAACCGCTCCGTGGCGTCGTCGGAGAACCAGGCGAGTTCGGTGATCGGGATGATACCGTCCGCGTCGGCGGGAAAGGTGCGGTATTGGTTCGGATCGAAGCCCTCGTTGCGGCTGTGGGCATAGACCAGCCCCGGCTTGTCAAGGCTGTATCGGCCCATCATGCAGCCAAGGGCGTATGAGATCAGCCGCTTCATGTCCTGTTCACGGTCGGGACGGGCAAGCGTGATCTGTTCGTCGGGGACTTCGGGTGAAAACTCCATCTGGAGGCCGTAAGCGTGGATGAACATCCGGTTGATCTCTCTCTCAAGCTCGCGCATCCTTTGGGTGCGGTTTACGCAATTCTTCGACCAGCGATCCCATGACGATTCTATGGTGGACACTCTGCACTCGGAGCCTAAAAGAGGACAACACGCAAACTCCCAAGAAGCCTCGAAACTGTTCCAATCCGCACGCGCTATTTGAACGGCCTCATCAACACAAGCCTCAATCTGCCCCCTTACACTCCGAAGCTCAGACATCAATAAAGGCAGGTCGCCAACGTTTCCTGCCTGAATGTTCATCGTCGGATTCAGCAGTTTCATCAAGCCGCTCGCGACACTGGTGCACAAAAAACCGAGGACGATATTATGCGCTTGCTCAGGCGGGAAGGCTGAGGAACCAGCGACATCGAATAGAAAGCCATGATCGGAATGCCTGACTCCAAGAAATGAGGAACTGATGAACGACCACGTGATCGCAGGCTTAAAGTAAAACTGCTTCCCCCTTGGAAAGGCCCTGCCGGAATTAGTGATGTCTTCCCCGCTGTTTTTCCAGTTAACCAGGAAGAAGTTGTTGCCATACCATTTTCGATAGTCTCCTCCCTTGTTGTAGGGAAACCACTTCATACCTGATCGCTCGGCCTCCTCGTGACTACGGGCGTCCAACTTAGTATTCTGTGATGACACTTCATGCCAAAGGCGCAAGAAAAGACTGTTGTTACCCGTAGTCATTCCGAGCCTCGGCTCCGCGACTTGTTTAAGTGCAGTGCCCTTAGTAAACACATTTCTGATCTGGTCGCTTGCCCAGTAGGCAACAGGACTTCCTGGAATCTTTTGAAATTCGTCTGGTTTGCTGACAAAGAACCAACCGCATTGGGGATTGCGTATGGCTTCCAGCGTTCTTGGCTCTTGGTTCTCTGCGCCTCGAAAGTCCGACAATCGGATATAGCTTCCCGCGAAGCCCGTCAGGTGATTATGGCCGAGCGTAAAAGCACAGACCGTGACCATTGCAGGCTCGAAAGCATTGAACTCAAGCTGCACGAGCGTCTGGAGGGTTGATTCTGTTAAGATTGCCTTCCGTAGTTCGTCGAAAGATGGAAGGAACATCCAGTTGAAGGGCGCAAGAATGCCGACTTCGCCTGACGGTCCATTGAACTCGCGGCAACGGATGATAAAAGCAGAAAACAGGTCTTTCTCGTAGCCGCCAAAGTGATCTTCCAAAAAACACTTCACAGCCGGATTGAGATACCGGTTTCCCATGTAAGGCGGATTCGTTACTACGACATCAAAGGTTCTGGTTAGCAACTCGGCCTGCTTCACCAAGGGCAACAGGAGCATGGCAACCCGGTGTTCCCAAAGCTGCCTCGTGGCGATCAACTCCTCGATGTGCTGGCGTGCCACTGGCAGTTGTGCAGCCATTGGGGGCGGGACGCGGATGAGCGAGCCAAAAGTCTTGCCATGCTCGAACAGCTTGATGAGTTCACGGAGGCACGGCTCGACCACCGCCAAGGGACTTCCCTGCGGAGGCTTGTTCAAGGTGAGTTGCTTCTGCGTCTGCGGGAACAGGTCGCCGTCAGTAAACGGCAGTTCACCAGCGACTGCGGCAGCAGCCGGATCGGGCGTCAACAGGCCTTCCAGCCCTTTGCTTTCCTGGATGGCGAGGACGTTGGGCTGGATGCGGTCAGCGAAGATGCGCCGGTCATCGGCCCGGGCCTTCATCAGCAGGGCGAAGGCGGCGAGCTGGGCAGCGCGGTCGTCAATCTCCAGGCCGAACAAGTTTTTCTGGAGGATGAGCCGGGGGATGTCTTTGCTGCGGTAGCCGCGCTCCTGGTAAATGGCTTTGAACAGGTCGTAAGCCTCCACGAGGATGTGGCCGGAGCCGCAGGCGTCATCGAGCAGCGTGATCGTTTCGGGATCAAGGCTCTTGGGCGTGATGGCTGCGAGCTGCGCCTTCACTTCGTCGGTCTGCTCGGCTGGTTCGATGTAATACTGCATCTGCTGGCGGAGCGGGGAATCGGGATAGGTGGCCAGCCATTGGCGACCGAGCGTGTTTTGGACAAGGTATTTGACGATCCAGTTGGGCGTGAACAGTTGCGTGGCGGCGGGGATGTCCTCGCTTTTGACCACCTTGCCGATGACCTCGTCCTTTTTGTCCGAGATGTAGAACTGGTAGAGCCACCCGATGATTTCGACCTGCTGCCAGTCGGCCTCCTCGATTTCGCTGACGAGCTTGCGGATGACGGAGTCCGAGTGCAGGAGGTTGTCGGGCAGAAGTAATTCGGTTTCGTCGGCGATCTTCTCGAACAGGAACGGCATGGCCTCGTGGAGGGCGTTGCACTGGGCCACGAGCAGCAGCCGGTAAAGCTCGGCCTCCCGTGTGCCGTCGAGCTTGAGGTTGATGACCTGTTGCGCGTCCAGGCCCGGCAGTGTGACGTGCTCCGCGTGCTCGACGATCTCCGGCGTGGCCTTGCCTTCGGGATGGCTCAGCACGCGGTAGCCGTGATCCAGGTAGCCGTGCAGCTCCATGTAGCGGAGCGCAACGAAACGGTTGAACCAGGTGTAGGCCATCGCCTCCATGACCTGATCGAAGCCCTGGCGCTGGATGCGGGCCTCCAGCGACCGGCGCTGCTGCGCCACGACCTTTGGGAAGGCCCTGCCGCCAATGATGACCACGTCGCCCGTCTCCTGCATCAGCTCGGTGCGCTTGGGCGTGAGACCGAAGAACGCGGCCCGATCCGTGACCGCCCGGATGAAGTCGAGCCGGGCCTTCGGGGCGTAGGTTTTGAGGGCGGAGCGGTTCATGGCGTTACGTCAGCGTATCTGGATGCGTTCGTTCCGGGCGATGGCGGCATCAAGCCGCTGGCGCAAATCCTTGATGAAGGCTTCCACGTCGTCCGAGGTTTCCAGGTAGGATTTGTTTACAATTTCGCCGGGTTTGATGACGCACCGCGCTTTCACCACCGGCGCGGGCGGCTCGGTCTTGCCCGGCTGGGCCGGGGCTGCGGCCTTGGCCTTCAGCGCGGCTTCGATCCGGCCAATGGCCGCGTCCAGGGCGTTGACGGCCTCGCCCTGCGCCTGGGCGATGTGGGCCAGGCTCTGCTCACGCTCGACCTGTTTACGGAGGTCTTGCACTGGCTGGAGGCAGGCGGTCTTCAGCCCGGTGTCGGCCTTCACGGCGTCCAGCTCCCTGCCGATTTCGGCGATCTGGGCGTCAATGGTCGCCAGGGCCTCGGCGCGGCGGGTGGACACCAGGGCGTCGTTCACCCCGCTGACTGTCTGGATCAGCCCGTCCCCATCTTTGATGAGCTTGTAGGGGCAGGGCGCGTTCAAGATGTCATGGATGCGCTTGAGGGCGGGCGCGGCCTTCGGGTCGCGCTCCAGCTCCAGGCGGTTCAGTTGGAAACGGTCGGACGCTTTCCGCAGCTTCTCCCAGGCGGGCTTCTGGTGGTCGTAGAAGTTCTTCAGGTCGTGGTAGTCGTCCGCCAGTTCCAGCAGCTCGGCCTTGAGCGCATTGAACCGCTCGATGAATTTGAAGCTGTCGTCCTCGCCCGTGATCTTGGCGATGGTCCGCAGGCCATCCGTGATTTCCTCCTGGCCGGGGTAGTTGCCGGTTTCGGCCAGCGGCTTGTAGCCTTGGAGGTCGGTCTCCCAGTGCCTCAGCTTGCCGCTCAAAAATGTAAACAAACCCTCCTCGCTCTCCGGCCCCATCTCCGAAAACACGTCCTTGCCCAGGGCGCGGGTGGTCTGGAGCAGCTTGGTGTCCACGTTCCGGCGCTGAACCAGGACGATCTTCCGCCATTTGGCCGGGGCGCTGATCTCGCCATAGACCTTCTCCGTGGGCACCACCGCGCCGTTCATGACGACCTGGACTTCGCCCAGGACGACCAGCCGGGCGACCAGGAGCACGACCTCCCAGTCCGGCCAGCCGTAGGGCCGGATGCCGTAGCGGCTCTCGATCATCTCGTGAAGGACGATGGTGCGGCTGGCCCTGGTGCAGAGGTCCACGTAGCCCCGGACTTCATCCAGCGCCTGCGGGTTGGCCTCCTCGGTCTGGACCGCCAGGGTCTGCTGGGCGATGTCGTTACTGCGGAGCACGGCCTGGATTTCGCGCTGCGGGTCGGAATTAAGCCGTTTGAGCAGGCCCATCTTCGGGAACGTGTTTTGGATCAGGTAATCCAGGGCCTGGTTCATCGCGTTGGCGGCGTCTTCGGCCTTCAGGGTCAGCTTGCTGCCCGCCGCGTAGTAGTCCGCCTCGACCAGCAGGGTGGAAAGCAGGGTGACCATGCGCTCGCGCCGGTCGCGGTTGTCCTCGGCGCAATCATGCAGGATGCGGAGGGTGGTCTTGGGCAGCGAGCCATCGTTCTTCCGGGCGATGTATTTCTCCGTCTTCAGGTAGGTGCGAAGCTCGCGGCCCAGGCTCTCGTCGTCGTTCAGCCGGAGCAGGATTTGCCCACCCTCATTGGTGCTGGCCAGGATGCACCGGGCGTTGTCGTAGAGCCTGTAGTCGTCGCCCAGGGGGCTGACGACCGACACCGCCAGGCCGTTCTCCACCCGCCTGCCGACCGGGTGCAGGTCGCACAGGCAGTTGAACGGAAAATCCTTTCCGTTGACCGCATAGCGGTGCTTGCGGTTGCCCTTGAGCACGTCGTCGAAGATGAGTTCGCCCAGGAGCTTGGCCTCCTCTCCGCTGCTGAGGTCCACCGACTTGATTTCGCGGCTGATGTCGCGCTCCTCATTGGTCAGGAAGAAATAGTTGTCGCCGCTGCGGCTGATGAGGGTTTCCTTTTCAAGCCGCTGGAGGCTGTCCTCGATCTTCCGGCGCAGTGCCAGCCGGTCGGCGTCAATCTCATCAATGCAGAGGGTGACCAGGTTGTTGACGTTGCCCTTGATCTCCTCGACGTAGCGAATCAGGAACAGCACCTGGAGCAGCTTGATGTCGAACGGCTCCAAGCTGGGGTTGGTCTCCGCCTGGTCGATGGTTCGCTTCACCGACGTATCCAGGAAGCTCTCGATGGACGGGTAGAACCGCCAGAACGGCACCAGCACGCCCACGGCTTCGCCCGCGACCTGTTTGGCGGCGGACTGGAAGGCGTCCAGGATCGAGCGTTCACCGCGTGACAGGTGCAGGCCCGTCGCCCCGGCTTTGCGGATCGCCTCGAAGACCTTTTGGACCAGTTGGAATTGGTAGGGCGCGAACGGGTAGTTCCGCACGAAATCGTCGGCGTCCTTGAACGCCTTCATCGTGGGACCGACGTTGGTGAAGCTGAGCTGGTTCTTCAGGATGTCGCCCTTGGCCGCGTGGAGTTTCCTCAGACCATCCTCGACGTTGCCGCCGTGCTTCGCCAGCAGGCGCTCCTGGATGACTTCATCCACGTTGGCGCTGGACAGGGACAGCCGGGTTTTGAAGCGGCCCTGGATTTTTGAGAAATCGTTGGCCGCGCCCTTCTTCATCTCACCGAGCACGGCGTCAATGTCCTCCTGGCTGGTCACCACCACCCAGGCCCGACCGCCGCAGGCGGTGCCCAGGTCTTCGGTGATGGTCTGGAGGTTCAGCATCCGTTGCGTGTCCTGCCCGACGAACTGGCCCATTTCATCCACCAGAAAGATCAGGCGATGGTTCGGACCCTTGGAATCCAGGTATTCCTTCACCCACCCGCAGAAGTTCTCGATGGTCAGCGGGAACGACTTTTCCATGTTGTCGAACCATTTGTGGCTGGCGTCCTCGCTCTGGCCCAGGGCGTGGGACAGGGCTTTGACCACCGCATCCCGGTTGAAGGCGTAGGCGTCGCGCTCATCGACCCATTTGTGACCGGCAGCGAGTTCGTAGGCCGCATGGAAGGTATCGAGCCTGTGCTTGCTGGCCAGGTAACG
>ERZ795054.2021-NODE-2021-length-17725-cov-4.407357_pt1 | contig 17725 bp, 10 predicted proteins | sample MGYA00375138_ERZ795054 | MGnify/ENA primary metagenome ERZ795054 (study PRJEB30183, sample SAMN05720215) | anaerobic digester metagenome | isolation source: active sludge of municipal wastewater-treating anaerobic digesters | place: USA | collected 2014-12-23 ... | reverse complement strand
AACGGGTCAGTCCTTGATATAAAACGGGTCAGTCCTTGATATAAAACGGGTCAGTCCTTGATATAAAACGGGTCAGTTCTTGATATTGACATATCAGCCATGCCGACACACGGTTGCACCGCATGGCACGCAAGCTGCGAGTCGAGTATGCGGGCGCGGTCTATCATCTCATGAATCGCGGAGACCGAAAGGAGCCAATCTTCCGGGATGACGGGGACCGGGAACAATTTCTCGAAACGCTGGGTGAGGCGTGCGTCAAGACCGGGTGGCAAGTGCATGCCTTCTGCCTCATGCCCAATCATTTCCATCTGGTTGTGGAGACGCCGCGGGCGAATTTGGTGGCTGGGATGAAGTGGTTCTTGGGCACCTACACCGGGCGATTCAACCGGCGGCACAGGCTGGCTGGGCACGTGTTCAGCGGGCGGTACAAGAGCCTCGTCGTGGACGGCGACAACCGCGGGTATTTGAAAACTGTGTGCGACTATGTGCACCTGAATCCGGTGCGGGCGAAGTTGTTGCGACCCGAGCAGCCGTTGCGGGAGTATCGGTGGAGCAGTTGGCCCGAGTACATGAAGCGCCCAGGCCGCCGCTGGCCCTGGCTGCGAGTGGATCGGATTCTCGGGGAGTACGGCATTCCCAAGGATAGCGCGGCGGGGCGGCGGTATCTGGAGCGCGCCCTCGAGGAACGGCGGGCGGCCGAGGCTGGGGCGGATTACCGCAATCTGCGGCGTGGGTGGTGTTGGGGGGCGAGATCGTTCCGGAAAGAACTGCTGGGCCAGATGAAGGATCGGCGCGGACCGGAGCACTACGGGTCGGAGCGGCACGAGACGGCGGAGGCTCTCGCCGAGGAGATCGTGGCGCGGGAGTTGAAGCGACGGCGCTGGACCGAGGCGGAGCTGGAAAGACGCGCGAAAGGGGATGCGGGAAAGGTGGCGATCGCGGTGCGGCTGCGGGCGGAGACGGTGATGACGGTCAAGTGGATTGCCCAACGCCTCCAGATGGGGGCTCCCGGATATGTTCACCACCTGCTGTATTGCCAGCGAAAGACGGCAGGAGGAGCATATGCTAAACTCAAGAACTGACCCGTTTTTGACCCGTTCTCGAGAAGAACATGCGAAAATCAAGAACTGACCCGTTTGGATGGGCTGATCATGAGGGTGTCCGCTGACTTCCAGCGCTGCATTCGGGCCGATCGCGGCGCGGTGCCGGAACAGGCCGAGGCCTTGTCATGAGCATGGGCCTGACCCACCCGACAGCGATCACGTTTGTCCTGTACCTTCTGCTGATGGCCGCCATCGGCGTCGCCGCATGGCGCACCACGCACAGTCTGTCCGACTACATCCTGGGCGGGCGCCGCCTGGGCAGTGTGGTCACAGCATTGAGCGTGGGCGCATCGGACATGAGCGGGTGGTTGCTGATGGGGCTGCCCGGCGCGGTGTTCGCGACCGGCCTGGCCGAGGGCTGGATCGCTGTCGGGCTGGTCCTGGGCGCGTGGTTCAACTGGACCTTGGTCGCCGGCCGGCTGCGCGTCTACACGGAATTGACCCGGGACGCGCTGACCCTGCCTGATTACTTCACGCACCGGTTCGAGGATCGCCAGCGCCTTCTGCGGATCTTGTCCGCGCTGGTCATTCTGGTCTTCTTCACGATCTATTGCGCGTCCGGCATGGTGGCGGGGGCGCGGCTCTTCGAGCGGACTTTTGGCTGGAGCTATCCGGTAGCGCTGGGGACCGGCGCGGTCGCGACGATCTTCTACGTCTTCCTGGGCGGTTTTCTGGCTGTAAGCTGGACGGATACCGTGCAGGCGCTGCTGATGATCTGCGCGCTTTTGCTGGCCCCGGTCGTCGTTGTGCTCAAGTTGGGCGGGCTGGAACACGCGTTCGAGGCGGTTCGCGCCGTGGATCCAGGCCGTTTGGACTGCCTGCGCGGCGCGTCCTGGGTGGGGATTGTTTCCCTCCTGGCGTGGGGGCTGGGTTACATGGGGCAGCCGCACATCCTCGCCCGATTCATGTCGGCAGCCTCCCTCGAGGTCATTCCGCCCGCGCGGCGGATTGGCATGACCTGGATGGTCCTCTGTCTGGCGGGGGCAGTGCTGGTCGGTTTCTTCGGGATCGCGCACTTTGCCGCTCACCCGGAACAGGCCGCGCCTGTGCGCGCGAACCGGGAAACCGTCTTCATCACACTGGCGCAAGTGCTGTTCAATCCGTGGATCGCCGGCGTCCTGCTCTCGGCCATTCTCGCCGCCGTGATGAGCACCCTCTCGTGTCAGTTGCTCGTCTGCTCCTCCGCGCTGACGGAAGATCTCTACAAGTCCTTCCTCAGACCCAAAGCCGGGCAGAGGGAGTTGGTCTGGGTTGGACGGGGGATGGTTCTGCTGGTGTCGATCGCCTCTATCGTGCTGGCCTCCAATCCGGACAGCCGTGTGCTTGGCCTGGTGGGTTACGCGTGGGCGGGCTTTGGCTCGGCGTTCGGGCCGGTGGTGCTGCTGTCGCTGCTGTGGTCGCGGATGACGCGCAACGGCGCGCTCGCGGGCATGTTGGTCGGCGCGCTGACCGTCATTGTCTGGCGCAACGCGGGTTGGTGGGGCCTTTACGAGATGGTCCCTGCGTTCGCGCTGGCCTGCCTCGCGATCGTTGTCTTCAGCCTGCTCGACAAGGCCCCGGCTCGATCGGTCACGGATTTGTTTGCGCGCATGCGCACGGCCAGTGCCGATCCCGATCCGCGGGGGTGCGCGGACGCGCACGCCGTGAGGTGAGACATGCCGTCCACACCGCCCACGTGATGGACGCGCCCCAGGGCGTCCTGATCGACGGATTCGGATACGCGCTGTTCTGATCTTGGCGATGGACGGAGGGCCGGTCTTTGTGGGACGATCCGGACAGCAGTGATGATAAGCCGTCTGGAACGCTTCCTTGAACAGGGTGTGGTCAAGTTTGTCCTCGCGTTCCTGATCGTCCTGTCGGTGATGCCTTCCGAGGATCTGCGGCGGTTTGATCTGGTCTTCTTCTGCATCTTCGCGGTCGAGCTTATTGTGCGTATCGCGGTTCTGAGGCGTGTCCATGGGTGGCAGCGCGTGGGCGAGACGGGCTGGGTCGTTCTGGATGCCGTGGCCGTGCTGAGCTTCCTTCCAGTGCTGCATCTGATGTTCGACATGCGGTACCTGAGGCTGTTGCGCCTGGTGCGGCTCTCCTTGCTGGCCCGTTACATCTCTTCGCTCGCCTGGGACCTGTGGGCGATCGTTCGGCGCCACGAGATCAAGCACCAAATCGGCTTCCTCCTGGGGAGCCTGCTGCTCCTCACGCTATTTTCGGGGATCGTCCTGCACACGCTCGAGATACCAATCGACGCGGCGCCTCCCGGCGCGCCCGCGGGGGCGGTATCGCCTCTGGAGCTCAAGGAGGTCCTTTGGTGGTCGTTTCGAAACCTCAAGAGCGCGGACAACCTGGTGACCACACTGGAGGGGCATACGGTCTGTGTGCTGTTCTCGCTCTTTCTCACGATGGCCGGCGTGTTCATCATGTCGCTGGTCATTGGTCTGGGCACGTCTGTGGTCCAGGAGATGCTGGCGTCCAACCGCGCCAAACCGCTGAGGACAACGGGTCACCTTGTCGTCATCGGGCGGGGGCCGAACCTGCCTTACCTTCTGCGGGAAATCACGGGGATCCTTCGCAAGCGGCGTCGGCGCACGCTGCTGGCGCTGCTCTCCGACAGCGCCTCGACGCCCTCTTTTCTCTACGACCGTGATCTGAATCATGTCCAGTACCGCGGAGGGAACCTTTCCGATCACCGGGTACTTCGCCTGGTTCACCCGGAAGAGGCCGCCACCGTGGTGGTGCTCTACGACGCCGACAAGGGGGCGCACGCGGACGCCCATGCGCTTTCGACGGTCCTTGCCCTGCGCCAGTGGTCTCCGGCGCACATCTACCTGGAGCTGATGCACCGCAGCAACACCAAGGCCGCCGTCGCCGCCGCCGGCTGCGAGATCACGCCACTGCCCCTCGGGAAGATCCTGGGAGGCATTCTCAGCACCAGCCTCGTCTTTCCTGGAATGGACCGGCTGTACGAGGAACTCCTGACGATGGCGGGCAACGACATCAACGTGGTCCAACTGACGGCGGAGGAACGGGCGCGGCGCGCGGGCAACAAGACGCGCCTCGTGTTTCAGGACCTTGTGCATGCGGCCTATGCGAGATTCGGCGTGGTTCTTCTCGGTCTGTTCGTCCAGGACGATGGCGGAGAGGTGCTGTGTCTGAACCCGCTCGGTCCGCGAGCCGGAGGCATCGAGATGGCGGCGCTGACTGGCCTGGTGGGGATCTCCCGGGAGGAACGGCAGCTCGACCAGGTCAAGTCCTGGCTCCTGCGCGGGTGTCTCGGGGAGGGCGAACCGGACAATGCCCGGACTGGGGACGCTGGCTTGAGCGTGAGTCTCGGGGGCGCCCACAAGGCCCTGCGGCATGTCCTGGTCATCGGCGAGAACGAGTGCCTTCCTACCCTGGTCGAGAACACGGGGCAGTTCTGTCCCGGCGTCGCCTTCACGGTTCTCGTGCAGGGGCGTGATCGCGCCCGCCTGCTCGCGCGCCAGCTCAAGGAACGCTGGCGCTGCGGCCTCGAAGAGAACGCGGACGACCTCCTCCGTTCTCACGCTTCTCTCAAGGGCGACCGGATCGTCTCCGTCCACGGAGCGGAGGACGACCTGATGCACAGTCTTGCGACGGACCCCCGGATCGCGGCGTCCTGCTTCGACGCGGCCGTCTTCCTTGCCGACAACGTGGCGCCCGACCCCGATGCTCAGAACCTGCTCTGGATCTTCAAGCTGCTGGAACTCGTCGACCAACGCCAACTCCGCGTCGGCGACCACTTCCACACGCTGGCGGAGATCCTCTCCTCGACCAAGGGGGACCTGGTCGAGAAGCGAGCGGTGACCGCGCAGGGCCGTCCGGTTCGTGTTCTCTCGACCCAGAAGCTCCGGACCTACTTCATGGCCCACTGCTGTTTCATGCCCAACCTGCACCGCGTCTACGAGGAACTGGTTGCCCCGACGGGCATGACGTTCGTCCAGGTGCGGATCGATCATCTCGCGAAGCCAATCGCGTTCAGCCAACTCCTCGACGCCCTGGCCCTCCGGGGCATCATCCCCGTCGGCTTCGACGGATGCCCAGACGCCGACACGCCACGGCTCATTGTAAACCCCCTGGCCGGTGGCGGACACGATGTCGTCGATCCCGAACGAGTCAGACATCTCTACGTGCTCACGAGCAGTGAATCACTGACCTGATTCGCCTGGCATCAGATGCGGAAGTTGCCGGGTGGTGAGCGCGAGCGGTGCATCTGGTCGGTGTCGGTGTCATGTCGCCCGGTGAGGGCACCGGGCCTACACGGGATAGGGGAGGAACGTCGTGGCCAAGAAAAAGGGGACCGGACGCATGTCCGGTCCCCTGTTCACCGACTCTGGAATGGCTCTTATTTCCTCAGGCGATAGAACTTGGCGGGCGCAGCGGAGAGAACCGGCCGATAAGGCGAGGTCGCTCCGGCGACGGCTGTCCAGGTCTTGAGGTTCGTGGACTCCTCGAGCGCGGCCGCTGCGTCGGTCCAGGTGATTTCGACATTGGCGCCGCTCATCGTGACCGCGAGGGTGATGGGGCCGGTCGCTTTGTCAGGCGCAACGCCCGTGTAATAGCACGGGAAGCCGCCGTTGTCCGTGTCGTTGAGCAACACGCGGGTGCCATCGGCTTTCACCGACGAGAGTTCGAGGCCCGCATCGCCGCCGCCTTCCTGCCAGATCACCCGGAGCGGGTAGACGCCCGCATCCTGAACGAAGAGCCTGAACGTGACGTTGGCGGTGGCGCCGTCAACCTCGTACAGCAGCACGCCATCAGCCGGCTTGTTGATGTAGCCGGCCTGAGCGCGGAAGCTGTCGTCACTGACCACAGTCAGGGTGACCACCCCGGCCGGCAGTTGGACAAACGTGATCACCTCAGCGTCGATGCCGTCTGTCGAGGCGGTCGTGCCCGGGATGCCGCACATCTGCTGGTCTCCGGTGAAGTTGCCGAGCGCTGTGCCCTCTGTCTGGCTGAGGTTGATGAAGGCGCCAACGTCGGAGGAGAGAATGAACTGGTACAATGCGCCCACCTTGGTGCCGAAGTCCTGCGCCCAAGCCGCCGCCATCGGATCGGCCAGGTTTTCGAGGAGGGTTCCGGCGGTGTCCGTCAACTGGCCTGCCAGGGCCAGTTCGCATGAGGCGAGGCTGTTGGGCAGGTACGTTTCGTTCTGGAACACCCTCCAGATGAAGCCGCGTTTCGAGGTATCCACCGACACCGCCTGGTGCGCCTTGGTCAGCGTGGCGTATGTGACCACCGCGAATTGCCAACTCTCGGTTCTGGCCGCGCCGCCCGAGGTGAAGGCAATGCTGACGGTGTGTTGCGAGCCCGAAGGCCAGTACGCGGCGGGCTGGTAATTGACCGTCGTGAGGTCGCCAACCTTGCTCGGCGTGACACTCACCGCGGCGCCATCGACCGTCAGTTGGATCGACCCGGCATCCACGATGTTCTGGCCGTCCTTGAGTTGGACGAGTACGGGCGCATCGAAGGCGACGCCCGTTGCGCCTGGAGCGGGTGAGACCATGGCGATAGCGGCGGGACCCTTGCCCCCCGTGATGGCGCGGTAGCAGGTCAAACCGCCGTTGGCCGTGTCGTTGAGCAACACCTTGGTGCCGTCAGCCTTGATGCTCGACCATTCGATGTAGGCATCGCCTCCGCCCTCTTCCCAAACGGTTCGGAAGGCATAAACGCCCGCATCCTGCACGTAGATGTCGAAGTTAATGTTCGCCACGGCGCCGGCGGAATCCGCGGCCGTCATACCCCGGAAGGCGTCGTAGATGGTGCCCGCCTTCGTAAAGAAGCCGTCGTCACTGCGCACGTTGAACGTGTGCTTGCCGGCGGGCAGGTTGATGTACGTAATGACTTCGCCCGCGATGCCATCGGTGCCTGCCGCATCGAGCCCGGGGATGCCGGGCATGATATCGTCGGGCACGAAATCGCCGAAGGCGCCTCCGCCGTTCGGGCACATGTTGATGAGGCTGTCGATCTCGAACCGAGTCGCCATTCGGTTATTGGCGCCGGCTGTGCCGGCGGCGATGGCAACACCCTGGGCGCTCGGATCGGCGTAGTTCTGACCCAGCGCTCCCCCCAGTTGCTGGAGCGGGCGGGTGCTGTCATTGGCTTGGAAGGCGCTGTTCTGGTGCACGTTCCAAATGAAACCGCGCTTGGATGTGTCGGGTGTCACGGCCAGATCGCCCGTCAGCAGGGCGTAGGTCGGGGTCGTGAACGTGCCCGAGTCCATCACCACGTTGCCCTTCGTGTCCTTGGCCTCGATGATGTACGTGTGTTCGGAATTCGGGGTGAAGTAAGCGGGGTGCGTGTAGGCGAAATCCGTCGCCCCCGCCTTGGGCGTCACTGCCAGCGTGACCGATGCCCCGTCGATGTAGAGCTTCGTGTTGGCCGGATCACAGATCGAGTCTGCCAGGTCGTTCACCCGGAAGTCGAAGCCCTTGACGGTCGGGTTGACGGCAGACAGGTAAATGAGGTCAGCCGCGGTTCCGCCAACTCCCAGCGTCACCAGCGCGGTTTCACCCGGAGTCTTGCCGAAAACGATCGAGTGGGCGCCCAGTCCGCCCCACCCTTTCTGGCCTTGCTGGCCCTCGCCGTCATCGCCGTCGTTGATGGCCATGCCCAGACCGAACTGAGTTCCGTAGACGAGACTGGTCAGGCCCAAGGCTGCTTTGGGCAGCTTGATTTCGTAGGTTGTCTTTTTTGTCGTGGTGTTGCGGGCCACGAACGCCTCCGTGCCGCCCGGTCCGGCCTCATGGTGGACATACACCTCACCGATGGATTCGTCAGTCCCACTGACGGCGTAGTTGTACAGCGCCACCTGTGTCGCTTGAGCGGCGTCGGCAATCATGAGCTGGACTGAATCCCCGTTCCAGGCCGTGTCCACCCCGGTAGCCGAGTTTTGATGGTAATCGTCCGTCACGACGAACCCGAAGAAGACGTTGTCGGCGTCATAGGCGATCTGGACTGCGGACGTCTGGTCGTCGGGGCCCGTCCATGTGCCGCCGGAATACTCCTCGAACAACACGAGCTCGGCCCCCACGCCCGCCGTGCCCTTGCCCGCTGCCTGACCTTCGAACCCTATCTTGACATAGAATTTCGGGTCGGCCAGGACCGGCACTCCGCTCCACTCCGAGAGGTTGCCATCGAGGACGATCGGTTTGGGCGCCGGGTTGGCGGTGTAGATTTCCTTGCCGGGCTCGATGTCATTCTTCCTGGCCAGCGTGACCAGCGCGGTTTCATTTGGGCTCTTGCCGAACACGATTGAGTGGGCGCCCAGCCCGCCCCACCCTTTCTGTCCTTGCTGGCCGGGGCCGTCGTCGCCGTCGTTGATAGCCATGCCCAAACCGAACTTTGTACCACCCGTCAACGAGGTCAGGCCGAGAGCCGCCTTGGGCAGCTTGATTTCGTATGTCGTTTTCTTCGTCGCGGTGTTGCGGGCCACGACCGCCTCCGTGCCGCCCGGTCCGGCTTCATGATGAACATAGACCTCGCCCAGCGACTCATCGGTCCCGCTGAGCGCGTAGTTGTAGAGCGCGACTTGTGTGTCTCGGGCGGCGTTGGCGATCATGAGCTGGACCGAATCGCCGTTCCAGGCCGTGTCCACCCCCGTGGCTGAGTTCTGATGGTAATCATCCGTCACCACGAACCCGAAGTAGACGTTGTCGGCATCGTACGCGATCTGGACGGCGGATGTCTGGTCGTCGGGGCCCGTCCATGTGCCGCCGGAATACTCCTCGAACAATACGAGTTCGGCGCCCACACCCCCGGTCCCCTTGCCCGCCGCCTGGCCTTCGAAGCCTATCTTGACATAGAATTTCGGATCGGCGAGCACGGGCACTCCGCTCCATTCTGAGACGTTGCCGTCCAGCGTGACAGCGCGGGGAGTGTGGATGGCACTGTAGTATTCCTTCCCCGGCTCGATGTCGTTGGCGGTTGCCGTGTACTGCACCAAGCAACACGACACCGCTGCCAACAATGTGGAAACTGGTGTTCTTCTCATAGGTCTTTCTGCTGACAGCTTATTGAATCTGTGAGGGCTAACGGGATGGACGATTACCAAAAAGCCGTCCGGATTGTAAAGGGAAATCTGCACCGCACTGTAAAAGGGTACAAGGAATCGTCAAGGTCGCGGGGCCTTCGAAAAAGCCCCTCCTGCGGGCATTGCGCGTGCCCTCCCCGACTGTCTGAATCGCATCGAGCCTCGGCAGCAGTCGAATGTCTCAGCCCATGAATCTCCCCTGACATTCTGGTACGCCACTTCAAATGACAATGAGGTTCGCAACGACCCCGCCTCAGGCCGGCACGGGGACCTGGCGCAGGATGTCTTCCACCACGCTGCGCTGGCTCTGACCCGAGTACTGCGCCTGCGGATCGAGCACGAGCCGGTGGCCCAGGGTGGGAACGGCGATTTCCTGCACCTGGTCGGGCGTCACGCAATCGAACCCGTCGAACAGGGCGAGCGCCTGGCTCGCTTTCATCAGCGACAGGGAAGCGCGCGGACTGGCCCCCAGACGCACCCCGGCCGTCTTTCGTGTCGCCGCAACCAGCGCAACGATGTACCGCCGCATCTCGTCGCTCACGCGCACGCCCTGGACCGCCCGGCGCAGCGCCAGCACATCGGCCACCGTCGCGCACGCCTCGACCCGGTCCAGGGGATGATCATGCATCTGCGCTTCGAGCACAGCCGCCTCGTCTTCCGGCGCCAGATAGCCCAGATCCAGTTGCAGGGCGAACCGGTCCATCTGCGCCTCCGGCAGGGGATACGTCCCGCGGAACTCGATCGGGTTCTGTGTTGCGACGACGAAGAAGAGTTCGTGCAGAACGCGCCGTTCGCCCTCGACGCTCACCTGGCCCTCCGCCATCGCCTCGAGCAGGGCCGACTGCGTCCGGGGCGACGCCCGGTTGATCTCGTCCGCCAGGAGGATGTTGGTGAACACCGGGCCTTCGTGGAATCGGAACTCGCCGGTGGGCTGATCGAAGATTGCGACGCCCAGAATGTCCGATGGCAGCAGGTCCGGTGTGAACTGGATCCGGGTGAACCGGGCCGACATCGCGCGGGCGAGAGACTTGGCCAGTGTGGTCTTGCCCGTGCCCGGGTAGTCGTTGAGCAGGACATGGCCGCCGCTGGCGAACGCCGCCAGCAGCCGGCGCACCGCCGCCGCCTGTCCCCGGATCACCGAGCACACCGTCCGCTCGAGATCGAGGTAAACCTCCCGCGCCGATGTCGCCCGCGGGACGTCGCGGTCGCCGTCGGTTCGAGACGCGGACACCGGGCTGTCGACTCCGCAGGCGAACGTTGGCATGTCGGACACGCGCGGAGACTAGCCACGGGCAACCCCGCGCGCAATGTGGAACGTGCAACAGCTTGCCCGCATGCTGCACAGAGTCGTGACCACCGCCAAGCCGGACACCCCAAACCGTGGGCCCATGCGGGATCAGAATAGCTTGCGATTCACGTTGGCTGCCTGTGGAATCGGGGAGGCGACGGATGAAGTGGCTCGTCCAGTTGTTGCAGAAGCTCCTGACCGAGTCGCCGTCCGGCATGGTCGTGGTCTGCGCCAAAACCGGCGACGCGAATGTCCGTCGCCAACCATTCCCCGATCGGCTACGATCGCCGCCAGTCATGACACAACACGACCAGGCGAATGCAGCGAGGTGCATCGATCTGCGCAGCGACACGGTCACCTTGCCGACCCCGGCGATGCGGCAGGCGATGGCGCAGGCGGACGTTGGCGACGACGTCTTCGGCGAGGATCCGACCGTGCGTCGGCTGGAGGAGCGGACCGCCGAGTTGCTCGGCAAGGAGGAAGCGCTCTTCATGCCCTCAGGCACAATGGCCAATCAAGTTGCCGTGCGCGCGCAGACCGAGCCGGGCGATGAAGTGCTCATCGAGGCCGAGGCCCACATCCACTACTACGAGGCCGGCGCCCCCGCCGCATTGTCGGGAGTCACATGCCGATGCCTGCCTGGACGGCGCGGCGTCTTCACCGCCGATGACCTCCGCGCCGCGCTGCGCCCGCCCGACCAACACTTCCCGCGACCGCGCCTGGTCTGTGTCGAAAACACCCACAACCGCGGGGGCGGAAGCCTGTGGCCTCTCGAAACCCTCACGGCCGTGGCCGAAGCCGCCCGCGCCGCCGGCCTGAAAGTGCATCTGGACGGCGCACGGCTCTGGAATGCCTCGGTCGCCACCGGCATCCCGGAGCGGACCTACGCGGCGCTGGCCGATTCGGTCAATGTCTGCTTTTCGAAGGGCCTGGGCGCGCCAGTGGGCTCGGCATTGGCCGGCACGCGCGATTTCGTCGCCCGGGCGCGGCGGTTTCGCAAACAATTCGGAGGCGGCATGCGCCAGGCCGGCATCCTCGCCGCCGGCGCCCTCCACGCGCTCGAACACCACCGCGCCCGCCTGGCCGACGACCACGCCAACGCGCGCGCGCTGGCCGAAGGACTCGCCAACCTCTCGGGCATCGACATCGATCCGGCACACGTGCAGACCAATATCGTGTTGATCCGCCTGACGCGCCTGGCGGCCTCGACGGTGGCGCAACGCCTCGAAGCGGACGGCGTGAGGGTTTTGGCGACGGGTCCCCAGACCATTCGGGCCGTCACAAACCTGAACGTGACCCGGGCCGACATCGGCCCGGCCCTGGCGGCGTTTGCGAATGCGGCAGGCAGTCCAGGATAAGACAAGGCCGATTCCCGAACGGCAGGTCGAGACTGTGGTTGTGCTGGCTCACACAGCCGGCCCGCGCCCGCTTTCGAAGACAGCCGCCAAACCGTGTGGCCCCCCGGGCTACTGTCCGGCGGGGCCGATGTAGCGGCGCGCGATCGCCACGCTGTCGAAGAAGACGATGTTCACCGGGTTCTTCGTCCAGCGATCCGTGACATAGGTTTCGAGTGTCAGGGCGTTCGCTTTGAGCTGGGCGGTCTTGCGCCAGTTGATCCCCTTCCAGTGGCCCAGGAGCTTCCCGTCAATCCAGAACGCCTGCTCGCCATCGGGTTGACCCGGGGTGTTGTGCTTGAGCATGAACTCGACGCAGATCCACGAGCCGCGCGGGATCGCCGGAGCCTCCGGAACGGAAAACGAGTTGCCCCAGTATTTCCCGTCGGGCGACACCTTCATCTCGTGCCAGTAACTGTAGAAGTTCCAGCGGCCAGGCGGCGGATTCCTGCCCCAGTCGCCCCACGGCTCGATCGCCGTCGAGAAACGCTCGTCACCCGCCGGTTTCAAACCAGCCCCCCCAAAACCGCTCCATTTGTCGCCTCCGCGCAGGCCCCGGTTCGCCCGCAACGTGACGAAGTGGTGGACGTAATCGCACGCGCCGTCGAACTTCGTGTAGAACCGGATGAACACCGTGTCCGCCGGCTCGAACCACTTGGTGAGCCCCCCGCCGGTGTCCTTGCCCAGATGCGCCTCGACCCGCAGACAACGTGCCCCCAATCCCGCCGCCCCAGGATCGACCCAACTCAGCACCCGGCCCTCCTTGTTGCCCACCTCATCCCAGCCCTCGCCCAGCTTGCCCGACTCGAAATCGTCCGCGAAGATCACGTCCGGATGAGCGCGCAGACCCGCGTCTCCTCCCGACGCGATGGCGATCCCCGGGCCTTGCGGAAGCAGCGCCTGCGCCGCAAGATTGTTTCGAGCCGCCGGGTCGGCAGCCCAGACAAGCGTCGTGAACCAAACCATTACTGAGAAGAGGGTGAGCGCGCGAAGCATGATGGAACCTACTATGCCATCCGCGCACCGATGCGCCACCATTTCCTTGCCGACCTGCGCGAGAGCCGGAAAAGCGCCGTGACACCGGACAACGCCAAGAAACCGGCGCGCGCCTCGATGGACGCTTTGCTCGCCGCCGATCAGCCGATCCTCGCGCTGGCGCCCATGCAGGATGTCACCGACCTCGCCTTCTGGCGCCTGGTCCTGTCCTATGGCGGCGCCGACCTCTACGTGACGGAGTACTTCCGCGTCTACCCGACCTCGACTCTCGACCCGACCATTCTGCGCGCCGTCACCGAGAACCCGACGGGATGTCCCGTGATTGCACAGGTCATTGGCAACGATATCCCGGCCCTGGTCCGCACCGCCCGCCAGTTGCAGGCCTATCCCGTCGCCGGAATCGATCTCAACCTCGGCTGTCCCGCGCCGGTCGTCTGTCGAAAACGGGCCGGAGGCGGCCTGCTGCGTGAACCGGAACGGATCGATGCCATTCTCGCCGCTCTGCGCGAGGCCGTAACGACCCGGCTGACGGTCAAAGCCCGGGTCGGATTCGACTCCCCGGCATTGTTCGACGATCTGCTCGGCGTGCTGGCCCGGCACCGGCTTGACCTGGTCACCGTGCACGGGCGCACGGTCACCGAGCTCTACCGGAGCCAGGTGCGCTACGACCTCATTGCCCGGGCCGTCCGGCGCCTGCCGTGCCCCGTTTTGGCCAACGGGAATGTCTCCTCGGCCGCCAAGGCCCTCCGCATCCTCGAGGACACCGGCGCCCGCGGCGTCATGATCGGTCGCGGCGCGATTCGCAATCCCTGGATCTTCGACCAGATCCGCCAGGCGCTTCGAGGCGAGTCTGCGCGGCCGCCCGCGGGCCGCGATGTGCTGGCCTATCTCGAAGGCCTGCTCGAGGCCACGCGCATGCCGGGCATGGGCGAGCGCGCTCACATCCAGCGTGTGAAGAAGGCCGCCACGTTCGTCGGCTTGGGCATCGAGCCCGCGGGCGACTTCCTCCATCAGATCCGCCGTGTCACGACCGAGGCCGACTTCCATCGCGTCTGCCGCGCCTTCCTCGATCACGACGCCCCGATGCCCCTCGATCCGTTCCCGCTCCCCCTGAAGGAGACCGATGTGCTGTCCGGACCGCACGCCTAAGTGGGGTCACATCTTCATTTTTGACAATTGTCCGTGCGCCGTGTCGACCAGGTCCTGCCAGGCCTTGCGCCGGGGGATCTCCTGGCGCGAACCGCCCTGATGGTCGGCGCCATTCCCGCCAGAATGTCAAATATGAAGATGTGACCCCATGACTGACCCCTTTGCGGTCAGTCACGCGATCCGCCTGGTCTTCGGCGCGTCCAGGCCGCTTCTGGAATCGCCGCCCCGTCTTTGCGCGGGTCCGACGCCCCGAGGTTGACGCCCGCCCCAGAATCGCGAAGGACAGCCTGCCCGCCGCCGACCGATTGGGCGAACGGCCCGACGATCTCGAGCGCGTGCCCGCGCGCCGCAAGGTCCGCGCGGACTTCAGGCTGAACACGCGACTCGATTTCGACGTCGCGGCCCTGGAACGACATCTTGGTGAAACGCGGCGCTTCGAGTGCCGCCTGGAGATTCAGCTCGTGGTCGACAATGTTCGCGACAAACTGGGCGTGGGCCTGCGCCTGGTTCCAACCGCCCATGATCCCAAACGCAATCCGCACGTCGCCTTTCGCCATGAACCCGGGAATGATGGTGTGCAGCGGCCGCTTGCGGCCCGCCAGCGCGTTCGGGTGCGCCGGGTCAAGCGCGAACAACCCGCCGCGATTCTGCAGGCCAAACCCCGCCCCTTCCGCCACCAGGCCGGAGCCGAATCCGCCGTAATTGCTCTGAATGAGCGAGACCATGTTGCCCTCCCGATCCACCGCGCACAGGTAGGTGGTGTCGTTGCCGCCCGCCGGGGGTTCGCCGGGAGCAACCGCGCTTGCCGCCCGCGCCGGATCGATGAGTTCCGCGCGCGTCTCCGCGTACCCCTTCGACAATAAGCCCGCCACCGGCACGCGGCTGAACAGCGGATCGGCGACGTACCGCAACATGTCCGCATAGGCCAGTTTCTTAGCCTCGATCACCACGTGCAACGCGTCCGCCGAGCCGGCACCATATTGGGCCAGCGGGAAACGCTCCATCAGATTGAGCATCACCAGGGCGGCAATGCCCTGGCCGTTCGGCGGAATCTCCGAGACCGTCCATCCCCGATACGTCGTCGAGATCGGCTCGACCCACTCGGCCCGGTATTCCCGCAAGTCGGCCGCCGTCAACGTGCCGCCGTGGCGCCGGGACGTGGCAAGCAGCGTCTCGGCGATTGGCCCCCGATAGAAGGCCGCGCTGCCCCGGCGTGCGATGTGGCGGAGGGACCACTCCAGACCTGGGTTGCGGAACAACTCGCCCGCACGCGGCGCTCGGCCCTCGGGCAGGAACGTCTCCGCCGCTGCCGGGTCGGCCCGCATCAACCTCTCGCCACCGGCCCAATAGCCCGCTACAAGCTCGGTGACGGGGAAGCCCTCCCGCGCCGTCCGGATCGCCGGCGTCAGCAGGCGGTCGAACGACTTTCGGCCGAAGCGACGTCGCAGCGCGTCCCAACCCTCGACCGCGCCAGGCACGGTCACCGAGTGGATGCCGCGCTGAGGCATGTTCGTCAGCCCGAGTTGGCGCAGATGCTCGATGGTCAGGCCCGACGGCGCGTAACCGCTGGCATTGAGCCCATCCAGCTTGCCTGACTTCGCCTCATACACCAGCGCGAACAGGTCGCCCCCCAGACCGCACGTCATCGGCGCCACCACCCCCATCATCGCGTTCGCCGCAATCGCGGCGTCCACCGCATGACCGCCCTCCGCGAGAATCTCCGCCCCGGCTTGCGACGCCAGCGGATGCTCTGACGCCACAATGCCACAGCGTGACATGACGATCGACCGGCCCTGGGTCCGTTCGGCGTGGGTGGCAGGCATGGCGCCCGCCATTGTGCCAAAGCCCAGCAGCAGCGCAACAGAGCACGAGGAAACGTTCATGCGCTCACTCTAACCCGCATCGAAGCCGATGACAGCACGAGACTGAGCGTCATATGTCAACGAGGCGGGGTCTGGAGACCCGGCCAGCGCATTGTAGGCCGCGTGTCCTCACGCGGCGTGACTTCCGACGTTGTGTATAGAATCGACCGACGCTTGGGAGGACTTGGATTCCCTGATGGGCGGGGCGGGTGTTGACCGCGCGTTTGTCGGTTAGCACTCCGCGACGACTTTGAGGCCGAGCAAGTGCCCGAGGTGGCGAATGGTGCGGGTCTGGTCGCCGTAATAGGCCACGCGATGCAGCGACGCGTAGTAGTCCTTGGCGCTGCTGCCCAGCGCGCCGCCGCCCCAGTTGTCGAGCAGTCGATCGGCGTCGCTGACTTGGGCGACCAATTCGGTGCGGCAGCCGCGCTCCTCGCCTTTGGGCGTGGTGGGGGCCTCGACGATCTTGCCCGTGAACACGAGCAGCGTGTCGAGGTGAATCAGCTTGGTGAACGTGACCGTCTGGCCGATGCGATAGTGGACCTCGGGAACGGCGCCGCCCCGCACCTCGGCGTGCCGCCGCAACAGATAGGGCGCGGCCTCGCCATTCCGACCCTCCATTCTCAGGGGCGCCGAACAGTGGGACAGGTGGAACGTGTTGCGGGAGGTATCCACGCCCGCCGCATTGCCGAGGAAGCCGGGTTGGTTCAAGGCGTGTTCGAGGATGAGCATCGTAAGCAGACAATCCATGTCGCCGTCGCAGGCGGCCGGGATGCCCTGATCGTTCAATTCGGTGAATCCCAGGCAGGGGAAACCGCGCGGCAACCACCCCATGCACGTGCCGACGCACAGCCCGCGGGCGCCATGTTCCGCGATCAGTTGGTCCAAGGTCAGGGCCGCCCGCGCCGCTTTGACGACATCCTCGCGGCTCGGCTCGACGAGTTGTTGGGCTTCGCGCAGCCACGTGTCGGCGCGCGCCTCCGCGGCGACCTGATCGACCGTCGCCATGACGGCGTCGTAGCGACCATCGGCGATGGCGACCATCTCGACGCCCAAACGCTGTTTGACCTGGGCGGCGTCGTGCGCGGCCGGCGTGCCCTTGAAGGGCGGCGAGACCAGCACCCGGCTCCGGCGCAACAACGGAATCACGCGCAACGCGCGAGCCGCCTGCTCCAGGTCGCCGGAGTCGGTGGTGTTGTAGAGGGTGATCCGTTGCCCCTCCTCGCGCCACGGTTTGACCAGGCACCAATCGTGGCCGCCGATCACCGGCAGATGAAACACCGCGACCGGACGCGCCTCCTTGAACACCGTCGGCATCACGCCCTGAGCCAGGCCGAAAATGTCCGCGCTGATGGCCAACACGGGCGCGTCAGGACCGGCGTGCTCGAGCAATTCGGACGTTTCAGCGGCGTTGCTGGCCACGCCGACGACGAACTCGACGTTTCCGAGCTTCCGCTCGACTTCGCTCAATCGCCGGGTCAGCGCGCTCACCTCCGCTTCGGACAGGCTCCAGCTTCGGTCCGGCGCCTTGCCGGCGACGATTACGGCGATGGGGACCTTGCCAGTCGTGGCGGGAGGAGAGGGGGACGATTGGGCGGCTGCGGGAGCGGTTTGAGCAAGCAGTGAGCTTGAGGCCAGGGCCGCGCCTCCCAAGGCCGTGGCGCCGAGAAACTGGCGGCGGTTACAGAGCGTGCACATAGTGTGTTCCTCTTGATGCGCTGTGCGAATTGACCGTTGATTGAACGCGTGTTGGTTGGATCGTCGCGATTCCGTCTGTCGTGAATGAGCCGTTGCATAACGCCCCGCAACACCCGACACAAGACCCAAATCATCGCCTAAGTACGCTAGTTCATAAGTCCGCACACGTATTTTTTCTCAAGCCGCCACCG
>ERZ795054.2019-NODE-2019-length-17735-cov-3.931335_pt1 | contig 17735 bp, 17 predicted proteins | sample MGYA00375138_ERZ795054 | MGnify/ENA primary metagenome ERZ795054 (study PRJEB30183, sample SAMN05720215) | anaerobic digester metagenome | isolation source: active sludge of municipal wastewater-treating anaerobic digesters | place: USA | collected 2014-12-23 ... | reverse complement strand
CGCCAGGCGGGTAATACTCCTTTCGGTCTCTTCCGGCGCGAGCATCATCAGGTCAGCCAGCTCATCGATGACCACGACGATATAAGGCAGGTATTCATCACCTTTGAGGTTGTACTCTACGATATTGCGCGCACCAACCTTCGAGAAGCGTTTATAACGGGAGTCCATTTCACGCAGCACCCATTGCAGCGCCGCGCCGACGCGATCCGCGTCCACCACGACCGGGGCGAGCAGGTGCGGGATGCCATTGTACCCGGTGAGTTCCACGCGCTTGGGATCGACCAGCACCAGGCGCAGGTCGAGCGGTGTGTTGTTGAGCAGCAGGCTGGTGAGAATGGCGTTCACCAGCACCGATTTACCTGAGTTGGTGGTTCCGGCGATGAGCAGGTGCGGCATGGCGGTGAGGTCAGCGCAGATCGGCTTGCCGGCAACATCCTTGCCGAACGCGAAGCGCAGGTTGGACTTGACCTTCTTGAAAACGTCTGTCTCGATCAATTCGCGCAGCGAAACGAGGGAGAGCTCAGAGTTGGGCACTTCAATACCCACATACGCCTTGCCGGGTACCGGCGCCTGGATGCGAATACTGGGGGCGGATAAGGCGAGCGCGAGGTCATCGGCGAGGCTGACGATCTTGGCCACGCGCACACGGGTGCGACCGGTGCGGGTTTCGATGAATTCAGGTTCGACGCCATACTGGGTCACAGCGGGACCGCGGTGGATCTCAACGATGCGCGCGGGCGCGCCAAACGAGGCGAGCGTATCTTCAATGACCCGAGCTCGATCGCGATCATAATGCGATTGGACCGCTGCCGGGCTGGTAGGGTCTAGGATATCGGCCACAGCCGGGATCGGCCAGGGCGCGATGGGAGCGGTTACCTGGGTGCGCACAATGGGGGTGGTCTGCGGAGCGACCGCGTTCGCGCGTCCGCCGGTGTCAGCGGCTGTTGCGGGGCGTTGAGCACCTGCTTTATCGCGAGGGGATTTTCCGGTAATACCAGCTGTGACCTCCTCGACCAGGTTGAGGGGAGTAAACCCTCCCGGCAGGTCAGGCTGCTTTTCCTTCTTTGGATGGTAGGCTTTTGCCTTGCCGAAATCGAACACCGGCTGGCGGGTTGAGGTTTGAACGACAGGCTTTGGCTTGTTGAAGCGGTCGATGATGGCACCGAGAGCACGCGCGATCTCAGGTAAGGGAATGTTGATAATGAACAACAGCGCGACCAGGGACCAGGCAACAAGGAAAACCGCTTCTCCGGCGCGGCCAAGTGAATTACCCAGCAAACGGTCAAAAAATGCTCCAACAAAACCGCCGCCGAGACCCTTCTTTGCAGAGGCGAATCCACCTGATTCATAAAAGTGAAACCAGCTGAGTACATTCACATAAAGCAACGCCAAACCAGCCACACGCCAGGCGGAGATGCGGGGAAGGCGCTCGTATTTACGGAAGAGCAGGGTAACCCCGCCGATGATCATCGCAACGGGAAGGATCACGCCGCCCCAACCAGCGATGCGTTTGGAGGTTTGAGACAACCAACCGGTAAGGGGGCCGGTTTCCTCCGCGAATAGAGCCACAATCCCCAGCACGCCCAGGAGGACGATGACCCCGCCGATGAAATTCAAACGCTGATCCAGCGTGAGGCTGGAACGCGAATAAGCCTGTTTCCTCCGCGAAGAAGAACGCGAGGTTTTCGGTGAGCGGACGTATGTTTTACGCTTTGAGGTTTTCGCCATGGTTCTCCACGATCCGTCTTAATTCGGATGCATGTTCCATACCATTTTATCACCTGAAAAAGGATGGACGCGGATGGGAGTAATGTTGATAAATGATCTAAGTGATGGAAGCGCGTGCTTTGGCAAGTACTTTTCTGGTTGACTCGAACGCCAGCGGAGGCAGTTCATCAAGGGAGAACCATCCCACCTGGTCGGCGTCATCCGCAGCCTGCAACGTGCCACTGAGGACGTGCGCACGATAGATCAGGAAAATATCAGAGCCACGGATATGTTCCCGCCCGGTGAGCAGGTCAAAAAGCCCGTCAAGTTCAGCGGATAAACCGGTTTCTTCTTTGCACTCACGCAGGGCTGCCGCGGCGGGATCTTCAAAGGCATTTACAAAGCCCGCGGGAATGCTCCACTGACCGATGAAAGGGTCCAGCGTGCGGCGCACAAGCAGCACCTCACGCCCGCGCAGGATGAGAACTCCGGCAGCCACCTTGGGATCTTCGTAGTGCACCCAACCGCAAGATGGACAGGTGGGCCTTTTTTCGCCCATAACCACCTGCTCCTTCAATGGAGAAGCGCAGCGTGGACAGAATTTAAAACTCTCGTGATTGTGCAATCAATACCTGCGCAAGACCAGGGCGGCGGCGCCAGCCAGTAACGCGACGGCCCCCGAGATGATGAGTAGCAGGCTGCGTAAATCAGGCCGGTTGGGTTCATCTACAACTGGTGGCTGATCCGAGCTCATGATCTGTCCCTGCTGCTCTTCATCCGGAATGCCCAGAATGAGAGAGGAAAGGTCACCCTCCGCGTTCGATGCGGCGGGGTCCAACTCGCGGGGTTCCGACATGACTGTGAGCGGGGGTTCTTCAGTGACCGCGGCGACTTCAGGTATTGCAGTTGCTTCAGCCGGTAATTCCTCTACCGGCGCGGGTGCCAGCCCCGGCTCTACGGGTGATTCCGGGAGAGGTTCCTCTGTGGCATCAGAAGTACCGCCGCCCGCCGCGGGAACTGAGACATCCCAACCGGGGCCGCCGGCGCCACCCCCGCCAACTCCGCCTGTATAAACCTCTTGAGCGGCCATATCGCCACCGCCGCCGCCCATCCCCATAACCGGGTTCCAGTTGATGATGGCAGGAGGATTGGCTTCTGTTGAGGCATTTTCAGCCGCGAGCATGGCAGCCTCAGGAGCGGCTTCTTTTGCCGTAGATGAGCGGGCGCTGCCGAACAAGTAGGAAGAGGAGAAAACTACCACAAGCATCACTGCCGCGGCGATGGATACAAAGCTTAAAGCCGGCTGCAGCCACACCGCTCGGCGTGGAATAGGCGCTTTTTCAGTTGAAAGCGTAAAATTGCGCGGGGCGCGTTTTTGGGGCAACGCCTGCAACAAACGGCGTGTATAAGTGAATTCATCCAATAATTGTTTAAATTGCGGTTCAGATTTGAGCCGCGCTCTCACCTTTTCATTCTCTGCAGGTGAAAGCCGCGAGTCAAGATAGGACGAGATCAGTTCAATATCTCTGTCTGTAATTCGATCATTCATCAGCGGTCTCCACCACCAAGACGAAATTGAGGGGGTAGAAGTTCCTGAAATTGCTGCAGGCAATCGCGCATTTTTAGACGTGCGCGCGCCAAGCGGCTTTTCACCGTTCCAAGCGGAGTTTGAACCGAGTGAGAAACCTCTTCATAATCCAAGCCCTGCACATCCACAAGCACCACAACAGCGCGGAAATCCGCAGGAAGGGCTTCGAGGCAATGCTGGAGGGCGTGCTCGAGTTCAGCCTGATCAAAAGCATCCTCCGGTTGCGGGTCATCAGACCGAAGCCATTCAGCGGAGTCCAACTCGTCGCCATCTTCGCGGCTCACCGGATCAAGCGGGACGGTTGGGCGACGTTTCTGGCGGCGCAATTCATCATAACAACCATTGGTGACCATGCGCAACACCCAGGCTTTGAATGAACCTCCTCGATACGCGCGCAGGTTCTTATACGCCGAAATGAAGGCATTCTGCACCGCATCCGCGGCAAGGTCTTCATCCGTCAGCATGCGGTACGCGACATTGAACGCCAGATCCTGGTACGCCAGGACCAGGCGATTGAAGGCATCAATATCGCCATGCAGTGCGTCAGTGATTAAGGCCTGTTCATCCATAGTCAATTTATTGTAACTTAAATATGGATGCAAGATTCAGACGAAGTTTAAACATTGAATGATGTTTTACTTGTTAGAACGTTAGGATCAAATTGTACCTGTTTCAATGTGAGCCAAAAGACCGCTGCCGGTGCGCTTGACAGTCAATCCGACAAAGGTATAATCACCTCAACTGACCAGCCCGGGAAAAGATGCGTGGACTTCCTTTCAGAGAGCCGCTGTGAGGTGAAAAGCGGCAGGCAGCCCCGGCATCATCCACCCCGACGCCCGAGTATCGGGCAGGTCGTCTCTGCAGGGGTCACACGACCGTAAAGAGACCGGCAGCACCGTTATCGCGACAACGAGGCTCCCATTGCCGGAGCGAATGCAGGTGGCACCACGAGCGCGCCCCTCGTCCTGCAAATGGATGGGGGCGTCATTCATTAAATTGAGAGGTGCAAAATGCTCGATCTGAATTTTATTCGTGAACAACCCGAAGTACTGCGTAAGGCCCTGACTGACCGGCAGATGGACAGCAGCGTGGTGGACAATGTGTTATCGCTGGATACCGAGAGGCGGACGCTGCTGGTAAAAGTGGAAACCCTCAAAGCGCAGCGTAATAGTGTCTCAAAAGAGATCAGCCAGACCAAAGATGCCGCGCTCAAGCAGGAGAAGATCCTGGCGATGCGGACGGTGGGAGATGAGATCGCCGCGCTGGATGAAAGCACCCGCAGTGTTGAGGAAAAACTGCAGGCTCTGTTAGCCTCGATCCCCAACATACCTGATCCTTCAACCCCCGTTGGCATCGACGAAAGCGAAAACGTCGTCCTGCGTACTGAGGGTGAAATACCCGTGCTGGATTTCACCCCCCTGCCACACTGGGAGCTCGGCCCCAAGCTGGGGATCATTGATTTTGACCGCGGCGTGAAGCTGACCGGATCACGCTTTTATGTGCTCAACGGAGCAGGAGCGCGACTGCAACGCGCACTGATCGCCTGGATGCTTGATCTGCACAGCCGGCAGGGTTACGAAGAGCGCTACACCCCATTCATGGTCAAAGCAGAAACCCTGTACTCGGCCGGACAACTGCCCAAGTTCGTGGATAATCTGTACCATGACATCGAAGAGGATCTTTGGATGGTGCCGACAGCGGAAGTGCCTTTGACCGGCATGTACCGTGACGAGGTGCTGGAAGAAGCCAGCCTGCCGCAACGCTTCACCGCTTACACCCCCTGCTTCAGACGCGAAAAGATGAGCGCCGGGCGGGATGTACGCGGGATCAAACGCGGTCACCAATTTGACAAAGTGGAAATGTATATTTATTGCAAGCCTGAGGAATCGATGCGCGAGCTGGAGAAAATGCTGGCAGACGGCGAGGAAACCTGTAAACTACTCGGTTTGCCTTACCGGGTAAAGCGGTTATGCACCGGCGACCTGGGTTTTAACTCAGTCATCACCTACGATCTGGAAGTATGGGCTGCTGGCTGCGGGGAATGGCTGGAGGTTTCGTCGGTTTCCAACGTGGGAGATTTTCAGGCCAGGCGCGCCAACATCAAATACAAACCTGAAGATGGCAGCCGGAACCGCCTGGTGCACACCCTGAATGGATCCGGATTGGGCATGCCGCGCACGATGATCGCGGTTCTGGAGAACAACCAACAGGCAGATGGCTCGATCAGGGTACCGGAAGTGCTGCGCCCCTGGATGGGCGGGATCGAGATCATCCGATAATGATGGAAACCATCGCCAATTCTTCCTGGTTCGTTCCGCTGCTGGCCGTGATCATGGGGGTCGGTCTGCTAGGGTTGTTCTTCTACATCATCCCGGGATTGACCATTATCTGGCTGGCAGTGCTGGTTTACGGTATTGTGGCAGGATTTAATGTCGGATCGGGCATCCTGTTCGGCCTCATCACCCTGCTGATGATCGGCGGCAACGTGATCGACAACCTGATCATGGGAGCGGAGGCAAAAAAGACCGGCGCAAGCTGGCCTTCCATCATCGTCGCCCTGGTTGCCGGAGTTGCCGGCACGTTCCTGCTGCCGCCTTTCGGCGGACTGATCTTCGCGGCGGTGGGAATCCTGGTAGTGGAATGGATACGCAAACGCAACCTCGCGGAAGGCGCAAAATCGGCCGGCGGGATACTGAAGGGTTGCGGCCTGGCTGTGATGATAAGATTCGGGATAGGCGCGTTGATGATCGGATTGTGGGTGGTGTGGGTGCTCTGGCTTTAGTTGAGTTTTTTGAGCTCACTTTTGGCAGCCGGAAGGGATTTTTGATCCACCGGCTGTTTTTTATTGCTTAATCCAGCCAGTATCCCGGCGGCAAAACCCAGGATGATGAGCATGAGGTACATGGAAAACCCGAACATCGCCCAGAGTTTTTTACCAAGGATGAATACCGCCGCAAGGATCACCACAAGCAGCGTGCTGACCAGGGATATGCTAAAACGGTTACCTTTGATCTTGCGTGAAGAAATATACCCTGCAACCACCAGTAAGATAAAAACCAGCACGCGAAATAACATTAATTCTTGTGTTCCTTTTGGCGCGCCAGCATCGCCTGGTAAAGGACGATGGAACCGGCAACTGCCGCGTTAAGCGATTCGATCCTGCCGCGCATAGGCAGGCTGAGCAGGAAATCACATGACTGGCGCACCAGCTCACGCAATCCCTCCCCTTCGTTGCCCACCACGATTGCAAGGGGACCTTCAAGCGGGATCGACGCCGGGGATGCAGCGCTCTGTTCACCCGCCAGACCGACAACCCACGCGCCGGACTGCTTCAGTTGTTCGAGACTGCGCGTGATATTGCCCTGCGCGATCAACATATGTTCAGAAGCCCCGGCGGAGGCAGTAACCACCGCTGGCGTAACCCCAGCGGCGCGGTGCTGCGGAATGATCACACCGTGCACCCCAGCCGCTTCGGCGGTACGGAGGAGGGTTCCGAGATTTTGCGGATTTTGGATGAGATCGAGCACGAGCACGAACAGATCCTCGCCTGAGGCGGCTGCGCGCTCCAGAATATCAGTTATGTCCACATATGGGAATTCGCCCACTTCCAACGCCACACCCTGCGGGTTTTCGCCCAGGCGATCAAGGCGGTCACGGGCAACACGTTCCACTGGAATCTTGCGATTTACAGCTATGCGCAGTATCTCAGTGACGCGGCCTTTTTCTTCGACACCAGTAGCCAGGAGTAGCTTATATACCTGGCGGCGGCGCGCTCGCAGCACTTCCGTCACCGGGTTTCGTCCGGTTATCCACTCTTTCATCGGTTGATCATTTCCAATGCCAGGAGGTACCTTCCTTGCTGTCCTCCAGCACTACCCCCAGTTCCGCCAGGCGGTCGCGCACCTTATCCGAGAGCTGCCAGAGCTTGTTTGCCCGTAAATCCCTGCGGATCTCGACCAGGAGATCAATAAAACCATCCGCGACGTGCCCGTTTTCAGCGGTTTTTTCAAGTGTCAACCCCAGGACGCCGGTCAGCTTGAGAAGCTGTTGTTGCGCAGCGAGCAGTTGTTCATCTGTCGCGCCATCAGCCCGCGCCTGGTTGATCACGCGCACCAGTTCAAACAGCTGAGCGAGCGCGCCCGCGGAATTAAAATCATCATCCATGGATTGGATGAACCCTTGTTCAGTTGCTATTACCTGACTGGCGAGCAAATCCAGCGTGGTTTGGGATGCCCCGGCAACACCCGGAAAGGCGGGTTTTAACGCCGAACGCAGGCGGTCAATCGCTCTTTCCGCCTGGATCAGAATTTCATCTGAGTAAGATAATGGATTGCGGTAGCCAGAATTTAACACCAGCATACGCAGGGTATCCGCGGGGTGGCTGGCCAGGAATTCCTCGATTGTGACCAGGTTGCCGACCGATTTTGACATCTTCTCACCGCTTAATTGAAGCATGCCATTGTGGATCCAATATCTGGCAAACTGTTTACCGGTAAAACTCTCGCTTTGCGCTATCTCATTCTCGTGATGCGGAAAGATCAGGTCGTTACCCCCGCCGTGAATATCGATCTGTTCTCCGAGGTGATTCAGATTCATCGCCGAGCACTCAATGTGCCAGCCGGGGCGGCCTTTTCCCCACGGGCTATCCCAGGCCGGTTCGCCGGGTTTGGCTGATTTCCAGAGCGCAAAGTCCATTGGATGTTCTTTGCGCGCGTCGACATCGATGCGGTATCCTGACTGCATGTCATCAATACGCCGACCAGAGAGCTTGCCATATTTCTCATCCCTGGTCACACGGAAGTACACATCCCCATCCACCGGGTAAGCGTATCCCTTTTCAATCAGGCCTGAAATCATGGTGATGATCTGGTCCATTTCACGGGTGGCGCGGGGGTTTACAGTAGCCGGGAGGATATTGAACTCACGCAGGTGTTCCTCAAATTCACGAATGTACATTTCACCCAGGGCAAATGGATCCATCCCCTTTTCACCGGCGCGCAGGATGATCTTATCGTCCACGTCTGTGAAGTTCATGACGTGCCGGACTTCATAACCGCGGAACTCGAGGTAACGCCGGATAATATCAAAAACCAGCGCGGACATGGCATGCCCGATATGCGCCTTGGCATAAACGGTTGGTCCGCAGACGTACATACTGACCTTGCCCGGCTGCAGCGTTTCAAATTCTTCAATGGTGCGGGTCAACGTGTTATAAACTTTCATTTCTCACCTGCAAAAATCAATTGTTGTCTTCAGGCCTGGCAAAGATCATGCGGCCAGCAGCAGTCTGTAGTACTTTTGTTACCACCACCGAGATGGAGCGATCGATATAGTCACGACCATTTTCGACCACCACCATTGTACCGTCATCCATGTAGGCTACACCCTGCCCTGATTCACGTCCTTCCTGGATCACGTGGACGGTCATCATTTCGCCGGGGATGAGCACTGATTTTACCGCATTCGCGAGTTCGTTGACATTGAGCACAGTGACCCCCTGCAATTCCGCGATACGATTGAGATTGTAATCGTTGGTAAGAATGGGACAACGCATCTGGCGGGCCAGCACGACCAGTTTATCATCCACTTCCCGCACCCCTTCCACATCGATGTCGCTGATGCGCACCGGTATTCCTGGTTCCTTTTGCAGGGAGGAGAGCACTTCCATTCCCCTCCTGCCGCGCTGCCGGCGCAGGTTATCGGGTGAATCCGCGATGTACTGCAACTCGTTCAACACGAACCTGGGGATGAGGAGCGAACCCGGTAAGAAACCAGTGCGGGAAATATCAGCGATCCGGCCGTCAATGATCACACTGGTATCCAGGAGGATCGTGCGTGTGTCAGCCCATTTCTCTCCTGACAATGATTCTTTATCACCTGATCGGTTAACACGCGCGTTGGAAATGAAACCGAAGATGTCGATCTGGCGCAGCCGGAATATCGAAATACCGAGGTAGGCGAATAACACAGCCACGATGAAAGGCAAAATGCTGCCAAAGGGATCTGGCAATAATGAAATTGGAAACGAAAACAATGCGGCCACGATCAACCCGACCACAAGACCGGCTGTAGAGGCCAATAGCCCCTGCGGGGTTGCCCTGGCCAATCCATTACGGATGGCTTTAGCGGGACGCGTGGTGAAATATGGGGTGAGGATGAGACCGATCAACGCCCCGAGAAGCCCGAAAAGAAAACGGAATTGCTCAACGGGCATGTTACCCGGTGAGGCATCTAAATTAATGATCGTACCGAGCCGCTGCCCCCAGATCCCCCCAACGATTGCCATAATGACCATACCAAAAAGACGAAGAATAAATTCAGCGTTCATAATAATTGCTCCTGATAATTGCGGAAAATGCTTGTTAATGTGCTGGATAAATGATGAAATAATGACTATAAAGATAATAGCATTCTACACCGGCATAGTCAATCACATAATCACGATATTTCTGATGAAAATCACCAATTTTGGCGGGGATTTTTGCAAAAGCCTGAATTAACACGTGAAAAGAGGAAAGGTCAACCGAAAGCGAGGTTTTTATTCAGTTGACACTGAAATATCGACGTGATAAAATCCTTGCACTTGCCCCCATCGTCTAGTGGCCCAGGACGCGGCCCTCTCAAGGCCAAAACAGGGATTCGAATTCCCTTGGGGGCACTTACAGTGTGCTCCACGAGGGGCACTCTTTTTTTTAATATCCCTTATACCATTAGTGACGGTATTCGAATTCCCTTGCACTTCCAGTGTGCTCCGCGAGGGGAATTGGTTTTTTTAAATGATAAAAGATTATTTAAAACTATTGCACATCCAGTGTGCTCCTCGCGGGGCACTATTTTTTCTTAACGTGCTCCCTTTGGAGCATTTTAATTTAAACGCAAACTGTGTCCCAACATTTAAAACGCCCGAAATAAAACAATGGGAGGGATTATCCAATGGATGGGCGAATAAAATAATCGAACAGTCGCTATAATTCATATGAGCCCATTGCCCGCTGTTGAGACAAAAAAAGCTAGATTGAAGGCCAAGCCAGAAAGGAAACTGAATGAAAAAGCCAGTCAGCTCAAGGTTCATCCAACACCCGGCGACCAGGACGGGGTGGTGGAGCGGTCTATTAGCGATGCTGGCGATGGTGATGCTGACCCTCAACAACTTCGGGTTGAACCCCTTCAATGAGATGACCGGGCAATGGCAACCCATCCTGGTAACAATATTTGATCTGACCATGTTAGGGAGCTTGCTGGCAGCGATCGCGCTGGGGATCATCGCGGTCACCCGAAAACGTGAGCGGTCCTGGTGGGTTTGGTTGTTCATGATACCGGTGACCATCCTGGTGATCTTGTTGATCGTTTTTGCGATCGAGGTGAGGAAATTTAATGATAACCGGGTCGAAATCGCTCCGACGCCGGATGCCAACATAGAGCGGATGGCGGTCATTTTCGATGATGATGGCAGCCCGGATGGGACGAGCGCACTATTGTACCTGTTGAGCGATCCACGGGCGGATGTCAGAGCCGTAAGCGTTTCTTATGGTGAGGCGCATCCACAGGTGTATATTCAGCACCTTGGGGCTATGCTGGAGCGCTACGGTTATGAAGAAATTCCGTTAGGCGCCGGGCCAGACGCCCCGCTGGCGGGGAACAACGCATTCCCGGATTTCGTGCGGGAAGGATCCAACGGGTTCTGGGGCTTCAACCAGGGTAGTACAGACCGGACTTACACGGTACAGGATAGCGCTGATTTGATGGTTAAGACAATCAAGCAATCAGACAAACCCGTGACACTCCTGATGAGCGGAGCGCTGACCAACCTGGCGCTGGCGCTGCGCATCGAGCCGGGAATCAAGGAAAACATAGATGCAGTTTATATTATGGGCGGAGCGGTATATGTACCGGGCAATCTTAAAGGGTTAGTACCCGATAGTAAGAATAATTCAGCGGAATGGAATATTTACGCGGACCCGATGGCAGCCAGCGAGGTGTTCAGCGCCGGATTGAACCTTTACCTGGTGCCGCTGGACGCGACGAACCTGGTGACTCTCACCCACGATGACACGCGTGCCTGGCGCAAGGGAGGGAGCATCCCTGACTTCGCAGCGGAAATCTACGATTCCCGAATGAAGGATTGGGGTCGGGAGGAGATTGAGATGTGGGACCTTATGACCGCGGAGATCATGCTGAATCCGCAGCATTGCGCGTTCAGCCCGCTGAGGTTGGAAGTGGTGACCACTGAGGGGGATACAGAGGGGCAGACGAGGGTCGTGGAAGGAGAACCGAACGTGAACGTATGCCTCGAACCTGACCGCGGAGCGATCCTGCAATCGCTGGAAGAGGTGTTCGGCTCACGAAAGTAATAAAGAAAAATTTGGTTTTGTTGTTGAGCGACGATAGGTATAATTGCCGTGATGACACAGCGCAGGTACTCTCCCATCAAGATAAAAACAGCCCAGGCACACCAGTGCACAATATCCTCCCGCCTGAGGATCCTCGGGCAACTGCCATTCTTCCAGGATCTAGCGGAAGCCGAACTGGTCCAGACAAACATGATGTTCCACGAACAAGGTTACCATGCAGGAGACATTATCTGCCTTTCCGGTGATCCGGCGGACCATCTCTTTGTAGTGGCAGACGGAAGGGTCAAGCTCCTGCATCACGCGCTGAGCGGGAAGGAAATTTTGCTTGACCTGCTCACACCAGGCGAATTCTTCGGATCGATATCCGGTTTGGGTGGAGACGTGTATCCGGACACGGCTCAAGCCCTGTCAACGTGTTGCATCCTTGTCATCAATAGAGATGCGTTTCAACAGATCATCCGGAAACATCCTGCAGTATCGTTGAAGGTGATCGAGATCATGTCCAGAAGGCTTCAGGCGGCAAACGAGCGCGTTCAACTGTTAAGCACCCTCCCAGTGGAAGGTCGAATCGCTTTTCTGCTATTGAGATTAGCCGCCAAGTTTGGAGAAAAACACGATGTCGGGTTATTGCTACAGGTACCCCTTTCACGGGATGACCTGGCTGGCATGAGCGGAACGACCACAGAAAGCGTCAGCCGGGTAATGAGCCAATTCCAGAAGGACGGTCTGGTGCGCGCGGGGCGGGGGTGGGTAGCGGTGACGGACACGAAAGGACTGGAATTGATCGCTGGCGAGAAAGCCTGGTAAAACTACACTAAGTACCATGAGCGCGGTGCATCGCCGCGCTTTTTTTATTTAATTTGCACTTAATTGATGCGTGTCATGGAATTGCTTCGGAGGGTGAGTTATAGTGAAAAGCGTAAGAATAAAATAAAAGATATGACCAAAGGAGAAAAAAAATGACAACCCTGACCCAACCATTAAGAGATGAGCACAAGGAGTTGTTCCCTCACATAGAATCGTTGAAACTGGCCGGCCTGTCGGTTCACGGGACCCTCAGCCAGGAAAGCCTTGACTTGATCGATGAAGCTTACGATTTCCTTGCCACCCACCTGCTGCCACACGCGCACGCAGAGGAAGCCGCACTATACCCTGTTGTCCAGAAAGTGATGGGATCCCGACACGCAACTGCCACAATGAGCCGTGATCACGTGGAGGTTGAAACTTTGACGCGCGAACTGGCACTGCTGCGCGGACAGGTAACAGCACCAGAGGTCGGTGTGAAAATGGCAAATGATCTAAAACGCGTGCTATATGGGTTATACACCCTGGTGAAGGTCCATTTTGCCAAGGAAGAGGAGGTTTACCTGCCGCTACTTGACGCGAACCTGACCCCTGATGAAGCCATAGAAATGTTCGAGGCGATGGAAAAAGCAGCAGGAGAAGCCAATGCAACCGCCCACGGCTAAACAGGGATCAGCTAATGCTACGGGTAACAAACGAAGAACCGTTTTAATCCTGACGGTTCTTTGTCGTTTTACCTCTCCATTTTGGGTCAGTTGCGCCAAAAACCCATTGCTACAAGCTAACCCTGACAAATCTTTAACAAAGTGGTCAAGGCTGCCAGGCGCGATCTTCTGGAAGTGAATTGCCACCGTCCACCACGATTAATTGACCAGTGATATACGATGCCTGCGGATCGGCCAGGAAACGGATTGCATAGGCGACCTCGGCGGGCGTGCCGGAGCGTTTCATGGGGCAAAGTTGACCAGCGATCACCTCACTATCCAATTGGGAGGCTGTGGCGATCCAACCGGGGGCAATCGCATTCACCGTGATGCCATCAGCAGCGGTTTCCAACGCGCAGGCGCGCGTGAACCCCCACATGCCGGCTTTCGCCGCGTGGTACGCGGCATCCCCCACAAACGCCTGCACTGGACCGCTGGTGGAAGTGATATTGATGATGCGCCCGTATTTCTGCGCGCGCATCAGCGGCAGCACGCTCTTCGTTACCAGGAAACAAGTGGTCAGGTTGCGCTCCAGCGAGAGATGCCATTCTTCGAGAAGAATGGCGTCTACTGGCGATTCAAACTGGGTTTCACCGACGACCGTCATGCCGGCGTTATTGACACAGATATCCAACCGGCCATACAGCGCTTTGATCTCATCAATTACCCGCTGAACAGCGTCGGGACTGGTCAGGTCTGCGACCACTCCAGTGGCCTGGAAACCTTCGGACTTCAATTCAGCCGCGCGTTCGTAGATGCGCCCAGTGGTGCTGACGAGGATCAGTGACGCGCCGTCATTACCCAACGCGCGCGCGGCGGCAAAACCAATGCCTTGAGGACTGCCCGCTCCTGTGACAACCGCGATCTGATCATGAAGGTTTTTCATGTTCACAATCCTTTTGCCAAATTGTATTATCGTAAGCCCTTTCACGAAACATTAAGCAGATTATTTCTCTTCTATGTTAGTCAAAGTATATAGCAATTGCTGTGAATTTACCCCCTGCGTAACACAATCATCATTGATCGAACAGGCAGAGCATGATGAACCGCAGAAATTGAACGTTCTAAGCCTTTGTTCTCGAAGCAAATGCTCCAACATGACCCTGACCATAGCGGGTGTTGTATCGAGTTTCTTTGCCAGTGCGTCGACACTTAACGCGCCGCCTTTTTTTATTTCGTTTAATAGTTGTTCAAGCATTTTTACAAGCCTATTAATCCAGCAATGTGATAAGCGAGAAACCCAAAAATAAGCGAGATGAATAACATCATGGTCACGCTAACAAAAACCCAGCGCCATGAGCCGGTTTCCTGACGCATGGCAGCCACGGTTCCTGCGCAGGGGATAAAAAGGACAGCGGTCACGAGGAAGGCCAATGCTGTCGCCGGTGAATATGCAGCCGTTAGCGCGGCGGTCAAGCCGCTGTCAGCACTACCACCGAACAAAACTCCAAGAGTGGCAATGACATTTTCCTTAGCGGCAAAGCTGGACAACAACGCAACGGTAAGCCGCCAATCAAATCCCATCCAGCGACCTACCGGTTCAAAAATATTCCCGATCCAGGCGAGATAGCTGCCATTAAGGTCTCCACCTGGGAGATAGGACAATAGCCAGACGATAAGCGAAATTACCAGGATGGATGTACCGGCTTTTCTAATGAAGGAGAGCGTTCGCTGCCAGACCAGAAGACTTATGGTCCGTCTGTTTGGTACATGGTAAAGAGGCATCTCCATGATGAAAGAGGAGCGCTGCCCCTTAAAGACGGTCCGGTTTAATAAAGCACCCATCAACACCAGGATCAACAAAGAAAGCAGCACGATCCCCCAGGTTACCCAGAATGCGTTTCTACCGAAGAACGCTGGCGCAATGAACGCGACCACTGCCATGCGTGCCGTGCATGGCACCAGCGGTGCGAGGATAATAGTCAATAACCTGGATGACCACGAATCGATCACCCGTGTACCGATCACGGCAGGCACATTGCAGCCAAAGCCGAGGAATAACGGCAAAAAGGATTTACCATGCAGCCCCATGAGGTGCATGAAATTATCCATCACGTAAGCGGCACGAGCCATATAGCCGATGTCTTCCAGAAGGGCAAAAGCCATAAAAAAGATCACCAACACCGGCAGGAACGTGATAACCGAACCGACTCCCCCAATAAATCCATCAATTAAGATACCCCGAACCCAGACCGGAGCACTGGCTAATATGCCGGATGACCACTCTGAAATCGCAGTGATGAGTACCCCATCCAGCCATTGCTGGATCGGCGCGCTGATGGTGAAGACCACCCAGAACACAAGCCCCAATATCAACATTAAAACGATCAGTCCATAAAACGGGTGGGTTGCCCAGCGATCGATACGTTCGGTTAATCCGATCTGCCCGTAATTCGGGCTAGATACCACCTTTTTGATAATCCTTACGATCCATTCATAGCGAGCGGAGGCTACTGCCATGAAGGCATCATCGTGTTGCAACAGAATATTATTGACTGAATGCCAGGCATCCGATGGCATATTGGAGCGCAGATCAGCAGTGATCTCCGCGTCACCCTCAAGAATCTTCAATGCAATCCAGTCAACCGGGTAGCCGGCTGGAACATGATCTGATATCAAGACCTTGAGTTTCTGTAAAACAGCGTAATGATCTTCGCGGATAGTAGGGGCTTTCGGATTGACATCCATCCTCCCCTGGATCATTTCATCCACAACATCCAACAGCTTGCGAACCCCCACCGCTTTTGAGGCAATAATCGGAATGACCGGCACCCCAAGTTCAGCTTCCAGCGCATCAGCATTCACCTGGATTCCTTCCTGATCAGCGACATCGAGCATGTTGAGCGCGACCACCATGGGTGTCTGTAACGCAGCCAATTCCGCTACCAGGTACAGGCTGCGTTCCAGGTTAGCAGCACTGACCACCGCCACAGTGACAACAGGGCGGCTGAGCAGAATGAACTCACGCGCGATGACTTCTTCAGGTGAATTGGCGGTCAGACTGTACGTACCAGGAAGGTCCACCAGACAAACCTGCTTGCCGTTCAGGGTAAAGACTCCATCCCTTTTTTCCACCGTCTTACCAGGCCAGTTGCCGACATGCTGATTGAGACCTGTGAGGAGATTGAACAGGGTGGATTTACCCATGTTCGGCTGACCGGCCAGGGCGATCAAAGGTTCAAAAAAGATCGGATCCGAATGAACCGCACTCCGTGTAGCTTGCCCGTGATGGTGAAGCATTTTACCCTCTGCTCACGACGATTTTTGACGCTTCACCACGTCCAAGAGCCACCCTGGTTCCACGAATAAAAACAATCAATGGACCATGCATGAAGTTCTGTACCATTTTTAGTTTTGCGCCCGGTGTAAAACCCAATGACGCCAGGCGTTGATTGATTCCATGACCAGAAAGGAAGGAGTTGATAAAGACATCCTCACCCGACTTGACTTCTGATAAAATCATTTGTGTATCCTGTACGCCCATGCGTACCTCCATCATTTTTGGATCAACTTAATATTATTATATACTAATATTTTTTATTAGCATAGTATAATAATCGTAATGGATACCCTATGAAAAACGACACTCTATCCTCAATAGATGTAACCAAGATCAGCCCAATCATCCAGGATTACTTATCGCTCATCTACATCATGGAGCGGGATCATGAACCGGTCGTCGGCTCACGCTTGGCGGAACTGCTTGGTGTGACACCTCCCACAGTGACCAATACATTGAAACGTATGGTTCGCGACGGATTGGTCGTAATGGATAAGGAAGGTACCCATCTGACCAAATCCGGTTGGGAAGCAGCCAAAGTGGTGATGCGTCGACATATGCTGGTGGAGTGGATGATGGTCAAGACCCTTCCATGGTCCCTACTGCATAATGAAGCTCACCGGCTTGAACACGCTATTTCAACTCTGACTGAGACAGCGTTGATGGACCAACTGAGCAATCCTGAAACCTGCCCACATGGTAACCCCATACCCGGAGGAAATGACATTACGACAGAGTGGGTTTCCTTAATTAATATTCCTATCGGAGAACATATAACCATCCGCCGAATCCATGAATTGGCCGAAGAAAACACGGACCTGCTTGCCTTCCTAGAAACCAATCACGTCATGCCTGGTGTTCAAACACAGGTTACCGATATTCTCCCCTTTAACGAAACCATAACGATCACGATAGAAGGCAAGCCAATCATTCTGGGATTTTCAGTTGCCCGATCCGTTTTTGTGGAAAAAACCAATGAAAGTTGAAATTTTATAGAGTTTAAAATTGCTCTTCCAACTTTAGTGCAAACTCCTCGAGGCGGTCATGTAGTTTCTGCCCGCGCAACGCATCAATTCTATCGAAGCCTTCCAGCATTTTCTGTTGATCTTCTTCAGAAAACACCTTATTTGCCATTGGAAACAACATGTTATCTTCATTCCAGATATGGTTAATGTAATAAGAGGACAGGTTCCGTAAGCCCTGGATCACGGACTCTCGCGCGGCTTTATCTCCTTTACGGTACAACTCGAGCGCTTTTACGATTTCGGATACAAAATTATTACTCTTCTTATGCTCAGAGA
>ERZ795054.2017-NODE-2017-length-17744-cov-10.245237_pt1 | contig 17744 bp, 16 predicted proteins | sample MGYA00375138_ERZ795054 | MGnify/ENA primary metagenome ERZ795054 (study PRJEB30183, sample SAMN05720215) | anaerobic digester metagenome | isolation source: active sludge of municipal wastewater-treating anaerobic digesters | place: USA | collected 2014-12-23 ... | reverse complement strand
GGCTCTTCGTTTTGGTCAATAGTCAGCCCCTCGGCGTGATCCGGTTCGGATAATGCGGAGGGATCGGAAGGATCTAAGGGTTTTTCCATGGCGGCTCCAGCGAGACCGGTGGTCCAATGCGAATTGATGATGATAATTTTCATCATACTGTCCGCTTCATGCCAATGCTTGCCGAAAATGTCATGATTGGAGAAATCCTGGTAGCGGTAGAGCGATTAAGCCGCCGTTACGGTGAAACCCAGGCGGTGGACGCCGTTAGCTTCACCTTGGAGCGCGGCCAGGTTCTGGGTTTTCTGGGCCTCAACGGCGCGGGCAAGTCTACGACCATGCGGATGCTGGCCGGCGTGCTGGCGCCGGATGCCGGGCGCATCGTGATCAACGGGGCCGACTTGCTGGACCAGCCGCGTCGCGCCAAGCAGGCCGTGGGCTATCTGCCCGAGCAGCCGCCGCTCTATCGGGAATTGACGGTGGACGAACAATTGCACTACAGCGCCCGCCTCCATGGACTCGACCGTGCGGCCAGTCGGCAGGCCATGGCACGGGTTAAAGAGCGGTGCGGCCTGACGAACGTTGGCCGGCGACTGATGGGAAACCTGTCCAAAGGCTATCGGCAGCGGGTTGGCATCGCTCAGGCTCTGTTGCACGATCCACCGGTGCTGATTCTGGACGAGCCAACCGTGGGGCTGGACCCGGTCCAGGCGCGGGAAATTCGCGCCCTGATCCGGGCGCTGGGACAGGAGCGCGGCGTGATTTTGTCCACGCATCTGTTGCCGGAAGTCCAGGCGACCTGTAGCCATGTCCAGATCATGCGAGCCGGTCGGTTGGTGTTTGCGGGCGCGCTGGCTGAATTACAGCAGCGCCGACAATCCACCTGCGTGCGGATTGGACTCAACGCGCCGCCACCCGTAGCGGATCTGGCGCGATTGCCAACCATTACCCGGGTCGAAGAACTGGGCGGCGGGCAGTTCCGGCTCCATCATGTCGCCGACGTTGCGCTCGCGCCAATAGTGCTCGATCAGGCCCGCGCCGGGGGCTGGGAGTTGTGGGAACTGACGCCGGAACAGGCGAGCCTGGAGCAGATCTTTGTCGAGCTGACGCTGGAACAGGAGACTGTCGCATGATTGGGGTGATTGCGGCCCGTGAATGGCGCGGCCTGTTTCTGTCGCCGCTGGCCTGGACGCTGCTGGCAGTGACTCAGGCGTTGCTGGCCTGGATTTTAATAATATTAATCAATGACTTCCAGAATATGCAGGGGCGATTGGCCGGTCTGGAACACGCGCCCGGCGTAACCGATCTGGTCGTTGCGCCCCTGTTTCGCGTCGCTGCCTGGGCCTTGTTGTTACTGACGCCGTTGCTGACCATGCGGCTGTTCAGCGAGGAGCGGCGCGCTGGTACGCTCGACCTGCTGTTGTCGGCGCCGGTGAGCGCGACCCAGATCGTGCTGGGCAAGTATCTGGGCGTTCTGATCTTTCTGCTGGGCGTGGTCGCGCTGACGGCGCTGATGCCGCTGGCGCTGATGACTGGCGCGGCGCTCGATGGTGGCAAGCTGCTGGCCGGGTTGTTGGGGCTGAGCCTGCTCGCCGCCAGTTTCGCGGCGGCGGGTCTGTATCTGTCGTCACTGACGGCGCAACCGCTGATTGCGGCTACCGCAACTTTTGGGTTGCTGCTGGCGTTCTGGATTGTGGATGCGGTAGGCGTGGGTCAGGGAATAGCCAGTCAGTTTTTTGGCTATTTGTCGTTGCCGCGCCATCACGACGCTCTGCTGCTCGGTTTAGTGCGGAGCGAGGATGTGGCCTATTACCTGCTGTTCAGCGCGGCGTTTCTGGGACTGACCATCCGCCGGCTTGACAATCTTCGGCTGCGGGGTTGATCCGTGCGGCTCGATCCTTCCCTGCGGCGGCGGCTGTGGCTGCAAAACCAGCTTTTTACGCTGCTGTTCGCACTGGCGATGGGTCTGCTCGCCTGGCTGAGCACCCGCTATCCGCTTCAGGCGGACTGGACTGCGAACGGGCGCAATACCCTGTCGGCGGCCAGCCAGGCGCTTTTGGCCCGCATGGACGCGCCAATCCAGATAACCGCCTACGTCCGCGAGCAACCCGCCTTGCGCGACGCCATCGCGCGGGTGATTGGCCGTTATCAACGTTACAAACCCGACCTGACGCTCCACTTCGTTAATCCCGATCTGTTGCCAGACCGGGCGCGCGAACTGGGGATTAGCGGTGATGGCCTGTTGTATGTGGACTATGGCGGGCGCAGCGAAAAACTCCAGCAACTGAATGAGCAGGCGCTGACCCGGGTTTTGCAACGCCTGAGCCGGCCAGGGGAGCGGGCGGTGCTGTTTCTTGACGGTCACGGCGAACGTAAACCGCTGGGGATCGCCAACCATGATCTCGGAACCTTCGGCCAGGAGTTGGAGAAAATCGGCATTCGGCCACGCCCGCTCAATCTGGTGGCGGAGGCGCGCATTCCCACGGACGCTGCTGCCCTGGTAATCGCTGGACCACGGACGCCGCTGGCGCCGGGCGCGGTCGAGGCAATCCTGGAATACGTGCGGCAGGGCGGTCATCTGCTGTGGCTGCGCGATCCGGATGAGCCGGCTGTCCTGCAACCGCTGGCGGCGGTATTGGGCATTGCCTTTCTGCCTGGCGTAGTGGTGGATGCGGACGCGCCCGGTTTGGGCATTCAGAACCCGGCCTTTATTCCCATCGCTGATTATGGTCCGCACCCCATTACCGAAAAACTGCGTGCTCCCGCGCTGTTGCCCCAGGCGGCGGCGCTCACCGTCCAGCCTGGCGGCGGCTGGACGGCGGCGGTGTTGCTGGAAAGCCAGCCCCGGAGTTGGACAGAGACCGGTCCGCTTGAGGGTCCAATGCAGTTTGACCCCGACAGCGCCGAACGGTCTGGGCCTCTGACCGTGGGGGTGGCGCTGGTTCGGCCCCGGCCGGATGCCGCTCTGTCTCAGCAGCGGATCGTGGTCATCGGCGATGGTGATTTTCTCTCGAATACCTATCTGGGCAACGGCGCCAATCTGGAATTGGGCTTGAATATGTTCAACTGGCTGACCGTGGATGAGGTCCCGATCCTCATTCCACCCCGCATTGCGCCAGACCCCAATCTCACGCTGTCGGCGGGCGCCCTGGCGCTGATCGCGGCGGTTTTCCTGATCGGCTTGCCGGTAACGCTGATGGCCAGTGGCTGGCTGATCTGGTTTCGACGACGGCGGCGTTAGGCGTGGCGTGAACACCCTCGTGCGCTGGCGCTGGCTGAATGTGAGCCTGCTGGGACTGGTCGGCGGACTGGCGGCGCTGGCGGTGATTGAACCCGGTCGGGAACAGTCAGCGACAATTCCACCGCTGCTGGAACTGGCCGCCGCGCATATTGAGCGCATTATGGTCGAACGGCCGGGGCAGGAACGGCTGGTGTTCGAGCGGCGTGAGGGGCAATGGTGGATGATCGCGCCGGAGCCGGGACCGGCCAATCCAGTGTTGATTCGCCCGATTCCACAACTCGCTGAGGTGCGCTGCGCGCCGAGCTATGCCATCGCTGATTTGGATTTGCCCCGGCTGCGGCTCGATCCCCCCCGCTTGCGGCTGTGGCTGAACGGGCAGGAAATTCACTTCGGCGATACCGCCCCGACTGATGGTCAGCGTTATCTGCGGGTTGGTGGAACCGTCCATCTGTGTCCCGACCGGTGGTATCCGCTGTTGACCAGCGCCGCTGCTGGTTTCCTGGCCGCGCCCATTGATCCCTCGGTGTTGAACGCTGCACGGCGTGATTGATGCCACCACCCGGTATAGCAAGCGATTGAATTTGCCAAAAAACCCAGAGGACACCCCGCCGTGAGGTCGAACTCGCCCTGGATCGGGCAAAGGAAGTGATATGACCCGCAAATTCATTCCTACTGTAAATTTTCCTGTGACCCGAGCCGCAGGTCGGGTGAGCGCATAGTGCGTCTATCAGTAAAATCAATAGCTTGACGGGTGGATTACAGTCTGGTTCATGCCACGAACCCTCGCGATCACAGGAAAATGTACAGGAGGGATTACGATTTTGCCAAACCTTCCACGCCCAACTGCTGGAGAAACGCTTCGCAGGGGATGACAGCGATTCCATCCATTGCGAGTCGGTCCGCGCCCAGATATAACAACGCCAACGTCGCCTCCGGATAATCCGCGCGAAAGGCTTTCAGCGCGCGCAGGTCGCCCTCGTGAACCCGGGCGGCGCGCTTGACTTCCCAGGCGGCAAAGGTGTCAGGCCCGTAAACGATGAAATCAACTTCGCTACCCGATTTGGTGCGCCAATAGAAAAGCTGTTCGCCGGCGGCGCGGTAGGCGATCCAGGCGCGCAAATGTTGGGCGATCAGCCCTTCCAGCGCCAGACCTTCAATGGCCTCGGGACGGTCCAGCGGACCCGCCGGGCGCAGCGAGCGGTAAACTCCGGCATCGAAATAATAAAACTTGTCATGGGCGACGAGCTGGCGCTTGGCCCGCCGGGTAAAGACCGGGATGCGGAACGACAGCAGCAGGTCTTCCAGGATGCCGAGATAGCCTTCCACCGTTTTCCGCCCGACCTGACATTCGCGGGCGACTTCGGCCAGGTTGAGCAGACTGCCATGCGAGAAGCTGATCGCTTCCAGAAAGCGGGCAAAGGCACCGATATTGCGCACCAGCGCCTCGGCCTGGACTTCTTCGCGCAAATACAGCCCGGCGTAGGCGCGCAGGGTCGCTGCCGGATCGGGAGCAGTCCAGACCAGCGGCACCAGGCCAATGTTCAGTGCCCGTGGCAGACTGAAGGCAGCGCCCAGTTCGGCGGCCATGAAGGGGTGCATTTCGGCCTGCACCAGCCGCCCGGCCAGCAGGTTGGCAGCGCCCCGCCGCAACTTGCGGGCGCTGGAACCGGTGAGAATGAAACGGCGCTGGCGGTCGGTTTCCACCAGTTGCTGGACGACATCGAGCAGGGCCGGCGCTTTCTGGATTTCATCAATCACGATGTCGCGCGCAGCGGGATGGCCGGCCACCAGTTCGCGCAGCCGTTCGGGGCGGGCTTGGTACAAGCGTTGGCTCTCCGGGTCGAGCAAGTCCACCCGGACGGCATTCGGGTAGTTCGCGTTCAACCAGGTTGATTTCCCAGTGCCGCGTGGGCCGAACAGAAAGAAGCTGCCGGCGGGATCCCGGAAAAATCTGCTTGTCGTCGCCATTTTTGCTTCTAAAAAGGAGATATCAGGGTTATTTTGGCGGAATGCCGTCAGATGTCAAGGTGAGTAGTGTTTCAACCGACCTGAGTTGACTTTAAGTAGGGCATGGGTTTTCCTGCAGGGGTTTCCCCGACCCGGAGCCTGACCATGCCGCTGCCCAAATATATCCTCCTGTAAATTTTCCTGTGATGGTGAGGGGTAGCAGCGTGGAGCCAGGGCGTCGACTCCATCCAACCCATTGATCTTGTTAAGTGATGCTGGTTTGGCTTACCCGCGCCGCCATTTCGATCACAGGAAAATTTACAGGAGGAAAAATTTCCATGCCCGAATTGCCCGAAGTTGAAACCGTCCGTCGTGGCCTCGCGCCGCATCTGACCGGCCAGATTGTGACCGGGGTGGTGGTGCGGCAACCCCGGCTGCGCTGGCCGGTGCCGGAAGAACTGGTGGCGCAACTGCCGGGGCAAACCATCCGACGAGTCGAGCGCCGGGCCAAATACCTGTTGCTGCGCACCGAGGCCGGGACGGCGATTGTCCATCTGGGGATGACCGGCCGGCTGCGCCTCCTGTCCGCCCACGCGCCGCTGCAAAAGCATGATCATGTGGATCTGATGCTGGCCAGCGGCCAATGCCTGCGCTTCAACGACAGCCGCCGCTTCGGCGCGGTATTGTGGACGGCAGAGCCACCGGAACAGCATCCGCTGCTCCGGACGCTGGGGCCGGAGCCGTTTGACGCCGCCTTCTCCGGTGCTTATTTGCGCCAGCGGGCGCAAGGCCGTACCCCCGCCGTCAAGACCTTCATCATGGACAACCACGTCGTGGTCGGAGTGGGCAACATCTACGCCAACGAGGCGCTGTTCGCCGCTGGCATCAGCCCACTGCGACCAGCAGGCCAAATTGCCGAGGCGGAATGCGACCGGCTGGCGGTCGCCATTCAGGAGATTCTGGCCGAGGCGATCCGCCAAGGCGGCACGACCTTGCGGGACTTCATCGGCGGCGATGGCGAACCCGGGTACTTTCAACAATCCCTGCGGGTCTACAACCGCCACGGGCTGCCCTGCACCGCCTGTGGGGAACCGATCCAGCGCTGCCGGATCGGCCAGCGGGCGACGTACTACTGTCCACACTGCCAGCGCTAGCGCGGCGCCGGCGTCGGTTCAGCAGGAGGGAGACTGACCGGAGCCGTGGGGGTCGGGGCCGGTTCGGTGGGCGGAGGATTGGCCGGAGCCGTGGGGGTCGGGGCCGGTTCGGTGGGCGGAGGATTGGCCGGAGCCGTGGGGGTCGGGGCCGGTTCGGTGGGCGGAGGATTGGCCGGAGCCGCTGGAGCCAGAGTCGGAGTCGGTTCAGCGGGTGGGGGTGGTGACAGAGATACCGGGGCCGGTGCGGGCGACGGGGCGACGGGCCGGATCGGCAGGGTGGGCTCGCGCTTTTTGACTGACGGCGTATAGCTCACCATGACAACGGCCGCGTCTTCGTTACCGAAACGCTTGACCATCGCTGAGGATGGCAACCGACCCTCGCGCAAAGCCTGCAGGCCAGAATCGTTTTTGACTCCGCTCAGGATCAGGTCACGGATTTGGCCGAACCGGTTGGCGCTCGGTTCGGTTTCGATATAGCCACCGGCGTCAGTACGGATTTCATCCCGACTCGCCTCGTCCAGACTGCCTTGCCAGCCGGTGTCATCCCCGCTGGCCAGCCCCATGAGCGCTTCAGTCGCGCGGCTGGTGGCGATTTTCTCAGCGTCGGTGCGCAACTTGTCCTGGGCCGCGGGATCTGGATGCGCGCCGATCAGGTTGACGGCGTAGCCGACCAGCGCCAGTTCGCCAGTAGCGTTCACCACGATCAGCCGGTTACCGACCGGCGGAATCAAGCCGCTCTCGACTTCGGCCTGGGTCTGCTTCAGCCCTTCCCGCAACGATGTCGCTTCCATGACGCTGGCGGTGGGCCGCGTCAGCCGGGTGGCGGTTTTGGGTGTGGTGACCAGATGAACGTGGATCGTGCGGCCAGCCTGATCATCCTCAACCGCATAGGCTACGAAGCCGCGCGCCAGGATTTTAAGCGCCTGCTCCCATCGTTCCTGATCGTTGGCGGCAAGATTGATCAGCGCCAGTCGAATGGCGTCATTCTGCTCCAGGGTTTCGGTGATTCGTCGCCGGGCTTCCGGGGATAACATCTGCAAGCATCCGCTCAGGCGGGTTCGCGCCTCTGTGAACGCCTTGAAACGCGCCTCGCGCTGGCTTCGTCGCGTGGCGACCGGATTGTCGGTGGCTGCATAATTGGCCACCCCAGTCGCAACCCAACCCAACCCGGTCCCGCCGAAGCTGATCAGTTGGCAGCCGGCGGCGCGCTGGCTGATTGCGGCGGCGATGGCGCCCTGAGCCGTTTTGGCGTGGAACGCCATTTCCCCGGTCGCCGCATTCTTGACCATGCGCGCCCGACTGACGCTGCGTTGTGGTGCGGTTGACGCGGTGGGCGCCGCCTGCAACGGCGCAGCGAATTCCTCGGCGTCGGACCTGGCCGCTGACGCCGGTGACAGCCATAACAGACTGCTAAACAGAATGCACGAGCAGAGGTGGCGTGGGATTTCACCCATCAGGGCGACTCCAAGGTAGTAACGAGTGGCCGGAATATCCGGGAAAGCCGCAAGCGGATCCGGAGTGGTCGTGGGCGATTAGGGAACATAACCGGGAATCCGGTTCACGTCGACCGCATCAATTTGCTCGGGTTTCAGATAGCGCTGGGCGTAGTCCAGCCAGACGCCGTCGCGGACAAAGACATCGAATAGATCAGGATCAATCCGGTGCTCCTGAACCATCCAGCCAAGAATGTTCAGCACTTCGCTGAGTGACTTGCCCGGCTTGTACGGCCGGTCGCTGGCGGTTAGGGCCTCAAAAACATCGGCCAGACAGATGATGCGGGCCGGCGTGGGCAATTCTGCTTCGCTCAGGCCGCGATGGTAGCCGCGACCATCGAGTTGTTCGTGATGGCAACCGGCGTATTCGGGCACATTGCGCAGCGTGTTAGGCCAGGGCAGGGTGCTGAGCATCCGTAGAGTCAGAGCGACATGCTCCTCGATAATGAGGCGTTCGTCCGGATTCAGGGTGCCCTTGGCGATGCAGAGGTTGTGCGCCTCGTCCTCGGAGAGAAAATCGTGTTCCTGGCCATCCGGCCCGACCCAGCGGTAGGCGGCGATGCGCCGCACCCGCTCCTGATCTTCGGGCCGCATGAATTCGCCGCCGGTATTGCTGCGGCGCAAGTGCTCCCGGTCGCTGTCCAGTTCGGCCAACCGTTGCTGAAACGGCTGTTCCAGCGCTGGAAGCGCCGCCGCATCGCCGCGCTCCAGCGCCGCCAGTTTCTCGTTCAGAAAGGCGATCTCGGCATCGCGCTTGAGCACTTCAAAGCGGGTGTCTACCAGGGCGATGCGGTCGAACAGGGTTTCCAGCTTGGTCGCCTTGTCCACTACATGCACTGGCGTGGTGATCTTGCCGCAGTCGTGTAGCAAACCGGCAATCTTGATTTCGTATAGCTCCTCAAGCGTGGGGCGAAAATCCTTCAGCCGCCCCCGGTCGGAGCGGCGGGCCGCTTCGGCGATCATCATGGTCAGGATCGGCACCCGCTGGCAGTGTGCGCCGGTATAGGGGGATTTATGATCAATGGCGGTGTTAATCAGCTCGATCAGCCCCTCAAACAGATTTTGCAACTGGGTGATCAACTGATGGTTGGTCAGGGCGATGGCCGCCTGGGACGCCAGCGACTCCGCCAGTTGCCGGTCGGCGGGCGAGAACGTGCGCACCTGGCCGGTCTCTGGATCCAGGGCGTTGATCAGTTGGAACACCCCAATGATCCGGCCTTCATGATTTTTCATCGGCACCGTCAGGAAGGAACGGGAGCGATAACCGGTCTTTTGGTCGAAGCGGCGGGTGCCGGAAAAATCGAAATCCTGATCGGCGTAGGCGTCATCCACGATGACCGTCGTATCGTGCAACACGGCATAGGTGACGACCATGTTGTTGTTGGGTTGACCGTCTGCGGCGTACAGGGGGATCGGCGGGAAGGGGATGGGCGCGCCAGCCGTCCCGCCCATGTGAAGCTGGAGCGAGTCGTTGCGCAGCACCTCGAAGTGGAGTTGTTGATGGTCTTCGTCCAGCCGGTACAGGGTGCCGCCATCGGCATTCAAGAGACTTTTGGCCGCGGTCAGGATGGTTTCCAGCAGCTTCGGCGTATCCCGCTCCCGGGACAACGCGATGCCGATCCGGTTGAGCTGGTCCAGACACTGCAAGGGATCTCTGGAATGGGAGGGGTGCATGAGCAATCCTTTCTTCCGGGCGGGAAGGATGGAACCGATTTTCGATATTATAGCCGGGCGCCGGGAGTACGCGCCGCCTGGCGGTCAGGCGGACAACCGGCAATCCTTGTCGTTCCGAGGAATCTTCCATCGTCAGCCGCGCAGGGTGCTATGAACGAACCGGTGATTGAACTGCGAAATGTTTCCAAGGCCTACGCGGCCAATACGGTGTTGCGCAACGTCAATTTGCAGGTTTGTACCGGGGAGTTTCTGACCCTGCTGGGGCCTTCCGGTTGCGGCAAGACGACCATCCTGCGCTTGCTGGCGGGCTTTGAGAAACCGGACAGCGGCGAGATCCGCATCACCGGCCAGGACATGCGAACCCTGCCACCCGAACAACGTCACGTTAACACGGTCTTTCAGAGCTACGCACTGTTCCCGCATTTGACCGTGTTTGAGAACGTGGCGTTCGGTCCCCGGCTCAAAGGCTTCAAGGGTGCGGCCTTGGGGGAACGGGTCATGGACGCGCTACGGATGGTCAAGCTCGAAGACTTCGCCGGGCGCAAGCCGGGGCAATTGTCTGGCGGCCAGCAGCAACGGGTGGCGATTGCTCGCGCGGTGGTCAACCAGCCGCAGGTGTTGTTGCTGGATGAACCGCTGAGCGCCCTCGATTACAAGCTGCGCAAGGCGATGCAACTCGAACTCAAACAGTTACAACGACGATTGGGGATCACCTTCATCTTCGTCACCCACGATCAGGAAGAGGCGCTGTCCATGTCCGACCGGGTGGCGGTGATGAACGCGGGCCGGATCGAGCAGTTCGGCACGCCCCGCCAGATTTACGAAGCGCCCGAAAACCTGTTCGTCGCCCGCTTCGTGGGCGAAATCAATAACCTGCCCGGTCGGGTGGTGGCCGCCGCGCCGCCGCGTTACGACATTCGCCTGCATGACCGGGTGATCAACCTCAGGTCAAAGTACGTCTTTGGCGTCGGCGACCGGGTTAACATATTGATTCGTCCGGAGGATTTACGCATCTGGCGCGAGGATGAGGGTAGCGTCGAGGAACGCGCTGCCCTGTTCCCGGCGGCGGTTGAAGAAGTGATCTACAAGGGCAGTACGGTGGATTTGGCGATTCGCCTGGACAGCGGGGAACTGCTGTCCACCACCCAGTTTTTCAACGAGGACGACCAGGCCCTCATCAATCTGGATTTCCGTGAAGGCGAGCGGGTGTTCGTGGACTGGGTGCATGACTGGGAAACGATCCTGCCGCATGAGGGGTGAGGCGAAAGGCCCAAGGCGAAAGGTGAAAGGTGAAAGGTGACGCTGCCCTATGAGGATTAGAGAACCGTTCAAGCTGGTCGCTGTTGGCATGATCGGGTTCTGGCTGATCGCTTTTGCGCTGTTGCCGAATCTGCTGGTGGTCATCGCCAGCGTGCTGGAGCGGGGCAGCGACGAGTTCGTCGCGTTCGCCTTGACCCTGGACAGCTATCGGCGCCTGTTTGACCCGCTGTATCTGGGCGTGCTGCTGGATTCGCTGTGGCTGGCGGGGGCCACCACGGTTCTATGCCTGCTGCTGGGGTATCCCTTCGCCTACCTGCTGACCCGAATGCCGGCGCGCTGGCGGCCCGCGCTGTTGCTGCTGGTCATCATCCCGTTTTGGACCAGCTCGCTGGTGCGGACCTACGCCATGGTCATCATTCTTCAGACCAACGGCTGGCTGAATCAAATCCTGCTGGGACTGGGGCTGATCACCGAGCCGCTGGAATTACTTTATACCGAGCCGGCGGTCATCGCGGGGATGCTCTACACGCTATTGCCATTTATGATCCTGCCGCTGTACGCCGTGCTGGAAAAGCTGGATCGCCGGCTGATCGAGGCGGCCCGCGATTTGGGCGCGGGCCGGGTGACGATCTTTCGGCGGATCATCCTGCCGCTGACGCTGCCGGGGATCATCGCGGGCTGCATGTTGACCTTCCTGCCGGGGCTGGGGATGTTCTATGTCGCTGATTTGCTGGGCGGGGCCAGGACGCTGCTGGTTGGCAACCTGATCCGCGACCAGTTCCTGTCGGCCCGCGACTGGCCGTTCGGTGCGGCGGCCAGCACCCTGCTGACCGGGCTGATGCTGCTGTTGCTCTGGGCCTACTATCTCAGTTCCCGCCGCGCCAGCCGGGGGGCGCTGCCATGAACCTGCGCGGCGCGGCCCGGATCGCTTACCTGATCCTGATCTACGGCTTTCTCTACCTGCCGATTCTGGTGCTGATCGTCTATTCCTTCAACGATTCCAAATATTCGCTGGAATGGCAGGGCATGACCTGGGCGTGGTATCAGAACCTGTTCGATGATCCCGATCTGCTGCAAGTGGCGCTGAACTCGACGCTCATTGCAACCTTGTCGGCGACCGTGGCGACCGGGATCGGCACACTGGCGGCGGTGGCGCTGTACCGCTACGAATTTTTCGGTAAGCCGTTGCTGCAAAGCCTGATCTTCGTGCTGATGATGACGCCGGATATCGTCATGGGCATTGCGCTGTTGATCCTGTTCGTCAGCCTGAGTCTGCCACTGGGGTTCTGGACCCTGCTGCTGGCGCACATCACGTTCAACATCCCGTTCGTGGTAGTGACGGTGTTGAGCCGGATCAGCGGTTTCGACCGGCACCTGATCGAGGCGGCCAAGGACCTCGGTGCGACCGAATTTCAGACGGTGCGCCGCATCGTCCTGCCGTTGCTGATGCCGGCGGTGGCGGCGGGCTGGCTGCTCAGCTTCACCCTGTCCATGGATGATGTCATGGTCAGCTTCTTCGTCACCGGCCCGACGTTTGAAATCCTGCCGCTGAAAATCTATTCGATGGTGCGGCTGGGGGTGACGCCGGAAATCAACGCCTTGTGTACGATCATGCTTGGCGTGACGCTGCTCTTGATCCTGATCGCCCAACTGCTGCTGCATGAGAGAAGCTGACCGGCTATTCGGCGCGGTGCTGGCAGTTGGAGTAAAATCAGCTCAACGTATTTTCGTTGCCACCCACTTGAGAGCACCGACATGTTCCGCCGCTGTTTTCTGATGACCGCTGCTATCGCTCTGCTGGTTGGTTGCGCCTCGACCCCAGGCGACGATGCCGATACGCTGGAGAGCTATAACCGCGCTATGTTCGCGTTCAACGACGCGGTGGATAAAGCCTTCTTCAAACCGGTCGCCAAGGTGTATCGGCGGGTGTTGCCCGAGCCGGTGACGACCAGTATCGGTAACTTTTTCAGCAACCTGAACGATGTGGTAGTGCTGGTGAACGATTTGCTGCAATTCAAGCTGCATCTGGCGGCGATGGACAGCAGCCGAATCGTGTTCAATACCACCTTTGGCGTGGCGGGCCTGTTCGATGTCGCTACCCGCATGGAGTTACCCAAACATAACGAAGACTTTGGCCAGACTCTGGGTTACTGGGGCTTCGGCGAAGGCTATTACCTGGTGCTGCCCTTGCTGGGGCCGAGCACGGTGCGCGATACCTTCGGCCTGGTCGGGAATTTCTTCACGAATCCCGTCACCTGGGCGACGGATTCCGAGGCTGTTGAATGGAGTTTGTGGGGCCTGGATCTCATCAATCGGCGGTCCAGTCTGTTGCGCATCGAGCGCGCCCTGGCCGACGAGCAGATTGATCCTTATTCGTTCCAGCGCAGCGCCTATTTGCAGATGCGGCGCAATCTGGTCTACGACGGCAATCCACCCAAGCCTGACTTCGATTTCGACGCGGCGCCGGAGCCGACCAAGCCATGACCGAATCCTGGGTCACGCTGACTGTGTTCGACACCCTGCCCGCAGCCGAGATCGCCCGTGGTCGCTTGCAGGTGGAAGGCATCACGTGCGCGCTGGTGGATCGTTCGCTGTTGCCACTGGGCCTCGTCGTTGACAGTATCGAACTTCAGGTTCCAGCCGCACAGCGGGAACAAGCCTGCGATGTGCTGGCGCGGGATTATTCCGGGGAGCTTGAGTTCGAGCCATGAACCGGCAGGCGTTGCTGACCGGCCTGCTGCGTCTGACCGCCCGGTTGTCGCTGCCGGTCGCGCACGCGATTGGCACGGCACTGGGCTGGCTGCTGGGGCGGATTCCCAATCCGATGCGGCGCATCGCCGCCCGCAATCTGGCGCTGGTGTTTCCCGCCATGACGGAGGCCGATCGTCATCGGCTGCTCCGCGCCAACCTGATGGAAACCGGCAAACTGTTGCTGGAACTGGGGCCGTTGTGGCTGTGGCCCGGCGCGCGCGTGCTGGCGCTGGTTCGAGATTCCGTAGCAGGCGAGGAAGCGCTGGCGGCCGCCGTGCAGCAAAAGCAGGGAGCCATCCTGCTGACGCCCCATCTTGGTTCCTGGGAAATGGCCGGCTTGTACTATTCCAGTCGCCATCCGCTGACCATTCTTTACCGCCCCAGCCGACTGGGACTGGACGAACTGAGCGTGCGCGGGCGCGGCCGGCTCGGCGGCAAGGTCGTGGCGACGGACGCCCACGGTGTGCGCGCCCTGTTGACCTCTCTGCGCAACGGCGAAGTTCTCGGCATCCTCCCCGATCAGGACCCTGGCCCCGAAAGCGGCGTATTCGCGCCGTTCTTCGGCATCGCCGCCAGCACCATGACTCTGGTGTCGCGGCTGGCGTTGAAAACCGGCGTACCGGTGTTTCTGACCTGGGCCGAACGCCTGCCGCGTAGCGGGGGTTATCGCTTGCACTTGCGGGTCTTGCCCGAAGTCTCGGCGGCCGCTTCCCTGGAAGCCTCGGTGGCGGCCCTGAACCGGGGCGTTGAAGCGGCGGTTCGGGCGTTGCCCACCCAATATCTCTGGGCCTATAAACGCTTCAAGACGCGCCCGCCGGGCGAAGCTAAACTGTATTGAATCACCATCACCGGGAGAAATGGACATGAACTTCAGACTCGCATGGCCTTGCGCATTCCTGCTCGCCGCCGGTCTGGCGCAAGCCGCCGATCCACCCATCGTGATCAGCACCGGCAAGAGCGGCGGTGGTTACAACACCATCGGCGAGCGGCTGAAAAACGTGCTGGCCGAGCAGGATCAGCCCGCACAAGTGCTGACCAGCGCCGGTTCGATTGAAAATCTCACCCGGCTCGATGATCCGCAGACTCCGGTCAGCGTGGGTCTGACCCAGGCCGACGCCCTCAAGTATTACCTCAAGGATCACCCCGGTTTTGCGGACCAGTTCATCAATCTGGGCGAGATCGGCAAGGAATGCGTATTCATCGTCACCGGCAAGGACAGCGATATTCGCAGCGACAGCGATTTGCAGCAAAAGGGCAAAAACCGGCTGATTGCCGTCCAGTCGCCGAAGAGCGGAGTGGCGGTCACCTGGGAATACATGACCCTGCTGGAGCCAGCGTTCAAGAACACCGCCCCGGCCTTCGTGGATGGCGCCGAGGCGTTGTTGCAAATCAAGAGCGGCGGCAAGGCCAGCCAGATTCAGGCGGCGATGGTGGTGCAGAAGCCGATGGCCAAATCCACCGAGATGCAGGTGGTGCTGGACAATCCCAAGGATTTCCGGCTGGTGCCGGTCAAGGACTGGGACCTGAACGACAAACTGCCCGATGGCAGCGCGGTGTACACCTTCGAGAACGTGACCGTGGCCGAGAAGAAGTGGGGGTTCGACACCGCCGTAGACACGATTTGCACGCGCGGGCTGATGCTGGCCAACAAAAACAAGTTGACCGCCGACCAGCGCACCCGGCTATCCAAGGTGATGTTGCTGGCGGCCAGTCGGGTAGTAGGGGAGCCTGGCAAGTAAAGGTCAAGCAACCAGCGCCGGTATGTATACCCAGCCTTCCATTAACCGGCGGGCGCTGCGCTGCGTGGTGACTTTTTCCGCCCGCCACTGGCCATGGTCGGAAACCACCATAGCGCCGACCGCCATCACCCCGGCGGCATGGCCGATCCGAACCTCGGCCCCGGTAGCAAGGGGAGCGCCGAGGGCGTCCCACGCCAGACTGCCGGGCAGCATCGCCGCCACCGCCAAGGCTATGGCGCCGGTGGCGGTGAAAGCGTGATGCAATTTGCCCATGGAGAGAATACGGGCCGTCAGGTCCACGGTGTCCGCGCCGATGAGGGAGCCATCGGTAGCCCGATAGGCGCGGGCCGGGGCGACAAAGGCCAGCTTGGGCGTATGAGGCCGGTGCGCAGTGGCGTCGGCGGCGCAGCCAGCCAGCCCCATCGCTACTGCGCCCTGTGCGCGGATCGCTTCACACCGGGCCAGCAGAGTGGTGTCCCGGTTGAACTCGGACGGACTTTCCGTACCGGTCAGGCCGAGATCAGCGGCGCGCACGAAAATCGTGGGATTGCCGGCGTTGATCAGGCTGGCTTCGATCACGCCGAGTTCCGGGACTTCCAGCCGGTCGGTCGGCTGACCCGTGGGCAACAGCGCGGTTTCACCCCCAGGATCGAGAAAGTCGAGGACAATTTCGGCGCCCGGAAAGGCGACGCCGGCCAGATGGAAATCGCCGTCTTCGACCGGCTGCCCGTCCTGCACGGGTAGATGTGCGAGGATCGTTTGACCGAGGTTGGCCTGCCAGATGCGCAGCGTAACGACGCCATCCGGGGGCGCGGCGACCAGGCCGCGATGGAGGCCGAACACGCCGACCGCCGCGCTGAGATTGCCGCAATTCCCGGACCAGTCAATCACCGCTTCGCTCACGGTCACCGCGCCAAAGCGGTAGTCCAGATCGAAACCGGGCCGGGTCGAGCGGGAGACCAGCGCCACCTTGCTGGTGCTGGACGTAGCGCCGCCCAGACCATCCATCTGAGTGCCGTAGGGATCGGGGCTGCCGAGGGCGCGCAATAACAATGCGTCCCGCTGTGCTGGATCGGCGGGCAGATCGGCGGGATCAACGAACAGGCCCTTGCTGGTGCCGCCGCGCATCCAGACGGCTGGGATTCGGATCAGGGACATCAGGGGTGGTTGCTCCACGAAGGAAGTTATCCATCCAGTATAGTGGTTAGCGATGATCGGCTGGCGGATATGCCGGAGCGGCTGGCCAGCGCCGCGCCCCTGCTTTTTAATTTCTGCTTTAGATTCCGTGCCTTCCGTGTCTTCCGTGGACAAATCCAATCGCTCCAGGACAGAACAATGCCGCGCATCTTCGACAATATCGAAACCGCCCTGCTTCCCGCCCTGCAAGAAACCTTATCGCTGGTGCGTGGACATCACCGCTGATCTGATCGAGGCGATCAACCAGAGCTGGGGGCGCGAGGCGCCGCTGTCGCCTACCTACCACATTTATAGTCACTAGAGTGCTTCCCGGTTTCCAGCCAGGATTTCAACTACGTTTTTAGTATAATTATTTTGGATCTCAATCAGCGAAAGCCCTATGTGATGCAGTAATCTCTCCGAACCCGTCAAAGCTATCCTGTCCCGCACGTTCCGACCTTCTGACAGTGCAGGCGACCATGAATCAGATGTGGCTCAAGAAAATCCGGGTCGTGGTCTCGCTGGTCTTTCTGGCGCTGACCACGCTGCTGTTCGTGGATTTCGAGCGAATCGGCGCTCCGCTCGCCGAAGGCGTGCGCTACCCGCAATTCGTACCGTCGCTGCTGAACTTTACCCAGACCTTTGCCCTGGCCGCTACCGGCTTCTTGCTGGTGCTGGCGTTGACCCTGCTGTTTGGCCGGGTGTACTGCTCGATGATCTGTCCGCTCGGCACGCTGCAAGACATCATCATTCGCATCGCGGACAAGCTGCGCAAGCCGCGCAAGGTCAAGTTCAAACCCCAAAAACCGCACAATACGTTGCGCTACGGAATGCTGGCGCTGACGGTTGGCCTGTTTCTGAGTGGCAGCACCCTGGCGCTGACCCTGCTGGACCCGTTCAGCAATTTTGGCCGCATCGCCGGCGATCTGGTGCGGCCGCTCTACGTCGCCGCCCACAACGGCGTGGGCTCGCTGCTCGAAGCTCTGGGGCTGTACGGGCCGTTCCCGCTGGCGTGGAAACCGCCGCCGCTGGCGACCCTGGCGTTTCCGGCGCTGTTTCTGATCGGACTGGTTTGGTTGAGCGCCTGGCATGGGCGGATGTTCTGCAACACGCTTTGTCCGGTCGGGGCGTTGCTGGGACTGGTTTCGCGCTTCGCCCTCTTCAAGATTCGGATTCCCAAGGATGCCTGCATCGTCTGCGTCCAATGTTCGACTCACTGCAAAGCCGGTTGCATCCGGCTAAAAACCAAGGACATTGATTTCAGCCGCTGCGTAGCCTGCTTCAACTGCATCACCGTCTGCGAGGCGCATGGCATCGGCTA
>ERZ795054.2015-NODE-2015-length-17750-cov-7.495451_pt1 | contig 17750 bp, 20 predicted proteins | sample MGYA00375138_ERZ795054 | MGnify/ENA primary metagenome ERZ795054 (study PRJEB30183, sample SAMN05720215) | anaerobic digester metagenome | isolation source: active sludge of municipal wastewater-treating anaerobic digesters | place: USA | collected 2014-12-23 ... | reverse complement strand
AAAAATGGTATAATATTGGCGATTTATGCTGGATTTTAAAACACCGGTCAATTTAATCAGCGGAGTTGGCCAATATTACCAGAAAAAAATGGAACGGCTCGGAATCAAAAACGTCCGAGACCTGCTTTTTCATTTCCCCAACCGCTACGAAGATTTTTCCAACTTCAAAAACATCGAGGACTTGGAGCCGGACGAAACCGCGACCATCAGCGGCCAAATTATGGACATTAAAACCCGACGCAGTTGGCAGAGGAAAATATTCATTACCGAGGCCGTTGTCCAGGACCAAACCGATTCCATCAGGGTGATTTGGTTCAATCAGCCATTTCTGAGCCAAAATTTAAAACCCGGCGATCTGGTGAGTTTGGCTGGAAAGGTGGCGGAAAACGAAAAGGGAATTTTTCTTTCCGCTCCGGCCTATGAAAAAATTTCCGGCTTTGACGGCGACCGCAGAGAAACCGGCCGCCTCATTCCCATTTATCCGGAAACCAGAGGCCTGGGTTCGCGGGCCTTAAGATTTTTCATAAAAAAACTTCTGGCGCAAACGCGTTTTCCAGTTGACCCGCTCCCCGTCTCATTAAGAAAACGCTATGGCTTTCCGGAATTAAAAACTGCTTTGGAAAAAATTCATTTTCCTCTGGAGCCGGAAGAAGCGGAATTAGCCAAAAAGAGATTTTCTTTTGAGGATTTGTGGCTTTTAGAACTATTGATTCTCCAGGAACGCCAAAAATTAACTTTGAAAAAATCTTTTTCCATCAGGCCGAATTTGGAAATTCTCAAGAATTTTGTCGACTCTTTGAACTTCCAGCTGACCGACGGCCAACGTCAAGCCATCTTTGAAATCCTAAAGGATTTGCAAAAATCCCAGCCCATGAACCGACTTTTGGAAGGCGACGTGGGATCGGGCAAAACAATCGTAGCAGCGCTGGCGGCCCTAACGGTCATCAAAAATAGCCGCCAAACAGCCCTCTTGGCGCCGACGGAAATTCTTTCCCAGCAGCATTTCCAAACGCTCGGCCGCGCTTTCCAAGACTGGGAGATCAACATCGGACTGCTAACTTCCTCCAGCGCGAAAATCAGTTGGTCCGGATTGGAATCGACAATCACCAAAAAAGAATTCCTGAAAAAATGCGCTGCAGGAAAACTGGATTTGATTATCGGCACCCACAGCCTCATCCAAAAAAATGTTCAGTTTGAAAAATTGGGCTTAGTAATAGTGGATGAACAACACCGCTTCGGCGTTGAACAACGGACTCAGTTATTGGAACGTGGCCAAGACGGAATATCTCCCCACCTTCTTTCGATGACGGCCACGCCCATTCCCCGTACTTTAGCTTTAACGATTTGGGGCGATTTGGATATTTCTTTTATCAAGGAGATGCCGAAAAACCGCAAACCCATTATCACCAAATTGGTTGCGCCTGTTAATCGTTCCAAGGCCTACGCTTTTATTCGGCAACAAATTAAATTGGGCCGACAAGCTTTTGTCATCTGTCCGCTCATTGAAGCTTCGACGGCCAATCCCTCAATGGATTTGATTGAGAGAAAAAGCGTTTTGCAGGAACATGAAAAGCTCCGCCGACAAGTATTTCCCGATTTGAAAATCGCGATGCTCCACGGAAAAATGAAGGCCAAGGAAAAAGAGGAAATAATGAAAAATTTCCATGACGCTAAGATTGACGTCTTAGTTTCCACTTCGGTTATCGAAGTGGGAATCGACGTGCCCAACGCCACGATTATGATGATCGAGGGCGCGGATCGCTTCGGCCTGGCACAAATTTACCAATTCCGCGGACGAGTGGGTCGAGGCGAACACCAATCGTATTGCCTTCTCTTCAATGAATCCGCCAGTTCCGGCAGCCAGCAGAGATTAAAAGCGATTGTGGAAGCCAAAAACTCTTTTGAGCTGGCTGAACAAGACCTTCAAATCCGGGGACCGGGAGAGTTTTTGGGAACGCGCCAATCGGGCATCCCCGATTACTTGATGGCCGCCTTAAAAAATCTGGAAATGGTCAAATGCAGCCGAAGCGAAGCGGAAAAAATTCTGGCTGAAGATCCGAAACTGGAAAAACATTTAAATATTAAAAATCGTTTAGCCGAATTCGGCCAAACGACGAAAATACTTAACTAAATTCCGAGCACTAAAGTGATTTTGCCCCTATCGGTGTTTGGGTGTTACCCAAAAGCCCATATATTTTTTCAGCATCAAACGCGTCTGGGAAATTAACGCCGGAATGGCGCCGAAAACAATGGTGGAAATCGGGACCAAAAACCATTGCAGAATCATCCAGATGTATCGGCGCGATTTATATTTTGCCGGCCGCGGCGGAAGAAGCTGCAGAGTGTAAAGAGCCGAACCCACCAATCCAACCATGGCCAGAGTCATAATCGACCGAGTCAGGTAGGGCAAATTGTAAGAAAGAATTGTTTTGTTAAATTCCTTTCCGCCCAGCCAAACCGGCAGCCAGCCCAACATAAAAATCAGCAAAGCATTAGTGGCCCAGGACCAAAACGCTTCCAAGTGATTGAAGCAGTGGTAGATTTTTTTTCCAAAAGCCATGGCTTTGTTTTTAAGGCAGCCGAAAGCGAAATAAGGCACGTTTTCCACTCCCCAACTCCAGCGAGTTTGTTGTTTGAAAACATTGACGGTCGTTTGCCAAAAATTTTCCGCCAAGTTGGCATCCATGGAAATCGGATAATAAAGGGGAACGTTTTGGTAATGGCCATCGTAAAATAACATTGCTTTCCAAAAAATCCGGGAGTCCTCAGAGACGTTTTTTTCCGGCCAAAAATCCATCTCCACGATTGCCTTAAAGCTCATGGAATGCGAAGAAAAGGTGGACATCCGTTCCGGCCGAGATTGCTGAATGGAATGCCAGAAAGTGGCGCCGATCGCCAGGACCCGAGAAATCGCCGGCGCATCCCAAATATTATTGTTATAAATCGGGATCGGCTGAAAACTGGAATGAAGCGGGTCGGCACAAGTCAAATAATTATAAGTGAGACAGGCGAAATAATGGGGATAAACCTGAGTATCAATGTCAAAAGAAGAAACAATGATTTGCTCATAAGGAATTCGTAGCTCGTCAACCAATTCTTTCGCCTTTTTACCAGCCCAAGTTTCATTGGAACCCTTGCCGGCGATCTCACCGACAATATCCTGCGGGTGAACGGTTATCAAGAACCGGAAAAATTTATTGCCGAATTCTTCCTGAATTTTTTTGGCTATTTCCTGGCCCAAAACGCCGGCTCTTTCTTCCGTTGCCAGCACAACGATTAATTTATCCAGAGAGTATTTAGAAGAAGCCAAAACCTGGAAAGTGGAACGTACTAATTCCATTTTTTCTTTATAAACCGGCAAAATTACCAGATGATAAATATCGGTCCAATTTTTTGGTCCCGAGCCAATCAGCCTGGGACTGGTTAATTGCCCCAGCTTTTCCATCCAATCAATTTTCAAGTTACGCTTCATTTTCTTAAAACTGGACTGCTGATGGAAAGACAAAAAAACGGTCTTTAAAAGCCAGTAAAGATCAAAAATTATGATAAAAAAGGCGACCCAAACAGGCTTCTGCCAGGATAAAATTATCACTGCCAAAAGGGTCAGCCAGCTTAAGAACCCCGGCATTATTTCTAAAAAACGGAAAAGCCGACGCTCTCTGGCATTCGGCAAATCAGCTGCCCTACCGATTTTTAGATAATATTGCTCTGGTTTTAACATTTTTGGTCCCCTCAGTAGGAATCGAACCTACATCCCGAGCTTCGGAGGCCCGTACTCTATCCATTGAGCTATGAGGGGAAACAAATCGCGGCTCTTACCGGCCTTTCAAATCAAAGTGAATATGAGTGGCTTGAGAGCAAGAAACAACCTGGCCATTATTATCACAAAAAGCATTATAACCATTTTGCTGCAAATAGCTCACAATGCCGTTCCATTCTGCCTTATTGGGGGTCCAGATGTCAGCAGCTTGACCCTTGTAATGATATGAGCCGGGAACGTGCTGACCGCCGGTGGTGGAAGTAACGGTAATGTCATATCGCTGCTGCAATTGATCAAGCATGGAAGAAATCCGGGAATCCAATTGCACGTTCGTGCCGGTAACCGATGAGCCGGAGCCGGAACCGGAGCTGGCAGTACAGCTCTTGGTGCATTGCATTTCAGCCACCTGGCCGTTCATTAAGGCCTCGACGCGCAGAGGCGATTTGGAAACAACAATCATCACCGTATTAACTATTAAACTGGCGCCGAAAACAATGGCAAAACCGATAATGGCCGAGCTCAGGAATTTTTTGCCGTTTTGGCTGCGCTGAGTTGAGCCGCCGGAAAAAATCATCAGTAGACCGCCGTAAACAATAATTAAAATCGCCAGCGGAAAAGCAATATCATTGCGCAGAAATTTAAAAATATTGCTGATTACTGTCATAAAGTCGCAAAGATCGCAGCAACCGCTATCCAAACAAACTTTTAAAGACTCTCCTTGAATGCCGCCTGCTGATAAAATAGAAGATGAATTATTCTGTAAACCATCTTCGGACGACTGGGCAAAAGCGCCAAGCGAAAAGCTGGCCGAAAAAACAACGAAGAAAAATAGGAAGAGAAAAGATATGATTTTGGAGTTTTCCATAGTCTTTATTTTGGCAAAAACCAGCGGCTTAGCGGGTCGCTGGTTTGGTTAACTTGAAATATGGCCTTTCTTTGTGGTTGGTTAAATCCATAACCGCTTCTACGCCGATGGGCATAGTTAAAGGGGTACTGGTAAGGCCGAAATCAACATTGGCTAAAATGGGAATATTGTAATCGGCGAACAATCTTTTTAGAATCTGATAAAAGGTGAAGCCTTTGGGAGTTTTCCACTTCTTGGTGTCCGGATCATTGGAGCCGATGGTAATGTTGACGAATTTTCCGAAGATAATTCCCTGAACCAGTTTCCCGCCGATAATATCGGCGTTAATCAAACGGGTAAGGGAATTCTCTACGTCTTCAGAATAATCATCGTGCTCTTCAAAAAATAAAATGCTGTTGGTTAAATCCGGAGAATAGGAAGTGCCGAGCAAATTAACGAAGCTCAAAAGGTTTCCGCCGAGCAATCGGCCCGTGGCCCTGCCCGACTTTAGAATTCGCCAATGGCTGCGCGGATAAAAGTGCGTTCCGTTGTTTTGGACAATCCGCGAAAACGAATCAACCGTATAAGGAGTAGAGCGTTTGAAAAAATGCTCAATGGAGAAACCGTGAAAAGTCACCAGTCCGGTTTTGGCATAAATGGCATTCAATAAAGTAGTGCCGTCGGAAAAACCCATAATCATCTTAGGGTTTTTTCGAATCACCTCGTAATCCAAAAGCGGCAAGACTTTATTGGCCAGAAACCCTCCGCCGGACATGAAAATTCCCTTCACCTTCCGGTCGCCGAAAGCTTGCATTAAATCAGCAGTACGCTGTTCGGCCGTGCCCGCTTCGTACATCCCAAAAACCGCATTAACGTACTTGGAAAGCCGCACTTCGAAGCCTAAGCCGTTCAAAGTTTTGACTCCGCGATTGAAATTGCGCGCGCTGCTAATGGGCTGGGAAGGCGAAACAACCATGACCGCATCGCCGTTTTTCAATTTTTGAGGCCTGACAATTCTCATAAGCGTTCTCCTATAATAGCCAATTTTTTGATTATTGCAAATTGTTAAAAAACAGAGGGATCTTGAAATTTAGACCCTCGCCAATGACATTAGCACCTTTTATGAGGGTTCGCCAGTGTCAGAAGAATCATCATTATGATCTTCCGCCTCAACTTCTTTTGGTTTCTCGTCGGACAGCTTCTCAATTGACGACCCCTCGCTCTGCGCCGCCCTCTTTTCCATTCTTTCTTGAAGCCAGAGATCGCCGCCTTTTTTAAGAACTGCTAAATTGATAAATAAGTCTAAAACCTTCATTCCTTTGGCGATAAAAACTTGAGGATCAGACGATTTGAATTCTTTTTTACTCTCCAAAACGTCCAAAAACATATTTTGAGCCCCTTCCTGCATGCGGGCGAAAAGTGGGATTTTCTCCAACAATTCTCCCAGGGTATCTCTAGAAGGAAATTCTTTATCCGAATTCCGGATTCCTTGGATTTTAGTATGGAGCGCTTCCAGGGCATTTTTAAACTCGGCTTCAATTTCGGGCCGCACCTCGTTTTCCTTGGCTTCCATTTCTTTTTTGTATTCTTCATGTTCCGCCAACATTTTTTCTTTATTTTTTTCTCCTTCTGTTTGCACTTCTTTAATTTCAGCCTCAATAGCCTCCGGATTTTCTTTTATGAAATCTCCTTCTGGTTTTTTCGGCTGATTTTGCATTCCTTCAAAAAATGACTCTTTAAACATATGTTTTATGCTTTGTTGAGCGCTTCTTTTATTCTCAATCTGATTTTTTCTACCACTTCGGCTGACACAGAAAAACTATGGTCAGTTTTGTAATTGTGGCCGTATAGCTCGTCTTTGAAGATGGTTCCTTCAAACGTTTTGGGGTTGGCGTAGCGAGGAACGAAATGGCAGTGCAAATGTCTTGTTTCGTTACCCAGGAAAGAATAGTTTAACCAATCCGGCTGAAATGCTTTTTGGACTGCCCCTCTAAGCTCGTTCAGCACAGCGAATAATTCTTTTTGTTCTTCTGGAGTAGCATCGGGCAAATCCAAAGCATTTTCTCTCTTACACCAAATAACACACCTGCCCAAATATCCTTGATTTTGATGAATAAAAATCGTCCAATATTTGTAATCTTTGAGTTTGTATTTCTCGAATTCTTCCATAGAATCATCGCTATTATTCGTATTTAAGGCGAGAGGATTAACCTAATTCGGTAAATTTGTGGACTCACCGGGAATCGAACCCGGGCCTCAGCAACTTGCCCCGTTAGATATTTGTGGACCTAGGGAGAATCGAACTCCCGTCTCGTCAATGCGAATGACGCGTCGTACCACTAGACCATAGGCCCCTTGCTTACCTATATAATACGGCTTTTTCTCTTTTTTGCAAAACTTTCCCTTTACTTCCCATTATTTATTGCCTAAAATCAAAACAGCAGTTTAAAATCCCAAAAGGAGCGAGATGATGATTAACTTCGAATGCTTCTACATACCCGCCTTTTTTAAAGAGGGGGCTGCCCTCTCGCATATTCCAACCAAAATCGGACCCAACACCTTGTTCATACCTGTTGTCCTGCTCTACGACGAAAATGAGGTCGGCCAGGAATCCTTTATTCAAAACTCCACCCTCTACAAAGCTTTCATCGGCAAAAACTGTATTGTCGAAAACTCCGAAGTAGTCCGTTCCACCATTCAAAAAGACTCCGGCATCGGCGGCGCCTCTATCCTGGATTCTGAAATTGATGAACGCGTACTGATCGGCCGAGGGGTGGTAATTAACGGGGCGATTATCGGCGCCGATGTCCATTTGCCGCGCGGCTCTTATGTAAATCACTGCATTATCGGACCAAATACCCTAGTCTCTTCTGGCGCCTGTTTAAATAATTGTGGTTCTCATGGTTCGGAACTGATCGATATCGGAGAAAAATGCTTTATCGGCCCCAACGTAGTCATAAACAGCCCCTGCCTGATCGGCAAAGAAGTTTATATCAGCGCCGGAGCCATCTTGCCTCATGACCTCAACATTCCCGACCACGCTTGCGTTGTCGAATACGGCCGCGGTTGCTATACCAAACCGAACTGTTCATTTTATCTGGGTGAAGGCTTTTGGATAGCTACCAAAAACCCGACTGACCTGAAACTTATGGAAGAAATAGGCGCCGAGCTCCACCTTTACGATACCACCGTCGCCTTCCATCACCAGCTGCAAAAAGACCCCAGCCGCGAATGGCTCAATTCGGTTCACCCCAGACTGAATAATTTTCGGCCCATTGATCTTCTAAAAGAAGAAGCTCAATACGAAAGCGCAACCGGCGCCGTTGCCTTACAAAAACTAATTCGCCAAGAGATTGAATCTCTGTCTCTTGACCGCCCGTCCCTGCCCAGCTAGCAGGGACTTTTCTTTTGACTCCTTGTTTTTCTGGAAACTTTTGTATAAGATGAGAGACAAATATGGCGGAAAAGGTTTTTAACAGTTCCATCGGCATCAAATTGAACCTGGCAGGCGTAGTCAAGGAAATTTTTGATTTCATCAATGTCGCGCCCAACAGACAATACAAAGTCGTTATCGGCACGGATTCCATCAATAGCCCGACTTGTTCCGATTTTGTTACAGCCGTTGTAGTCATCCGTATCGGCAACGGCGGCCGCTATTTTTGGCGCCGCATCAAGAAAAACTCTTTTAAAACCCTGCGCGACCGCATCTACGAAGAAATGTATTTATCTTTAGAAATCGGCCAGCAGCTTTTAAAAATTCTGCAGGAGAAACAGCTTCCTCACTTTGATTTGGAAATCCATGCCGACGTCGGCACAAACGGCGAAACCAAAAACATAATCAACGAAGTAGTCGGCGTTATCCGCGGCTCCGGCTTTGTCGTCAAAACCAAACCCGAAAGCTTCGGCGCTTCCTCGGTCGCCGACCATCTGCTCTAAATTCAAAACACATGCTGGATAAATTAGTTATTGATATTGAAACAAGTAATACCATTGCCGAAGTAGGCGGCAAACAGAATCTCCACCTTTTGGACATTTCCATGATCGGCGTTTATTCTTATAACCGCAACGAATTTTTGGGTTTTAATAAAAACGAATTCCCTCTTTTTGAAAAACTTTTGAAAGAAACCGGTGCCTTCATCGGATTCTCGCTCCACTATTTTGATATTCCGGTTTTGAAGGGCCATTTTGAACATAATTTTTCCAAATTAAAAGTAATTGATATTCTGGAAGAGGTGGAGAACCAGCGCGGCCACAAAATCGGCTTAGACGCTTTGGCCCAGGCCAACATCGGCGCCGGAAAAACCGGCTCTGGCCTGGAGGCCATCCAGCTTTATCACGAAGGAAAAATTGAGGAATTAAAAAATTATTGTTTGAACGACGTAAAAATAACCAAAGACCTTTACGAATTGGCAAAAAACCAAGGCAGCCTGATTATTCCGTCACACTATGCCACGCCGGTAAAAATCAGCATTTCCTGGCCGGATTTAGACGATTATTTGGAAGCCTTGGAAAAAATCCAAAAACAAACGCCAGAACAAGTCTCTTTGTTTTAAACCATTAATAGCGCGAAAAAATAAAAGCCCCCGTCCTTTCCGAGAAAGAACGGGGGCGAGTTGTTTGTCGCTTACTGCTTGCGAGGAAGAACGAAGACAAAGCGACAGCCGAAAAGCCAGAGGAAGGCACAATGGCCATAGTCGCCGCTCAGCCACCGGTCACCGTCGTAACCAACATTGAAAACCCCGGGGTCGTCGTGCCGGTCAAAGATTAATTCCATGGCAATCCCTAGCCATTCCCCTTGGGGTTGATCCGGGTAGGCCAAGCGCAAGGCCGGACCCACTTCCGGAGGACAGAGCTCTAAACCAAGCTCCTTGGCTCTGGCATAGATCTGATCCGGTTGAACGGCTTCTTTGAAGCCGAGGTCAGCAACTGACAGGGCCACCAGATCCAACTGGACTTGAGACTGCGATACCTGAATCCCATTCAGGACATCGCTGGCCCAGGCGCCGATCCGGAAGCCGGCTTTTTCCAGAGCTTCACGGTAGGCCGAAACCGACTGGTAGACGCCGAGAGTGATGGTTTTGAAAATAACAAACTCGGGTTGAAAAAGATTTACTACCTTCTCCGCCATTCCGGATTTTAGGTCGGCAATTCGCTTAAGCATCTCCGGCGCAAAACCGAACTTGCTTAAGATCGCCAACGCCTCATGCACCAGGCCCACGGAAAAATCCCCAGGCCCGAACCTTTTTTGGCCCACGATTGACATCGCACGCCTCCTTTTTCCTTCCGCTTGGCTTTTTAAACTTTAAGGGGTTTTCCCCGCCCGCGGAATATGTAAACAAATCCTTATTTTCTTGTATTTTTTAAAGAACTTCAATTATATTTCTCAATAAATTATAGCACAAAGAATGTTAACGTCAAGATAGGGTTTCCCCTTACGGCTTACCCAAAATTTCATTAAGCCCGACCCCCTTGCATTCTTCCAAAGTATGTTATATCATCAACTCATACTAATAAAGTATGAGTTAAAATATGAAATTCCAAAGCATCAAAATTTCAGAAAAAATTCACATCGCCTTGAGGTGGCTTTCTTATTTGGCCCAGGATAAAACGAAAAAATCATTGAGTCTGGGCGAGTTCGCCATCAAAGAAAAAATTTCTTTTTATTACCTCCAGCAAATAAGCCGCAAGCTGAAACAAAACGGCCTGATTAAGGCGCGCGAAGGCAGCAACGGAGGCTATCAATTGGCCAAGGCGGCGCAAAAAATATCCCTAAAGGAAATTATTGAAGCCATTGAAGGTCCTATTTCCCTGATTGATTGCGCCAATAATAATTGCTGCGCCCAAAATAATTGTCCTTCCAAAAAGCTTTGGCTTAACTTAGACAAAAAGATCTCCGATATTTTCAATCGAATCAAACTCTCAGAAATATTATGAAAAGAATTTATTTGGACCATGCCGCCACCACGCCGGTAAGACCGGAAGTGAAAAAAATAATGGACGCTTTCCAAAGCGATTATTTCGGCAATCCCTCGGCTATTTATTTCGAAGGCCGTCAGGCGAAAGCCGCCTTAGATAACGCCCGAAAGCTAATTGCTAAAATTCTGAGCGTGGAAGCAGACGAAATAATATTTACTAACGGCGGGACCGAATCAATCAATCTCGCACTTTTGGGCGCGAGCCGGCAATACCAAAATCTTTTCAAAAAGCCGCGGCTGATAACTTCGCGCATTGAACATCCGGCGGTTTTGGAAACGATGAAACAATTGACCAAAGAAGGTTTTGAAGTCATTTATTTACCGGTTGATAAATTCGGCGTAGTTAAAACCGAGGAGTTGAAAAAAGCCCTGAATAAACAAACCCTTTTGATTTCCCTAATGTACGCCAACAATGAAATTGGAACAATCCAACCAATTGCTAAAATTGCAAAAATTATCAAAGATTTTAAAAACCGGGCGGGTACAAAGGCCCAGACGCAAATTCCTCAATTCCCTCTTTTCCATACTGATGCCTGCCAGGCAGCCGGCTCTTTGGAAATCCGGCCGGCAAAACTGGGCGTTGACCTGATGAGCCTGAACGCTTCAAAAATTTACGGGCCGAAAGCCAGCGGTCTACTCTACCTCAAAAAAGGAATTGAGCTGAAGCCGATAATTCTGGGCGGCGGTCAGGAAAATAAGCTCCGCTCCGGCACAGAAAACGTCGCCAGTTGGATCGGCCTGGCCGAAGCTTTAAGGTTGGGCCAAAAAGAAAAGGCAACCGAAACCAAAAGGCTCAGGGCGCTGCGCGATTATTTCATTAAAAATTTGCTGAAAATTCCCAAGACATTTCTCAATGGCCATCCCCGAAACCGCTTAGTCAATAACATTAATGTGACCATTCTGGACGTGGAAGGAGAGTCTTTAATTCTGCAATTGGATAAATACGGCGTTAGCGCCTCTACCGGCTCGGCGTGCCATTCCAAAATTTTACAGCCCTCGCACGTCTTAATGGCCATCGGCCTTGACCCCGCCATCATCCACGGCAGCCTGCGCTTAACTCTCGGCCGCGACACCACAAAAAAAGAAGTGAACTCTACCCTGAAAATTATAAACAAAGCCGTTAAAGAGCTGCGCGAACTTTCGGCAGTTAACCTCCAAAACAATGAAAACAAAAAATAAAAAAGCGGATTTAATTTTAAAAAACGAGGTGCCCTGGCTTTACTCCAAAAATGTCAAGGAACATTTTTTCCATCCGAAAAATTTTATGAAGCCGGAGGAAGAAAAAAAGTTCAAGTTCAACGCCTATGGCGAAGCTGGCTCCGCAGTTTGCGGCGATCTAATGAAATTCTGGCTTTGGATTGACCCAAAAACGGAGAAAATAAAAAAAGCGAGGTGGCGAACTTTTGGCTGCGGCTCGGCCATCGCTTCTACTTCGGCTCTTTCTATATTGATTACGGAAAAAAACGGAATGCCAATTAAAAAGGCAATGCTTATCAAACCGCAAGACATCATTAAACGCCTCGGCGGTTTGCCCAGTATCAAAATTCATTGCTCCGTTTTGGGCGACGAAGCTTTAAGGGAAGCGATTGAAGATTTCAAAGGAACCAAAATAAAAAATAAATAAAGCGGCTCATTTTTAACCCTTTTTAACCCTTACAATATTATTTTTAACTCATACTTTATTAGTATGAGTTAAAAGGGGGAAGAATAAATTAAAATTTTAGTCGTTTAATTAAATAAAGGTCCGAAAAAATAATTATGACAAAAATAAAAAAAATAGAAGTTGATAAAAATAAATGCATCGGCTGCGGCACTTGCGCCGCTTTGGCGCCGGAAGTTTTTGAACTGGATGAAAATAACAAATCAAGGGTGAAAAACGCCAACAGTGATAAATTAAAAACTATAAAATTGGCAGCTGACTCTTGTCCGACTAAGGCCATAAAAATAGAAACGGAATAAAGAAAATTTTGGAGAAATTAAAAGGGGGCACCCGAGGTACCCCCTTTTGTTTTTTTGTTAGTCGTCCCTCCTTGAGACGACAAAAGGAGAATCAGATCACCAGTTTCAGGGAAACGGCGACCCGTAAGGAATCGGGGCGGAAGCTCCAACTCCGGCCATCGAATTGACTTTGGAAATGCATGGCCTGATCCGGAAACTTCCGATACGAAACGTCTGCACCCAAAGCCACGGGGCCCAGCAGCCGAAGCTCTCCAGAGATTCCGGCGACGACCGAATAGTCATAATGCCGGAACTTTCCCTGACTGTGAGTCTCGGACGACGATGTCGTTTCGCCAGGGCAACACAAACTGTGAATCTGGGAAGACGACGCCTCGCTCCCGCAATGGTGCTGAAGCAGAGAGATTAAAGTATCGTCTTTCTGCTCCTGAACGAACTGCTGACAGGCGATGCCGACAAACGGCGCGATGGAAAATCGGCCGGTTTGCAGCACCCATTTCAGCGTCAGATCCAGTTCGCGGCTGAAGGCGGTAACGGTGGCCTGATGATCGACGGTCCGCTGGCTGAACTTCATGTAATGAACGTAGGTTTCGGAACAGGGATAGTAACCGAGATATTCCAGCTGCTCCACTTCCAGATCCTTGAGAGTTTCCTGAATGCCCAGCTGAATCTTCCGGCTCTGGAAATAATCCGTGGAAACCCAGAGGGGCCCCCAAAGCCGAAATTCCAGGCCGCCGGTAAAGGCCAGCCCGAATTGCCGCAGCGAAGCCGTTCCGCCTCTTTTGAGCCAGAACCGATCGCCCTGAACGAAATTCAGATAACGCTCCAGCGTATACAGCCAGCCCGCGTCATCATTACCACAGGAATAGAAGTGGGACGACGAAGGCAGGTAATCCTGAAGCGTCCGCTCTTCGTTCAGATTGAAATCCGGACCCAGGACGCCGATCTGATTCGGCGCATAGCCGAACTTCAACTTAAAGTTGTCGTGGCGGCGTTTGGCCGGAACCGGAATCGGAGCCGGGGTCGCAGCGGGTAAAACGGGCTCGGCGGGGACAGAAACGATTTTCTTCTCGGGCTCGGGATTTTTGAGCGCCGGGATAATGGGCGGAGGCGATTGTCTGATTTGGTACAGGACGATGTTGCCGCATTTCTGGATCACGAACATGTGATAGAGCTTTCCGGCATGCACGGCTTCAAAACCAAAGGCCTTGAACGGCGCTTCGCCCGCCCATTCCACGTTCTTGATGTTGCGGACCCGTTTCGCGTAATCGCGAAACAGCATCCATTCCATGCGCTCGCCCACCGCGATGCTTTCTTCCCGGAAAACGAGCTTGTCCACCTGATCGGCCAGGTCAAGGATGAACTCATCTCCCTGAAGCTTGCGGATTTCTTCGATGTTGTCCTTGATGGCCTGCCTGGCGGCTTCCGCCTGCAGGACCGGCTTGGAAAGCGGCGCCCGCCCCAAGACCTTGAGCTTGATGGTGCCCGGAGCCGCGAAGGCCAGCGAGCACATCAGAACCAAAACCACCACCAATCCGAATACCGTCTTTTTCATCACTTTTCTCCTTTCTTATTCTATTGTTAAGAGATTAGACATTAACTAGCCTATGGCCAGTTTGCCCAATCCTGACTAATAAGTTTACCGCTTATATTATATCAAATAGCTTTTAAATGTCAAATCCAATAGCCCCATCCATATCCGAATCGCTTTTCTCAGAAAAAACTGGAATTTTAAGCGCGTGGAATCCTGGGTTTTCATTCAGATGATATTTTTCCTGTTTCCCAGAAAATCTTTGAATTCTCCCTTGTTAAATTCCCAAAAATCCAGGGGCACGGGAATTTTTCCGTTTCCTTCGGCCGCGTCAATCACATAAGTCGGCCAGGCTAAGCCGGATAAATTTTTCCGCAAGTTCGTGGCGATGGCCACTTCTTTTTTAAACGGAACGCGAAAATGGCCGATGCCCTGAACCGGATCACAGCGATAAAGATAATAGGGCCGGACTCCGATTTGAATCAGCTTGGTAAAAAGTTCGTATAAAATTTCGTAAGAATCGTTAACGCCTTTCAGAAAAACGCTTTGGCTGTATAAAATCGCTCCGGCTTTGCGCAATTTTTCGCAAGCTGAAATAGTTTCCTTAGTAAGTTCGGCCGGATGCTCAAAATGAATGCCGACGTAAACCGGCTGTTTTATTTTTTTGATTGTCAACAACAAATCCTTGGTGATAAATTTTGGATTGGAAACCGGCAGCCGCGTACCGATTCTGATAATTTTAATTTGCGGGAGACGGCTGAATTCTTTCAAGGCGTATTTCAAAATTTTCGGACTGGTCAGCGGGTCGCCGCCGGAAAAAATCACCTCGTCAATCTCGGGATTTTTTAAAAGATAAACCAGCATCTTTTGGATGTCGGCTTGAGAAATAACGCCTTTTTCAATATCGGAAACCTTGCGGCGGCGAGTACAAAACCGGCAATACGCAGCGCAAGTTAAAGTCAAAAGGATTAAAACGCGATTTTTGTATTTATGCACCAGTCCTTTGGTTTTTTCGTATTGCTCTTCCAGAAGCGGGTCGCTGAAACCAGACGAATTAAAACTATCCTCTTTTTGAAAAAAGCGAAGTTCTGATTCCGAAAGATAAAACTGTTTTCTGACAGCGTCGTTCTTTTTGGATAATTTTTTGAGATGACCGGAAATTTTTACTGCGAGCATTTCTTCTTTAGTTTTGATTGAGATTTAATCTCTAATTTAAATATAACAAACTAGCGACGAGATACAAGTGTGGATAACAAAAAATCTGCAAATTTTCGCTTGCGGATTTTTTGAGCTCTTTAATTTTTCTAAAAATTTAAGGCGTCACCGATTTGAATGCCGTTTTTTTGAACAAAACCGGCATTCACCTCCAAAACATATTTAGCCGCGGCCACCGAACGGTAGCTCGGACAACCCCCCTCGCGACACGGTTCAAAATTTTGTTTGATTTCCGCGACTTTTTTGTCAGCGGAGATGAAAATCAAATCCAGCGGAATCTTGGTATTTTTCATCCAAAAAGTTTTCGGGCTTTCGCTGGAAAAAATAAAGAGCATTCCGGCATTTTCCGCCAAAGATTCACGGAACATCAGACCCTTGGCCTGTTGCGCAACATTTTGAGCCAGCTCCACATCAACTTTTAAATTGCGGCCGGGAAATTCCACGGATGATTTTTTTGTTTTTCCGGTCAAAAGAAAAACTGCCGCTACCAGCAAAATCAAAGTCGAAATTATAGAGATTATCTGCATCGGTTTTAATTTAGACATTATAGCGTATTAAAGTCGGGCCGCTGGGAATTGAACCCAGTCTACATGCTCCCAAAGCATGCGTACTACCGGTATACGACGGCCCGTTATCGGGTATAAAAGCAGTCCGCAATGAAGAATATTCGAACCTGGATCTGGAACCATCTTGAGGATTGCTCAATTCCTTCGTTTGGAAAAGAACCCAGATAAGACTCCTCGAGGACCTGCCAGCATCCTACTTTTATTTAGTTTAAAGCTAATGCGGAAAAATACAAGGAGGGAGAATTTGTCTAATTAGGCAAATTTGGCCGCATTCTTTTTCAAAGTCATTTAACTCAAAAACCCCTTCTTTTTTCCATCGGCGACAATGATCTCCAGTTCGTCTAAGTATTTCTGGCATAAAATGAAGATGTCTTCATCGCCAATCCAATCATTAAAGCGATATTTTGTTTTCGTTACTGGCCGCAAGTCAACACGTTGCTTGGCTTTTTTAAAATCGGAGTTATCCGACTCCCTAACGCTTCCTTCTGGATCTTCGATGGCTACGCGGGCCGATTCAGAAATATAGATAGTTTCCGTTAGTTCAAGTTCGATGTCTTGTCTAATAGAAACCGGCTCAGCGTGAATGTTTATATCTCTTTTATCTGTAAAAAACGAGATGGCATCGTTGTCAGATACCTGCAAGTCGTACCATTCTTGTCCCCCCTTCTTCGTTTGCGCTTCCTTAAGGGCATATTGCAAAACGGAACGAGCCGAAGACAGAAAGGCGCTAAGGTTGTGCTTTAAGCCCTCTCGATTATTAGCCTCCCTGGACATCTGGGAATAAAAATATTTAGCTTCTTCAATTTTTTCTAATTCGTGCATTGGTCTATCAGTCTTTATAATACCTAATATATAAGCCCTTCTGAAGGGCTTGACTCCACAAATGCTATTTGCTAAACTATAGATACTAAACATGAAAAGGATCCTAAACGGGTCCTTTTCTTATTTTTCGGCCTCATATTTCAGTATTTCCCTAAGATAGTGGAAATCCTTAAAATCTCCCCCTACCAATTGTTTGATTTCTCGGGCGGTTCTTTCTGATCTGGCCAATACCGTTATCGCTCTTTCTTTGTGACGAAGATAGCTCAATACCGGAACAAAATCGCCGTCCCCTGAGAGAATAACGGCCCCAGAATACTTTTCCATCAATCTCATTAGATCAAAGGTCATATCAACATCGCAATTTGCTTTCTTTACTGGCTTCTCGTCATCGCCGTAATAGATCTTCACCGGTTTTAATCTCAACTTATAACCGAACGATTCAAGTTTACGATAAAACTTGGCGCGTTGAATATGTTTGCCCAAGAGTAATATTTCCGCTTCATTAAAATGATCCCCTTCTTTTAATTTATTGGTTAGGTGTTCTATCAATTCCGTTAAATCGATCGGCTTGTAATAATCGAGGATGGAATAGTTAAAATCGTATAATTCAATGCCTCCGTAGTAGAAGGCCTCCGACGCGCCATACTTCTGTTTCAAATATGCCCATAATTTATTATAGTCAATTTTCCAACCCAAACTTCGCTCACCGCCATAAAATAGGTTGGAGGCATCGATAAATACATAAATTGGCTTTTTATTCTTAGAAAATACACTCATACCATCTTCATATTATTAGGTTGATTTATGTTATAGAGAAGGGCACCTCCATTGTCCTGGGTATTTTTATCCGGGGAGCGAAAGCTACGTCTCTATGATTCCTAAACTCTTGATGCTGCGCTGACTTGTGCCGTGGAGAGTTTTGATTCTAGCCCATTTAAGTCTTAATTATACCAGTATCAATAAAAAGGGGAACTCCCCTCAAACATGTAGGGAGAATTGAACCAATTAGGCAACTTTGCCCGGGATAAGCAGCCCTGACCGGAGTCGAACCGGTGTTTACGCCGTGAAGGGGCGTTATCCT
>ERZ795054.2014-NODE-2014-length-17754-cov-4.049325_pt1 | contig 17754 bp, 16 predicted proteins | sample MGYA00375138_ERZ795054 | MGnify/ENA primary metagenome ERZ795054 (study PRJEB30183, sample SAMN05720215) | anaerobic digester metagenome | isolation source: active sludge of municipal wastewater-treating anaerobic digesters | place: USA | collected 2014-12-23 ... | reverse complement strand
CGGGAAGACCGCCCGCCCCACCGGTTGTAGCTCCCAGATAGATGACGCTTTTCCCCGGAGCCGGACGGGAAAAAACATGATAGCGGTCGCAGCAGTGCATGCCGCCGGTAAATTCGTTGATAATCCAATAATCGGTGGGGCCAAGGGTGAGGTGGCGATAGGTGGTGTAGAAGGAGTCGGGAAGATTCACAACGGGGAATTCCCGGTCCATGACGGTGATGGTTAGCCATGATGGGGATGGTCCCGTGAGGTCGGTTTCTTTATGGCCCGGAGTCAGGCGAAAACTGACGCTGCCGCCGGCGTAATAATTTCCGGGACAAAATTGAAGGCGGCAAATTAGCGTCTCTTCGGCAAGCGTCCGATAACATGCGTTTTTGAGATATTCGCTGGCGACGGCGGAAAGCGGCAGATTCCAAAAGAGGATAATCATGAGCACCATGCAAGCACGGAAGAAACGGTTATGCCGGGAGCAAAAACAAGGCACCGGAAGCATTGGAACTCCTTTTTAACACATCCAAAGTTAAAAAAGGGGCGGACGATTCATGATCATGGAAACTTCCAGCCCCTTAAGCAGTCAAAACACTGATAAAGTCTTACTCAATTTTAAAAGAACTGATGCTGTTGTCCCACCAGTCGCCGGATAGATTCCAGACGCCGTTGGGATTGGCGGTGGTTCGGGTATAGGTTTTCGTGCTGCCGCCGGAGTTGATATGCTGGTAAAGAATGACCCTGTTGACACCGGGACCGATTTTCATACAGGAAATCCGGTCGTTCCAATTCTGATTCGTACCCATGACCTGCCATTTGGTCAAATCGGCGATATTGGCGCCCGTGTTAAAACTCATCCAGTCGTTTGGATTGTTGGTCACACACTGGTAGTTGTCGTAGAAGAAGACCTGTCCGTTGCCAGGATTGCCCACATTGACAGGTGCACCGGCGGAAAGAATGTCCACTCTAATGTTCTGATACGTGGCCTGTTTGCCACCATCATAGAAGTTGACATCCGCCGGGCTGATCATGGAGCCGCTGCCAGCTGCCGCGACGACCTCCAGGTAAACGTCATAGGCCTGTCCTGATTTCACTTCCATTTCCACCGAGGTGGAGACATTGCTGTTCTGAAAGGATTTCGCTGTGGCGCCGCTACCTGCCGCCACGAGGATATCTCTTTGCGGTCCCCCGGATACATACATTCTTAAAATAGCTTTTCCGGCAGCGATACCCAGGGCGCCGACCGTTCCATTGTAGGAGATGCCGGAAATCGTTATTCTTGCCTGGCCGTAAGTCTGGCCGCTATCGCCCTGCGATACAAAAAAGCGTCCGCCGACTTTGGCCCAATAGGAGCCTTTACCGCTCAAGGTTGCCCTGGTCTTTGCGCGAATGATTTTTGATGATGTGCTGACTGCCGATGCACCTTTGCAGTTCAATTTGGGGAATTGACAGCTCCCCCCTCTGCCTGACACATCCGCACTGCCGACGGTGAGGGTCGCTCCCGGATTGAGCTTGATGGTGCCGCTTGCCGACGCTGATGTAGGCAGAAGGGACATGACAAACAAGACGCCGATCAAAAAGACCAATCCTTTCAGGAACCAAGACTTTTTCATACCGCACCTCCTCCAAATTGAGTGAATTGTTGTTCCCCGGTTTCTCTGTTTTGACTTTTAAGATGTTTAACGCATGGACGACATGATGAAACGGTGTTTCGTCCATGTCAATGAAATAATATATAAAAAAGGAAGAAATCAGCCGCAGTGAGACGAGTCATTTCTCCATTGTTTCAATCCAAGTGATAGTGAATCCGCGCGTTTTTCCTTGCCTTTTGCTGCAGGCTTTCGGCCCGGCGGTTGTATGCATCCCCTGGGGCAAATATAGACGGGAGATACCTGGGTGGAAACAGCCTGCGGATGCTGTTGCCGTAATCTTCCCCGTCGACAGGACGGTAATGGGTCTCAATCAGATCGCCTTGGCACGAAGGTATGGACACCAGAACGACGGGCATGCTGACGCCGGTTCCTTCCCGAAGCACCCCCTGCTTGACATAGTATTCCATGCAAAACGCCCAGAGATAGAGATGCTGCTTCTTGCCTTGCGGTTCTTTTCCGTAGAGCTCGTAGGTGCAGAACATTTTGCCTCCGAAACCCGGCGACTCCATTGCGTATTCCAGGTAACGCCGGATTTGATCGCTGCCGGGAGAGTGATTATAAAATTCGATTCCCCCGAAGGATGCCCAGGTTCCGCCTTCGTCGCCGCCGACGGTGTAGGCGAGGACTTTGATTTTCATCCCTTTCTGCAGGTAATTTTTATCCGGGTAGTCAATCTTCAGGACTACAAAGGGTGGTTCACATAGGCTTCCGACACTTTTTGACGCGTTCCAGTCCACATATCGTGTCATGGCGACGGCGGTTGAGGCGTCGACACCGGAAAAATCCATCAATTTTACCTTAAAATGGGGCGCGAAGGCCCGATCCCGCCCGGCGCTGCCGGACATGTCGGGAATGCCCTTGACGGTGGTCTCGGGAATCCACTGGACGTCGTCGATGACGCCGCTGATATCGACAGGTCCGAGACGGGGCAGGGGCGCCGCCAGGGTATCGTTTCCGAAGCAATGATAAATACTGAAAACAAGCAGTAAAAACAGGGCCTTTTTCATAATCGTCACCTTGACGCTTCAGGAGGGCATGGCCTGGTCGCACCGATTAATCGTGTTTTTATCCCCGCGAAGAAATCTTGAATCAGGTCCGGGACGATGCAACATGATTCTTTTCAAGATTATCCGCCGACGTCGAAAAAGCACTTACCTTGAACGATGCTGTGCGGGGGACTGAGGTTTCTCCTTGGCATCATGCGGCGGCTGGACATCACCATCCATGCACCCTTCATGTTCAAGATACATCATGGGGCAGTCCATCATGTCCGGTACAGCATCGAGTATTTTTATCAGATCGTCAATTTCCGCCTTGATTTTTGCCTTCTCCTTGACGGATGCATTTAAAACACGTTGTTGGAGAACCAGGACACGTTTCAGTACGGCTTTCATGTCCTCCTGGCTTTTGATCATGGCGCAAAACATCATCATGCCCATCTCTTCACCTCTGTCGCAGGGTATTGACTGCGCTTTCATGCACGTTTCGGCTGGTGGGCAGGACATTCGGCAGTCCGCGAAGGCCGTCGGGATAAACAGTAAACAGAAGACCAAGGCAAACGGTAAACTAATATTTTTCATGTTCATCTCCTGTCTTTTTTTAGAGGGCGGTTCCATTACCAGCCCCCGCCGCCCCCGCCGCCGCCTCCTCCGCCCGATGAACCGCCGCCCCCGCCGCCGGAAGATGAACCGGGAGAGGACGATGATGCCGCCGCCGCGGTCGCCGCCGCCGCGGAAAGAGACTTGCCGAATCCGGAAGTGAAATGGGATGGGGTGGCATCCCGCCAGGTTGTGCCTTCATACCAGCGCGGTGTATATCCGGCTTCATTTCCGGCTGCACGGGCCAGTATATCGGAGAACTGTTCCGACCACTGTTGTTCCACATCAAGGGCCAGGGCATAGGGCAGGTATTTTTCAAAGAGTTCCGGTGTCCGCTCAGGTGGATTAAGGAGATTCAGACGGTTCTGTTCGGCCGTGACCAAGTACATCTTGAATCCTTCAATGCCGTCCATCAGTTTTCTTCCGATGGGCGTCCGGGCTCGCATCAACCGGTAAAAGAGGACGTTGATAAAAATCATTGCCGCCATGATCAGGATGATCGCCAGCGATGCGGCAAAAAAGACAATGGCGATGCCGACAATTTCAAAAAAAACAAAGGGGATGGAAAACAGGGTCAGGGTGACTGCTTTTTTCCGCAGTACGGCCGGTTGGTTTTCACCGGAGAAGACGTCCTTCCAGAGCGAAAAAACCTGCATCAGCAGGATGACAACCCCAAAGGTCCAGCCGCTCAGCCAGAAACACATGAAAATCGCCAGCGGCGCCATGTCCTTGGGTCCAAGAGCGCTGGTTCCGATCAGGAGGATGAAAGAAATGATAAGACCGATGACGAAATACTTCCGATTGGCGGAAAAATAAATCCGATCGAGCGTCGTTTTGAGAGCAGCCTGCAAATCGACACGCGCCTTGTGGATGGTCATGCCGTCTTCATCGCCATCAGTGCCGATCATCTTTTCCGATTCAGCAAACAGTTTTGCCGCTGCCGCTTTTTCTTCACGGCTCAGGTCGGGTTCGTTTCCCTTCGTTTTCTTCAGGGTATATTGACCATCTTTTTCGCTGATCGTCAGGTAACCCTTGACTGCCATGTTGATCACAGCAGCGGTAAACACTTTCTGGTCAAAGCCCATGTTCATGATGAAACGAACCGCCGCCGGGGATAACTTGTTCGGCGGTTCGAACAGGGGAATGATAGTGCCCTGGGGTGGATCTTTTCCGTGACGGGACCAGACCATCAGGTAATAGAAAAACAGGATGCACAACCCGCCGAGACCCGCCAGCGTGCCACGGTTTTCATTCGTCCAGTATCTGGCCTTGACAGCAATGGAAGGTTCCGTAACAAATCCCTTCGGCCAGGAAACGACAATGGTCAAACCCTGTTCCGGCGCGAGGGGCCGCGTGGTTTCAAAAATGATTGTGCCGAAATCGCCGGTCCCTGCGGTGAAATGTTTTTCTTTGGAACCGGTATAACCTGTGTAAGCATCCACTTCCCGTACGTTGGCCACCGCGCCTTCCGGCAGCTGGACCGAGGCGGACGCTTTTTCAATGGCAAAAGTCCACCCATTACCGGTGACGTTCCAGTAGAGTTCGTCAAAGTCCTTGAAAAAACCGAGTTGCCGGTTGGTCGCATAGGTGATGAGGTAAGTATAGGGGCCGGGGTTGAGAAAAACGTCCTTCCGACCCATGTAGATCCGAACGCCGTTACTCAAATCCTCCGAATGGTAGTCTTCGGGTTCGCCGTCGCGCAGCACCTCCTGCACTTTGAAATCGACGGTGTAATGCCGGCCGTAGCGGTCCTGGTATTTTGTGGGGAAGTCACGGTAGATCCCGCGCTTGATCTGCTGACCTGCACAATACACCGTAATGGTCTCCGTTACGGTCATCGAGGCGTCTGAATGGATGACGATATCGCTGTGAAAGGAGAGAATTCTTTCGGTGGTGTTGTCCGATTCGGCGGCGTAAGCAGACGGGACGGGAAAGAGCAGCACCCAGATCAGACAAAGAAGAAGAAACAAGGGCCGCTTGACCATAATTGCCTCCATGCGGGAGAAGATTTCAGGTGAACTTCACTTCCGGTGTTTCGCGTTCCGTCGCCAGTTCGATTTCGAAAAACTCCGCTTTGGTGAAATTGAAAAGCGAGGCCAGGATATTGTTCGGAAACGACTCCACCATAATATTGTAGTCCCGGGCGGTGCCGTTGTAGTAACGTCGTGCAAGTTGAAGCTGCTCTTCGACATCGGCCAGGGTCTTCTGGAGTTCGATAAAGTTCTGGTTGGCCTTGAGGTCGGGATAGGCTTCGGCCAGGGCAAAAATACTTTTCAGGGCCTGGGTGAAACTGCTTTCAAGTTTTCCCGTTTCCTTCACCGTCATGTCAGAATCGGTCATTTCGGACCGGAGGCGGGTGATTTCTTCAAAGGCCTTGCGTTCATGCTGGGCGTACCCCTTGACGGTCTCCACGACATTGGGAATCAAGTCGTGACGCCGTTTGAGTTGCACATCGATTCCGCTCCAGGCTTCATTGAGGAGGTTGCGGGAGCGGATGAACCGGTTGTACATGACGGCAACGATGAGGATCAGCACCACGATAACGGCAATGATAATGTACATGGTTTTCCCCCTATAGGATGATGATATGGCGGTTCCGGTATGACCTGTGCTGCCGTGGCAATATAGCATATTATTGCTTTGCGCATAATCAGTAATTTTTTAGCATGATGCATGCGTTGTCTTAGTGAAATACGGGAGTTTTTTATAGAGTGGGAGAACTGCGTTCATGATTGCGTTGCCAAAGGAAGCCACTCGAGAGCTTACCGTCAGTATAAGTATGACGCAGACAATAATTCGTTGACATCATCGCCGTTATTCGTGTACTGATCAAGCAAAACGAAAACAAACCAACCCATAAAAAACAGACGAATCGATCATAATTAAGGCCAATCAGGTTGATCAGTCTGGCAGCGCCGGGGGATATTCTATGAGTGAAGCAGGTTTTATCGATTATTATGAGTTACTGCAACTGAGTTCGAATGCCGATAGCGATACGATCGAGCGGGTGTTCAGGCATCTTGCGAAAAAATATCACCCCGATCACGTAAATTCAGGAGATGATGAACGTTTCCGTTTAATTCTCGAGGCATACCGAACCCTATCTAATTCGGAGTTACGCGCCGGCTACGATGTCAAATATCAGACTTATTGGAATTCCAAGTGGATAGTGGTCTCGGAGGCCGCCACACGTAACACGTTTGACGACGACTGGGAAACACGCGAGACCCTTCTGTCGCTTTTATATGTTCAGCGCCGCCGCAACATGAATAATCCCGGGTTGGGTGAATATGAAGTGGCACGCCTGCTCAATAAACCCCTTGAATTAATTGAGTTTCACGTCTGGTATTTGAAGGCGAAAGGATGGGTTGAACGCCTCGATACCGGCCAGTTGGCAGTCAGCGCCCTGGGGGTCGATCAGGTTGAACAGGGCAAATTTCAGCTTAGGCCCGAAAATCTGCTCACCGCACCCGGTGATCAAAACCGGGACGGAGAAAATTGATTTGTGCCGTCCATTTATCAATTCATTGGGACATTTCAAAATACAAGCAGGCCAAAGTCAACCCGGCCATCATGTAATTCAGGTCCTTATAAACAGCTCAGCACGTCTATCAATAATCCCAAAAGCGCACATTAATCCGTATATGTAACCGTCATTCCATCACGGAGGCGAATACTGCGATCCGCCAGGGCGATCAGTTCCAGATCGTGGGTGGCCATAATCATGGTACACCCCTGGCTTCGGCATAGGGTGATCATGATCTGCATGATGCCGATGCCGGTGTCAGAATCGAGGTTTGCTGTCGGTTCATCTGCTAAAAGCAGGCTGGGTTGGTGGGCAAGCGCCCGCGCTACGGCGACCCTTTGCAGTTCACCTCCGGAAAGTTCGTGCGGCATGGCCGGTCCGATGTCGGGAAGACCAATTAGATTGAGCAGTTCTGCTACCCGGCGATTTATCGTTTTGCTGTCGGCGTCGTTTAAATGCAGCGGCAAGGCAATATTTTCCGCTGCCGTCAGAAAGGACAGGAGGTTGCCGCGCTGAAAGACAAACCCGATATGCCGTCGTTGAAACATACACAGGGCCCGTTCGGTCAGAGACTGAATAGGGCTGCCGTCAATCAGAACACTTCCCGTATCGGGTCTTTCGATGCCGCCGATACAATTCATAAGCGTCGTTTTACCGGAGCCTGATTTTCCCACCAGGGTAAGATTGCCTCCCTTCTCCACGCGGAGGGATACGCCGCTTAAAGCTTGCACATGGCCCCGTCCCGATGAATATTTTTTGGATATGCCTATAATTTCAACCATGGGCTTAAACAAGCCTCAGAATTTCTGCCGCACGGCGGTGAGACACCAAGATAGCCGGCCAAACGGCGGCAAGCAGAGAAAAGAGGAAAGCCATCGCCGGGGGCACTCCCCAGGCGAAGGGCGTCAATCGCGGATAAATAACTCCGGAAACGGCAAAATAGCGGTTGTGAGATGTAAACGCCGTCAGATCGATCCCCGTTTCCATCACCAGAAGCGACAGAGCGACACCGAGGAGGATGCCCAACATTGTGGCGAAGAGATTCATCAGGATGATTTCGCAAACGATCAACAGAGCGTTTTCCCGGGATGTGACGCCCATGGCTTTAAGAATTCCGTATTCCCGGATGGTTTTCAGGATGACGATGACGAACGCGCAGGCGATACCCAAAGAGACCACCAAAAAAACCAGAAGTATGACGATGCTCATAGAAACATAATTCAAATCAATCAATTGCTTCAAATCAGGCATTAAAGTCGCCCATGATTTGAACTGGAACTGATTGTGAAATCGGCGGTCATATGTGGATATGATTTTATCGGGGGAAACACCTTCCTCCAGGAAAATGGCCGCTGTCCAATTATGTCCGGGAGAGGGCAGGGAACCTGAAGAGCAGAAGGCGATTTCACTGTCAAGCTGGTCGATTCCGGTGCGATAGAGCCCTGTAATACGCAGCGGAATCTTATATTTACCTGCAAGATCAGTGAAATAGATCGTATCCTGAAGCTGCGCCCCCAGTTTGCGGGCAATGGACCAGCCGATGAGCAACTGTCCCCGTGTCTCCGAGGGATATGTTCCGGCGACCACCTTCCGGCCGATAGCCGTATAGGTGAGTTCCGCATGGGGTTCCACTTCGGTAATGGTTAATTCGTGGATTTTGCGGCCGAAAATCAGACTGCCGGAAACGTTTGTACGCTTCAGAACAGTGATCACGCCCGATGCTTTTAGCGTTTCTTTTTGAATATTGCCTGGGATATCGAAGCCTGTAATATGACCGGCGTAAAGACTGACTGAATTGCGGATCATGGCGTCATTGACGCCCACGGCCAAAGCGGAGAGAAAGAGCAGCGCAGCGACCGCCGTCATCAGCATGAGTGACAGGATCGCCGTCGAGCGCATGGAGCGAAAGAGAAAAAGGAAGGCGATCTTCCACCAGAAGATGATCCGCTTCAACGTTTTCATGGGGATTGGGCCAGGTAAGACAGAGCACCGATGCGCCGTGCGAGGATCGTGATTACTGTTTGCAAAAGCTCCGGAGGTGGATTACCAAGAAGGGCGTTAATCCCCTGGTTGAGATAACGGCGGCAACTGTCTACCGCAAAAGCGATCGGTTCCGGAAATTCCTGAATCAAGTTTTGTATGTTTTCCTCTGTATTGGGAGAGGGTAGCCTCCTATTCCGCAATCTGGTCCAGGCAGCCTGCCCCTGATGGTGATAGATCAGCGACGCCACATAATTATGCCGACTTTGGCGGACATCCCGCTGCAGATCCACCAGGTCGTCCATAATCTGGCAGCCCATGCCGATTTGATATAATCCCGCCCTGATCGGCCTTGTTTGGATTTCATCAATATTTTCGAGGACTGTCGGCACAGCCCAGGGAGACTGGAACAGAATACCCGTCTTGAAATGATGGATTTTATTGAGAATCTTATCCGGAGGCAGGGCCTCTCCCGTGCCGCCTTCTTCACCCGCTTCCTGGGCGCCGCTTCGGGTCAAAGCTCGCAGTGCGGCATCGGCGGCTAATAAAACCCGTCCCTCGGGAATCTCACCCATACGCGCCGCCGCCGTTAAAAGATTGAACATGACGTGTTCGGAAACCATGATGTCCAAAACGGAACGGAAACGCCTGGCCTTTCCGGGTAGATCCGTTTCCAGGGTTCTTTTGTACTCGTCGTCGAGAATGTTGTCGCATCCGGTTACCATACCTCGGAAACACTGGTTGACCGCTGCGTAGAGAACACGGCGGGTCCGGGGAATTCTGAGCGGATGGTAGGAATACAGGAATATGGACGAAAAGAAATTATTTTCCAGCGAAAAGTAACCCTCGGGTGGGTCAAGGAGCGTAATGCCGCCTCCCTGCAGAACATCTGATGCGGTGGTCCAGTACAGGGAGAGGGCTTCATGCAGTTCGGAGAATAAATCATGGAATCCGGGTAGTTGCAGGATACGTTCAAAGGGGTCGATCATGCGGGGCTCCCTGTTCGAAAATTAAGCGTTGGATCTGCTGAAGGTTTGCGACTGTTAAACAGGGCGATATAGCCGAAATACATCTTGAGCATTTCCGGCGGGGTGAACCCCGCCGCGGAAATCAATCCCGGCAGGACCCCGGCAATGTTTTCACCGATTTGCGGCTGAAGAAAGAACCACCGGGATACGTGGGAGACCATGGCTCCCATCAAGCTGGTCGGAATGTGCATGTCGGCGATCACGAGGCGCCCTCCCGGTTTAAGTACTCGAAAGGATTCATATAGCGCTTCCTGTTTAAGATCAAGAGGCACATGGTGGAAAAACAGGCTTGAAACCACAGCGTCGAACGCTCCATCCGCCAGCGTCAGGTTTTCCGCCGCCATCACCTCGAAGCGGCAAGTCGAAGTAGTGCGCTTTTTTTCCGCTACGGCGATCATCTTCGCCGCCGCATCGATTCCCAGGCAGAATCCACCGGATGCTGCCGTCAATTGATCCGCGATCAGGTGCGTGAGAACACCGGTGCCGCAACCCAAATCCAGGACGCGGTGCGCGGGCTGCAGTTGAAGCGCCTCGACCATATTTTGATTGTAAGGCGCCTGTTGTCCCAGCAGCAGAATCGGTTCGAGGAAATCGTAAACACGGGCGGCATGATCCAGGGTGCGGCCCCGGGTCGGAATGGATTTTTTCTCGATCATATTTGATAAAAGTTTATCCGACAATCCTTTTATATAATTTCCGTAATCCAGTGAATAAGAAAACAGTTTTTCGGTCGATATCAAGACTTACCGTTTGAGTCATCGTTATGGCATTTCAGGCACCCTTTGAAGTGCGGATGTTCTGTCTTGGGTGACGCAGCGGATGATTTAGGTTCGTGGCACATCAGGCATGCTTTGTCAGCAGTAAATCCGGCATGAACCTGGGGAAATTTTTTAATCGAAGGACCGTGCATACCCAAATAATGTCGGTAGGCGCATGCTGAAAAAAAGAAGAGGGAGACGAAAAGCATCAGAAATATAATCAAGAATCGAACCGAACTGGCATGCAATAATGGTTTGTTCATCGTGGAAAATAACTCCTTCATGGATCCGCTTCAGGGATGATCAAGAGCTTGGTAAATGCATTTTACGACAGAGTCAAAAATCATGGTCATGATAACCATGTTATTGCCGTATTGAATTTTCAAGCCGTGTTGCATGCTTACTGGGCTTTGGGTTTTCTTCCGGAAGGATTCTTCCGGCGATCCCCAAACCGCGTATCTTCCAGGGCCGACTTCAGGCGATTGAACATGTCCAGCGTCTCCGGGGTCATCTCTTCCCGCGGGCCGGCGATGGCTTCGCAGATGGCGAGTGCATCCTTCCGTGCTTCGGGCGTACGGATCAAGGCCGGCAGAGTCGCCATCGCTTCTTCGGGGGCGAAACTGACGATCAGGCTTGCGCGATGGATCATGCGCGTGAGTTGTTTCGCAGGCATGCTCGCAAAGGGTTCGGTCACCGTCATCATTTGATTGGCCCGCTCCAGGCGGTCACGGCGTACCTGCTTGCGGGATCGGGCCAGGAAGATCAGCATACGCACAATGCCGTCCGCAAACCCGCCGATATTGATCCGGTCAAGGGCATCCTGAACGGTACTCAGGGTACGCAGGTCTTCCGGAGGCGCTTCGCTGATGGTTCGGCTGAGGGGTTTTCCCAAGGCCTCCACCGGCGGCAGCGTCCAGAGTAGATGGAAGTTCCATTCGATCAGGGCAGTCTGCAGGTTACGTATACCGTCCCACCATTGGGTGATCAGATCGGCGTTAAATTGCTCCAGCATCCGGAAGGGATTATCTTCTGCTGCAGGCCGTCTCTTTTTGAGAACCTCATCGGCCAGGGCTGCAACGGGCTGCATCAAGGGGTTGCGGTCGCTTTCCAGCCAACGTCGCGAACGCATCGGGCTTGCCTGGGCTAGGATCTTGGCGCTGACCTCATTACTCATAGCCTGAAATGCCGGCCGCAGCGTCAGGTCATAGGCCTCGGCGCTCAATTCGGAGCAGCGCGTAACGGCGGCAAACGGCAGATTGGCGTCGTCGCCGCCGCACTGGGCCATCATTTCCGGGATGGTGCGATCGACAAAGGCGACCTGAAAGGTCTTGTCGGTGCCTTCACCGAGAATTTCCGTGATGACCATTTCATAAAGACCCGGAGCCAGGGCCTCGATGGCCTTAAGCGTCGAAACAATCTGTTCGTGTTCCTTCATGGCCACGGACGAAGAAACAAAAATACCGAGGTGGCCGACATTTTCATGCAGCGTATAGAGAATGCGCTGACCGCGGGCGCGAATTTCCTCGACGTCGGTATAAAGATGGGGAATCCAGGCCAGCGCCTGTTGCGGCGGGGTGATGTTGTCGCCGTGGGAGGCAAAGACAATAATCGGCGCTTTAATCTGGCGCAGATCGATATGGGTCCGTTCATTCAGGTTGGCGCAACCGCGGGCGATCCGATTGCCGATGAAGAGATTTTCGACAATCCAACTGATTTCCTCCGCAGTCATGAAATAAAAACTTCCCCACCATCGTTCGAAACCGACAAACCGGGAGACCTCGGAATCGATATTATTCCAGAGGTGATAATACTTATGCCACCATGTTTCACCAGGGCTCAAACATTCGAAATTCAGCACCAGATTGGAGCCGTCAAACAGGCCATTGCCCAGATCCGAAATCATTCGGACCGCAGCGGCGCCGCCGACCAGACCTCCAAGATAGCGCATCGGATTCTTGCCTTTCTGACCGGCCCAGTAGGCAAGGGGGGCGCCGTTGGCGACAACCGGACCGGTAATATCCGGGTCGGTTGCAGCCAGCAGCATGGCCGCCCAACCGCCCTGGCAGTTGCCGATAATGACGGGCTTCGGGGAATTCGGATGGCGACGGCGAACCTCACGGACAAAATGGGCCTCGGCCGCGTTGACATCGGCTATCGTCTGACCGGGAACGGGCAGACGGGTAAAGGTGACGAAGTAAGTGGGGTGCCCCTGATGAATTGCCGCGCCAACTTCGCTTTCATGCTTGAAGCCGCCGATGCCGGAACCGTGTCCGGCCCGGGGATCGATGATGATGTAGGGTCTTCCGTCTTCACGAACCATGCATCCTGCCGGCGGCACAATGCGCACCAGGGAGTAATTGACCGGCCGGGGCAGACTCTTGCCGTCCACGACGACAATGTGATCCCAACTCAACACGGTCTTATCGCTGCCTTCCTCATGTTCGACAAAGAAATTGCCCCTCTGTCTCAATGCATCGGTAAAAAGCACCGCCCGTTGGGCGGCGTCAGTCCAGTAATCGCGCCATTGCTCAGACCATTTCGGGGTGTTCAACGCGGCGCTTACCTTCAGAAAGGTGTCGGTGTTTTCCCTGCTCCAATCAAGAGCGGTTTTCATGGCGTGCTGACTGTGGGTACGGGCGATAAAATCGAGGTCCCGAATGTAGCGAGAATAATCGTCGCCGGATGGTTTCGTATAAGAGGCGAACGGACTCTGCCAGGAATTCGATAAGGCATTGGGCAGACTGAACAGTTTGGTAAAATCGGGGAAGCTGGACATAGGTTGCTCCTCACTATCTAATGTTTTTTTTGATATAGCAGCGCCCTTTTTCCTGGCCGTTATATAAGCCACAAGGATCTTTCATGTCAATAAATACAAGCAAACTGCGTTCCATCCCATTTCTAACCACCGGGGAAAAAGTATTCATGAATGCTATTCCGCCGGACTGCGAAAAAATGGTTCGTGCCATAAAATCGTCTTTGTATGCATAAGCCTTGAATTAACAAGCCTGCTCCAGTTTAATTCAAAAAAAACCGTGAAAACAGGGGAATCGTTGCTTGAGATGTGGTATATTTTCGCCAGGTAATATGTCAGGTTGATCATCAAATGATATTTTTTAACAGCAGGAAGGCGGTCCATAAAAAATGGGGACGACCAGCCTTCTTGTTCGCCCTTTCTTTGCTCAACCAGGAGGGATTATGCGAGAAAAAAATATCACGATTATTACCATCGTATTCATCGTTTTTATTGCGGCGGGTTTTCTCCGCGCCGCCCTCTCCGTTGCCGGTAAAACACCCGAAAAATTTCCTCCCGATCTGACCGTGGAAAAGTTCTGGCTCGACTCGCAGTCTCAGATCAACTTTTTGCTAAAGAATGTGGGGAAGGGAAGTATTGCTGCTTCAGACCACAATCAGGGGACGGTTGAAATCGTTTTCGGCAAAGAGCGGGAGACGTTGTATTTTACCCGAAGCTCATCCAGAGGGAAACCGGCGGTGGATCCTGCAGGCAAACTGAAGATGGCCGGCGGTTATGTGTCCTATAACACAAAGATCAAACTGACGACAGCCATGCGAGTTGGGCTTTCCGTGAATCCAGCGCGGAAGATTCCTGAATCAAACTACGACAACAACAATCCTGTGCAAACGCTGACCCCCGAATGCCCGTCGAAAGCGGCGTCAGGCCTTACCAGAAAAAACGAAGGAGGGATCCCCCTGAAGATTCAGCGTGGAATACATGTGGAGCTTATCCCGGGTAAAGCAAGTTATAATCCATCCGAGGCGCTGACCGTTCGTTACCGTTTTCGGGATCCGGATGTAACCAATCCGCTTGATACGACGATATACCTCCATCAGCAGATTTATGGGCAAGGCCAGATGTGGCGATGGACGCCGCTCTGGAGTATTGCGGCCGGAAGAGCAACCGTTGCCGCCGGCGCGGTCAGTGTTCCCGTTGTCATTCCTGCTTCAATGATTCTGGGTGAATCCTACGTCATCACCGTTTATCGTTCGGGAGACATTTGGGGGGACAGCAATCGATTTATCATCGGGGCAATCAGCGATGCCGGCACAAGCGGAACCGGGGGGCGGGAACTCGAAATTCTGTCGCCTCTGGCCGGCGATATCTGGCGGTGCGGTAGTGAAAGATTGGTAAAATGGCGGACACCCTTTGCCTTCAGCCCTTCCATCACGCTTTTGAAAGGCAGTCGGATCATTTTAACCGAACGCAGTCAGGGAAGCAGGGTTGCTTATGATCCGGGATCGAAAACCTACGTTTACGGATTTCGCATCCCTCGGGATGTCGAACCTGGAAGCGATTATAACGTGCGTATCATCGATTTGAAAAATGCCTCCGTACACAAAGTAAGTGGGAACTTTGACATCACAGATGAAGTCCTGGATTTTGAGGTTCCGGATATGCGTGCAAACACAAGCGGACACCTGGTCGTGACGGCGGTCGTCCACGGCTCATATACCGGTCCCGTCCTGTTTCGCGTGGCCAGGATAACCGACCAGGTCCCGGGCGAAGATTATAGGACATTGGAGACCTGGGAAGTACCGGTTTCTTCGATCAGAACAGGGGCAAACACGGTTAATCTCGGGGCGGCGAGGGCAACAGGCAGGACGAATTGCGGCGAACGCTATGAAGTCAAGATCGATTCCCGTGACGGGATCGATGAGGTGCATGAAAATAACAACACCCTGGTTAAGGAAGTCTACTTTCGCCCTGACCACGGGAATATTGAAATCAAGCGAGGAGAACAGGTTCTCCGCCACCAGGACACGATTCCGGTTTCAAGGCACCGTGAACCGACTTTTTCGGTCTGGCTGAAAAACTGTGGGATGACTCCCGGCCGCGGCACAGTAGAAATCCGACAGATCGGCCGGTGGGAAGAGATCATCTCCGGAGGCACTCTCAGTGCACGAACCCGCATGGTCGATCATGATATCCTGCTGGGATCGAGGCGTTTCGATCTCAGTCCCGGCGCCGCTGATTATGCCACCATGGATGAAAAAGATCCGGAATCCCAAATCAGCCGGATTGAGATCCACTTGTCCGGGGATCTTGCAGGATGGGCACCTGCAAACCCCATGATCATTTATGTCAGGTGAACGGAAAAGAGTTCTTCAGTATTGGGTTCACTTGGGGATCAGCGTCGTTTGTTCTGCTGTTTCATTCATGCTTGATTTTTACAGGAAGATGAATACCTTCAATTTTTCGTTTTCATTTAAGTTCAAAGATGACAGTGTGAGCCTCATGTTCCTGCCGGTACCGCACCGACCTCTATGTTAAAAAAAGTCAAGTTTTCCTTGATGTATTCCGATAATCAAGAGAAAGGTCGAAAGAAATAATCCGATTTCGTTTCCGGTATAGAAGGCAGGGAGAAAATCATATGAGCGAGATATCCGCCATGGCTGCGTCGGCTTTGGCCATGACGCAATCCGACGTACAGCAAGAGATTGAAATTAGTCTGCTGCGAAAAAGTGCCCAGGCAGAACGGGAAGTAGCCGATATGATCATGGAAAATGGAAAGCGTATGGAGGCGTTAGCTAAGAATTCCATAGGCGGCATCGACCTGTACGCCTGATCGAAGGAGAAAAGTTCCATGAACGATCTGGTGTGCATAGGATGGTTGAAAACCCTTTATAAGCATTTCTTTCGTAAAAAAAGCCGGTACGTCTTGCACGTTGTTTCCGTGGGCAGTAGGATGCGTCCGGGTCTATTTTATCCTATTTTCCCGATTCCTCTTTGGAGTTACCGCGCGGCGCTCGCGATTGCGAAGTCCCGGACTTAACTTTCGTTCTACCCCTAGGCGGCCGCTTCGACACTTTCTTGATCCCTTCTTTTGCAGCTTCTCTTGATGGCCTTTCGATATCGGTTACCAAATCTTCCTTAGACCGGTCGCGTGTTGTCCTGCCGGGTATGCCGCGATAACCCGTTTTTTGCTCCTCCTGGGGCGGTCGACCTGATATTTTCCTAAAACCTTCCTTCTTTTGCCGATAAGACGGTCTCTCGGATGTATTTTTGTAGCCATCTCGTGGCGGCCGGTCCGATGCTCTTCGGAAACCGTGTCTGTCATGGTCGAGCGGCGATCTTTCTGAGGTTCCCCGATAGCCTCCATGATTTATTTCAGACGCTAAAGCGTCGGTTCTCGGTCTGAAAGGTGCTCTTGGCCGATCACTGGTTGCTCGTTCGGATGTGCGCCTGGATTCAGCCTTTCCCGGATCGCGGGGCTGCCGGTCGAAAGCACCTTTGCGGACTTCGCTCATTTTGTTGCGTGGGGAGCGTTCATCCGTTTCTGGGTAATTCCCTCTTGATTGTTCCTGAAGCGGTCGATCCGAGGTTTTCCGGAAAGCGTACGGGAAACGGTCTGGTCGTGTTCTGTCGGATGAGCCACGGTAGCCTTCTCCGAAGTGATCACGCTGCGGTTTGTCGGATCTTCCGCGATACCTTTCATCTGTCCGTTCCCGCGGACTGCTATCGAACGTGCCTCGGTAGCCTGCCCGTGCCTGGTCACGTGCGGGCCGCTCGCTTGTACCCCTGTAACGTTCTCCTGCCCGCCCCCGAAGCGGGCGTCCGGACGTTTTTCTGAAGCCTTCACTTGCCCGATCACGCGGGGGTGGTTCCGGTAACTCACCCGCTTTTTCTTTTATAAAGGACTTGCCTCGCTCAATACGATTCTTGATGGTCAATGCCTTGGCTTTTTTCGGCGGCAACTCAATGTTGAGACGCATGGGTCTTCCCTTGAAATCGCGTTGGTCCAGTTGACGGATGACCGCCTGGGCTTCCGCCGGATCGGCCATTTCGACCAGGGCATAACCTTTTTTCCGATGCATTTTGATGCTTCTTACCGTGCCATGCTTCGAAAACAGGGTCTTTAAATCGTCTTCTACGGCGTCAAAAATCAGATTGCCGACGAATATTGTTGCACTTTCCATGGGTTTCCTCTTTGTTATGCGGTTATCGGACTTTTGTCCTGTGATGTTGAGAAACTGAATCTACAATAAAAATGCTGAAAGTCATTAATCCAATGTCATGACCAAACTAAGGTACGGCTTGGGGGATTCTTCTCGGGAAATTCACTGGACTTGATGCCCGGATAAAATTGACAAAACGCTGTTTGCTGGCGGCTGAAGTATAGAGAGAAGGGCCTTCCCTGTCAACGGAATAATCGGTACCGACGCATCGGGACACACAGGATTTGAAACAAGTCTTTATCCCGATTCCTG
>ERZ795054.2013-NODE-2013-length-17754-cov-4.911746_pt1 | contig 17754 bp, 11 predicted proteins | sample MGYA00375138_ERZ795054 | MGnify/ENA primary metagenome ERZ795054 (study PRJEB30183, sample SAMN05720215) | anaerobic digester metagenome | isolation source: active sludge of municipal wastewater-treating anaerobic digesters | place: USA | collected 2014-12-23 ... | reverse complement strand
CGCGACTACTACGCCCAGTCCGCCATGCCGACACACAAGTACCTGTGGTCGGCATGGCGGACTGGGCGTAGTAGTCGCGCAGAGCCAGGGGCTCGAGCGTTGCACCTTCAATCTCAGACTCGAGCCAGGTCGAGTAAGAGGCGGGATAGGTTCCCCAGAAGTTCTGGTCGACTCCCAGAGGCGGCCCCGATTGATTGGTCGGGTTCAGGAAGCGGACCTGGAAATGGAGGTTGCCCGGACCCTCAAAAGCCTCGGGCGGATCGGGCGACAGCGTGGCGGCGCCGGGCAACGTCACAAGTTGCACTTCCTCGGTGGCTGTCGTCCGAGGCGCGCCCGCGGTGCCGAAGATCGGCTGGGGCGTGGCATAGGTGACCCGCAGCCATTTGCGGATCTCCGCCTGGGCGAGGAAGGGCGTGGCTTCGCTCGCCGCGGACGGGATCACCGAGGTCAACAAAAACGTCCAACGGTTGCTGCCTGTGCCGAACGTCCAGCCGTCCTCGACAATGGTGCCGCGGCGGGGGTCCTGGCTCACGGCGTGCGTGGCGTCCGGCCACTCGGACGGCATCCCCTCGATCGTGTGCAACGCAGAACCCTGGCGGAACTCGAGGCGTGCGTGCGCATAGAGCGCCTCGGCGAGATTGGTGTCCGTCAGTCGCCCGCCGAAGGTCCGCAGGTCGAGCCGGCACTTGAGCCGGTGGTTTGCCAGAATATCTGAGCCTTCGCGCGGGTAAACACCATACGTCACCGCCTCGCCCAAGAGGTACCGCGTCGAGGAAAGGGGGGGCGGCTGCGGCACGGGCCGGACCTGTTTGACGAGGAGCTTCCCCGGTTCGACTTTCTTATATTCAAAATCCAGCACGAGGTTCGTCGGCGCCCCGCCGCCGGCCTCGTCGACGTAATCCGTGTATACGCGGAACAGCAGGCCGGCGAGGGTTTCGTACTCCTTGGGCCAGTCCAGCACCTGGCTCCCCAGCGGGACCAGGCCGGAGGGCTGCAGCAATTCGATTTGATCGGGGTCAAACACCTCGACCACTTCGGGTAACGCGCTGCCCGCGGGGTTGGTGACGGACACCGCCCCCTTCTGCGTGACGAGTCTGGCCTTCAACCGGGCGCCGCCCCAAAGCTGAGCCTCGATCGAGACCGTCGCCACGCCGTTCGCCAGCTCGTACTCGTCCGGCGTCGAATAATGGACCAGGACCGCCATGCCGACGGCCCGTTCGTCCAGACCATGCCGGAGCCGTTCGAGAAACGCGTTGTCGTTGTAGAAGCAGGCGTAGACCTTCTGGATCGCCCGGAATACGCCCCGTTCGTTCCCCTCCGTCGGGTCGCACCGGCACGGGCCGCGGGTGTCGTCGTCGAGGTCATCCGCCAGACAACCGCTGTAACTGTCGTACAGACCCGCGGCGCTGAACGTCTCCCCGTCCTCGGCGTTGCTCGAACTGCGGAAGCGAATCCGCCGGAGCGGGTCGAAATGCGACAGCGCATTGGTGATCGCCGTCTGCTGCTCGGGCGTGAACCGGGCAGTGCGCGTCACGAGGTCGCGGACCGCCTCGAGGTCCTGGCGCACCCGCGCGATGTCCGGCGGGTAGTTCGTGTGAGCGGCCAGGCGCATCTGGATTTCGTCCGCCAACCGGCGGCCGCTGGGGAGGACCTGGCTCATGAACGCCGTCCACAAGTCAAACGAGAAAGCGATGGCCTCGGGAGAATCGGCGGGGATGCTGCGCCGCAGCAGGCCGAAGTGAGCCGCTTTGCCGCCAAAGTAACGGATGTCGTCCGGACGCAGCGCATCGACCGGGGCGATGAAGGCGCCGTACGCGCTGACCGGTTGAATCCGCGGAGTCGGTGGGCGCTTCAGGCCCAGCAACTCCTCCCGCAGCGCCGGGGTGAGCGCCTCTTCCGCTTCGAGGACCGACACCTGTGCGAAACCGGACCGCAGCGTGGCCTGCAACACAACCTCGCGCCCGTCCAGTTGCGCCAGACGCGCCTGGGCGGCCGCGCCGGCAACGAACGCGAACGGGATGCCGTAGGCTTGAGCCAGGATGGCGACGTGCGAATTGGGCGTCGCGGGCGTGGTCGAGAGAATGCCCGATAGAAAGGGCACCTCGGCGGGCACGCCGTCCGTCACCAGAATGTCCTGTGGCGACAGGCGTCCGTCCGCGTACGCCGCGTCAATTTGCGCCGCGGGCAGGACGCGCAGGCGCCCCAGGGCCCAGCCGGCAGCGTACACCTGATCGGAGGTCACCCAGCGGTTGACGCTGCTGACGCGAATGCCGTGCGCCTCGAAATAGGCCTCGTCGATCAGGGCCGTCTCGGATTGCTCGAAGGCCGGCAGGTAGAACGGCGTGACGTCCGCCGGAGCAACCACCGTCGAGACCACCCGCTCGAAAAACGTCCGCACCAGTTCGCGCGGATACGGATCCCGCCCGGCGAACTGAATCCCGTACTCGCGGATCCCCGGACGCGGCGGGAACAGCACCGTCCCGAGCAGCACCTGCTGGTTGGACGCAAAGAGGGAGACCCGGTCGAATTCATCCGCCGAGAGGCCGCGGAACGGCGCCAGGCGATTCGTGGCAAACTGGTGATGAAGCAGGTAGACGCGTCCGTCCTGGTAGACCACCCGGTACGGATCATCGAAAAGCACGGCGAACTTGACCCAGCGGATCGCGTCCAGATCCGAATTCAGACCGCTTTGAGCAAACGCATCATCCGTGGAGAGCACCTGGTTCTTCCAGTCATTCGTCGCTTCAAATGGCGCGGTGTGGAAACGATAGAAGCGTCGGGGCTGTGTGGGAGCGGCCAGGTCCAGGAAGGCGAACGTGTCATTGGTCGCCCACCACTCGTTGTATGCGTCCGGCTTGGGCTGCCGAAAGTCCAGCAACGCCAGGTCCTCCCAACGCCTCAGATCAGGCGACCACTCGAGTTGGACGGTCTGGTTGGTGGCCATGTGCCCGGCGACACGCACCCAACCATTGGTCTCGGGCCGGATCTCGGACAGAAGGTTCGCCGCATGGCTGGCCGGCCAGGCCGACAGAATCGCGAGGGCAAGGGCCGTGACCAGGCGCCACTTACCACCCACGCACGGGGCTCGACTTTCGATATCGGTCACGCGGTCTCCCCTGTCCTCCATTGTGAGCAAATCCGGACGCGGCGCGGCCACAATGGCGGAGCGTGAATAGATCGGGTCTCGGTTCTTCACGGCCGTTGAGGATAAGTCTGTCGACACACTACGCGCCTGAACCCGCGGCAACAAGGCGGAATCTGATTGTCGAATGACATAATCAAGAACTGACCCCTATTCGCCGCGCGGCACAGTTCGGGAGTGATCTGTTCACGGTGCCCTGCTGTCGGCAGGTGCTGGATCAGCCGAGAGCACGGAACGGCACATGGCATCGACCAGCAGGGCCGTTGCCTCGCGGACGGCCCGGCGCGGGAACACGATCTCGCGGCCGCCGATGCGCACGGCGACCGGCGCGCAACGCTCGAACCTCCCGCGCTCCGCGGCGCGGGCGATGGCAACGGTCGCGCGATCGAGTTCGGCCAGGGTCGCGCGGACGCCCGCAGCGGCAGGGCCGGGTTGGTCCGAAGCCAGGAGATCGAGGCAACATTCGAGCACAGCCCGGGTCGAGGCCTGCTTGACTTCAGCCCCGAAGGCCAGAACCTCGCGTTCGTTGAACGGGGCACGAAACAGGCGCCGCAGCCGCTCCGAGGCCTTGTGAAGGCCGCGGGCCAACAGGCGGACCTGCGGGTAGAGCCGCCTCATGCGCCGATCCAGGAAGCGGTAGCCGAGGCGCCCCGCGGCAATCCCGCCGCTCGAGGAACCGAGCACGCCTTCCTTCCGCAAGCGTTCGTGAATCGCCGTCCCTTTGAAGGGGATCAGCCGAGTGAGGAACGAATTCTCGTGGAAGTGCTCGAGACCGATCCGTGCCACGGCTTCGAGGTTCTGGCGCAGCTCCTCGGGCGTCACGTACGGGTCGATGGGCATCACATAGAGCCGGTAGGGAATACCCAGGCGTTCGAGCGTCTTGACGGCAGCCCAGTTCTGGGCAACCGACACGCCTTTGCCATAGAGGGCCAGTTGCCGCGGCACCCAGGATTCGACGCCGACGTCCACGCATTCGAGACCCGCCTTCATCAAGTCCTGCAGCAGATCCGCATCCAGGCTGTCGGGCCGGCACACCACGGTAAAGCGGATGTCCAGGCGGCGCCCGAGGATCTCCGCCGCAATGGCCCGCGCGCGCCGACGCCCCCGCTCGCCGGGCCCGGCGAATTCATCGTCCATGAAGCGAATCCGATTGACCCCGTGCGCGCGCACAAGGGCTTCGATCTCGTCCACGACACGGCGCGGGCTGAACGGACGCCAGCACGGGCCCTCGGAGAAGCGATAGAAGGCGCGGATGCTGCAGAAGGCGCAGCGACCGAAACAGCCGCGGCTCGACACAACCGTGGCGGTGCGGGTGCGCCGAAGGGTGCGGGAGAAAGCCTCTCTGTGCGGATGCGGCAATTGGCTGAGGTCGGCAATCAGAGGGCGGCATGGGTTGGCGTGCGGCTGGCCGTCCCGTCGGCACGCGAGGTTGGGCAGCGCATCCCAGGCCTGCCCGGTCGAGACCGCGCGCGCCAGGTCGACCAGGGTGCCTTCGCCTTCGCCGCAGACCACCGAATCGACGCCCGGCCATTCGACCAGGAGATCGAAGGCGTTGAAGGTGGCATGGTGGCCCCCCAGTGTGACATGGCTGCGGCACCCGGCCCCTCGGAGATCTTCGATGATGCGGGCGGTTGCGTCCGCGTTGTTGTAGTAGAGGGTGAAACCGATGAGCGCGGGAGCCTCCTCTTGAATTCGACGCAGGAGGACGCGCCGGGGAATCGGCTCGTAATTCGCATCGAGCACGGTGACGCTAAAACCGTCCCGATCCAGGACCGCAGCGAGTGAAGCCAGCCCGAGATGTTCGGTGGCGAGGCGCGTTGCGGATCCGGCCCCACGGCAGTTGACGAGGACGATGCGCGTCATGACGCCTTGGGGGATCGAATGCGCAGGGCGGCGTTCGCGAGCGTCCGCTGCAACGTGGCGAATGCCGGGGGAGGGAATCGGACCGTGCGGCGCCCGACGCGGACGCGAAACGGCTTGAAGGTCGCGAAGGACTGTTCTTGCCACGCCCGGCGCACGCGTCGCACCCCGGCGGCGAGCGCCCGATTGCCGCGGCGAAGCCGTTCGCGCGCGGCGCCGGGGCGTCCGCGCCGATAGGCGCAGAGAACCTGCCGGGCAGTTTCGAGGGCGGCCTCGTTGATCGCCGCCATCCAGTCCATCGCAAACCCCAGGACAGGTGGCGGCGCGGCAGCCAACGGCAGCAGCGCCTTGGCGGCATTCACCGTGCGCGCCAGGGACTGATCCAATCGCCGCAGCGCGCGATCCACAGCGGTCATCCGCGGATCGGCGAATCGGTAGGGGCGTCCGTGCTCGCAGGCACACACTCCGGCGCGGCGAGAGAGAAGGCCGTCCCGAGCAATCCGCTCCGCCAGCGGGGTGCCGGCGAACGCGGCGAGCCGGTTGAATAATGGGTGTGTGACGTGCCGTCCGCCGCGCCGCTGCATCCGCCGCACGTTGTGTTCGAGTTCGGGCACCTGCACGTACGGATCGATGGGGATGAGGTACAGACGATAGTCGAGGCCGAGCCGTTCGAGCAGGTCGATCGCGCGATCGTTCTGTTCGGGCGTCAGAGCCTTGTCGTAAAGCTCGAGTTGCCGCGGCGTCCACGATTCCACGCCGAGGTCCACCCGGACAAGGCCTGCCTCCCGAAGCCGGACCAGGGTCGTCGCCTCGAGATCGTTCGCCCGGCAGGCGAGGGTCCACTGGATCCGCAGACCCGACCCCCGCACGAGATCGGCGATCGCGCCGGCCCGCCGTCGGCCCGTCAGCCCCGGTCCCATGAAATTGTCGTCCACGAAGATAATCTGCCGCGCGCCAAAGCGGCCCTGAAGATCCTCCATCTCGGCCACCACGCCCGCCGGAGAGCGCGGACGCCAGAGCGGGCCTGCGGCGAGCTGGGTGAACGCGCGGACACTGCAGAAGCCGCAGTGCGCGTAACAGCCGCGGCTCGAGACCATTGTGGTGACGCCACTGTGTTCGACGGCGCTGCGATAGGGATCGCGGTTTGGCGGCGGCAGCCGATCCAGATCGGTGATCAACGGGCGGCAGGGATTCGCGTACGGCACGCCGGCGGAGTCGCGGCTGGCGAGGTTCGGGGTGTCCTGCCAGGGCCTCCTCTGGCGGAGACGCCCGGCCAGGTCGGCGAGCGCCAGCTCGCTTTCGCCCCGCAGGATCGAGTCGAGTTCCGGGTGGTTCGCGAGGATCTCGCGCCAATGGAAGGTGGCGTGATGCCCGCCCAGAGTGATGTGGGCCCGGCAGTCGCTGCGGCGCAAAGCTCGGATTGCGCGCAACGTGACCGTCACATTGTTGAGGTAGAGGCTGAACCCGACGAGTGTCGGACGCTCGAGGGCGATCCTCTCGACAAGGGTGTCGACGTCGAGACCTTCGTGCGCGGCGTCGATGAAGCCGCAGCGATGTCCGGCGGCGGTCACGGAGGAGGTCAGATAAGCCAGGCCGAGGTGCTCGCGCTGAGCCGGGGCTGCGGCGTGCGGGGCGCCCACATAGGCGAGCATCACGTCCGTCATGGTCCGGTCTCCTCGATCTGGGCGACCAACCGCTCGCCCATCGCGGCAATCGACGGCGGAGGAAAGCGCAGGACGTCGCGGCCAAAGCGCAGGCGCGTCGGGGCGAACTGGCGGAAGCGCCCAGACGCCTGAGCCGCCTCGATGGCTGCCATCTGGGCACCGAGCCGGGCGAAGCCGCGATCGAGCATCGGGCGCGGCGAGCGGCCGGACTGACACAACCGGAGGGACCGCTGGAACAAATCGAGCGCGGCGCGCTTGAGTGCGGCCTGGAGCTCGAAGGAATAGAGGGTCTCGGCGGGATTGCCCCGCTTGAGATCGACGAGGCTCTTGGCGCGCCGATCCAGCGCGGCGTAAGCCGGCAGACGTGCCTGCCAGGCCGCGAAGAGGCGCCGCACTTCCGGGCGCTGGAACCGGCACTCGGGATCCCGGCTGTACGCGCCCCCGGCGGCCGGGGATTGCAACAAGCCGTCCCGTTCGAGGGACTCGGCCAACGGCGTTCCCGGGAAGGCCTGGAGACGACTGAAGAGCCACATGTCGAGCAGATGGCGGGGCCCCAGGCGTTGCCCCACCGTCACCGCGGCTTCGAGTTCCTCGAGCGCGATGTAGGGATCGAACAGAACCATGTAGACACGGTATTCGACACCGACCCGCTGGAGAGTCTCGATCGCCGCGTCGTTCTTCGCCGGGGTGGTCTTCTTGCGGTAGAGTTCGAGCTGGCGAGGCAGCCACGATTCCGCCCCGATATCGACGCAAATCAAGCCGGCTTCTTTCAACCGCCGCAGTGTCGGTCCGTCGAGGTTGTCGGGGCGCGCCGAGATGATGAAGGTGACGCCCAGGCGCCGTGCCTCGAGGAGAGATGCGATGGCCAGCGCCCGCTCCTTTCCCCGGCGTCCGGGACCCAGGAAGTCGTCGTCGACAAAGTTCACGTGTCGAACTCCATAGTCGCGTGCCAGCGCTTCGATCTCATCCACAACACTCGCAGGGCTTCGCGCGCGCCAACAGGGACCCGGCTGGAGGGCGAGGAAGGACCGGATGCTACAAAAGCTGCAACCGCCGTAGCACCCTCGACTTGAACTCACACACGCCCAGCCATCCGCCCGGATGGCGTCGGCGTAGGCCCGCCTCGATGGCGACGGGAGACGGTCCAAATCGGCCAGTGGGCGGCACCGATTGAGACGCAGCCGCCCGTCGGGCTCACGGCACGCCACGTTGGGCACGTCGCGCCACTCGCGCCCCTCAACCAGCCGGTCCGCCAACTCGACCAGAGCCTCTTCACCCTCCCCGCGCACCACCGAATCGACCTCGGGCCAGTCGGCGAGCAGTTCGCGGCAGGTGAAGGTCGCGTGATGCCCGCCGAGAGTGATGTGGCCGCGCAGCCCGCCTCTCCGCAACCGCCGGATGAGCCGCAACGTCTCATCCGCGTTGTTAAAGAAAAGCGAGAAACCGAGGAGCAATGGCTGGCGCCCGCGCAGACAGCCTGCCAGCCAATTCGCCGTGCGTCCGTGGAAGCTGGCATCGAGAACCTCGACGGTGTGCCCCCCGCGTTCGAGGGCCGCGGCCAGGAAGCCCAGCCCGAGGTTCTCCATGCGCTTGCGCCCCTCGTTGCGCCGCCCTCTGCAATCGGCCAGCAGCACCTCGCCCATGGTCAGACCTCCGCGCCGGCGCGCGCCCCGGCAGGCGCAGCAGGTGCGGCCTCCAGCCCCATGACCTGACTCACTTCCGCGACCAGGCGACGCACCGTCTGGGGCGGATACCGCACGGCCGAACTGCCGATGCGAAACGTCATGGTGGCGAATCGGGCAAAATCACCGCGCCGCTCGCGCGCATGGACGCGCGCGACCTGTCGACGGATCCGGGCCAGGCGCGGGGCAAGACGGAGAACCGTCGGCGCTCGTCCGTCCCGCGCCGCGCGCTGGACAACGGTCTTGAACAAGGCGAAGACGGCGCGGTAGACCGCCTGGCTGGCGGCATCGGCGAACTGCCGCTCGCAGGTGTTGCGGTTTGGGCCCGCCAGACGGGCGCGGAGCCGCTCGACCAGACGCGCCTGAGCCAGATAGAGCCGTTCCCCTTGGCGATGCACGTCCGCCATCGCCGGGTGAACGAATCGGTAGGGCAGCGGTCCCTCGAAGGAGGCCCTTCCCCGAGGCGCGGTCAGCAGGCCAGCCTTCCGCAACTGCTGCTCGATCGGGCTGCCCTTGAACACAGTGAGCCGATTGAACGCCGCCGACTCGGGGAAATGATCGAGCCCGACGCGTTCGAGTTCCTCGAGGTTGGTCAGGAGTTCGGCGGGCGTGGCGTAGGGATTGGACGGGATAAGATAGAAACGGTTGGCCAGCCCCAACTCCTTCAGAAGCGCAACGCCCCGGCGGTTTTGTTCCACATGCAGGCCCTTGCGATAAAGCCGCAGATGGCTGGGCACCCAGGATTCCACCCCAATGTCCACGCCCCGAAGCCCGGCCTCATGCAGAAACCGCAACAGATCCGGATCGAGATCGTTCGCGCGGCAGATGAAAAAGAAGGTGATCGCCAGCTTCCGACGAAGGATCTCCCGGCCCAGTTCCCACGCCCGAGCCCGCCCCGCCCGCCCGTATCCAATCAGGTTGTCGTCGGCGAACTCGATGTGCCGCACGCCGTGGCGCCGCACGAGCTCTTCGATCTCGTCAGCCACCCCAGCAGCGGAACGCGCCCGCCAGGCCGGACCGGGTGAGAGGCGGTGAAAGGCCCGGATGCTGCAGAAACTGCATGCCCCATAACAGCCGCGACTGGACAGGATCGTCGCCGTGCCCTCCCGCCGCATGTGTTCGAGGTAGGGACGCCGGTCCGGAAACGGCAGCGCATCGAGGTCGGACACCAGCGGCGGGCAGGCGTTGCTCAACACGTGGTCGCGCCCCCGCACGCAGAGCCCGGGCACGCCCTTCCAGTCCTGGCCAGAGGCCAGGCACCGCGCCAATGAAACGAGCGGCTCCTCGCCTTCACCGAGCACGACCGAGTCGACCTCCGGCCAGGCTTCCAGAATCTCGCGGCTGTTAAAGGTCGCATGGTGGCCGCCCAACGTGATGTGCCGCCGATCGCCGGCGGCCCGCAGGGCGCGCACGATGCGCTTGGTTTCCTCGACGTTGTTTACGAAGAGACTGAACCCCGCGATGCGGGAAGGAAGCGCGTCGAGCCGCTCGACCACCGCCTCGCTCGGAAGGTCGTGGAAGTGGGCATCGACGATCTCCGCGCGCCGGCCCGCCGCACCAAGGGTCGAAGACAAGTAGCCGAGACCCAGATGCTCGATCTTGCCCGGCTTGCCAAACTTCCGGCAGCGCGCGTTGACCAGGATCACGTCGTGCATGAACCGCGCACGCGCCGCCGAGCCCCGCAGCGGTCCGCATTCTGGAGTTTTCGGATTCGCCGTGGTCACAAGTCGACAAAGATGCAGGCTAGCAGCCTCCGGCGGCCAAGGGACGGACAACGGCCTCCTGCGTCGAGGGCTTCGCGACGCGCCCGCCACGGCCGCGGCCGCGGCCGAGCCCTGCCGTTTTGCGGACGGGCTTCGAGGCGGGCTGCGACGGCGCAAGGGCCTCGACCAGCACCGCCAGTTCCCGAGGCGGAAACGAGACGATCTCCGTCCCAAATCGGAAACTCCGGGTGGCGAATCGGCGGAATGTTCCGGCGCGCTTCGCCCTGCGGATCTGGTCGATGCCATGCCGAAGCTCGGCGAAGCGGTCCTGGACCGCCTGCCATGCCTTCTTCACCTCGCCGTCCTTGGCGCCCCGCAGGAGCAGCCGCACCGAGTCGAACTTGTGACGCTTGATGATTTCATCAATCTGTTGGACGAAGCGTTGGACGAGACGGTTGTCGCTGGCCAGTTCCTCGAGGGGCCCCTCGCGAAGGCCCACGTAGTGATGATGCAGTTCGTAGAGGCGCGGAAGCAGCGGCCCGAGGCGCGAGTCGCGCACCACGTAGGGCTGCCCCCAGGCGAAGTCCTCGGTCGACCCGTCCGGCCGTGTCCACAGCACCCCCTCGCGCCGCAAACGCTCGATCAGGGTCGTCCCCTCCAACACCACCAGCCAGGCGGGGATCTGTCCTTCGATGAAGTGGCTCAGCCCAATTCGCTCCATCCATTCCAGGCTCTCAATCAGCTCCTCGACAGTGGCGTAGGGATCAAGCGGGATGTAGTAAAGGCGATAGTCCAGACCCAGACGTTCGAGAGTCTCGATCGCCCGCAGATTCTGTTCTACCGTCGTGCCCTTCCGGTAGAGCTTCAACTGGCGGGGAATCATCGATTCGATGCCCGTTCCCACGGCACGGAGCCCTGCGGTCTGCAGGAAAGCGAATGTCTCCTCGTGCACGTCGGTGGGACGGCAATCCAGATCGAACGTCAGATCGAGCTTGCGCCGCATCAGCTCCCGTCCGAACGCCCTGGCGCGCTCCCGTCCGATCTCGCCGCGCCCCATGAAATTGTCGTCCACAAAATGGACGTGCCGCGCCCCCTGCCCGGCAAGCCACTCCATCTCGTCCACGATGTGGCGCGGACTGCGCGCGCGCCAGCCCGTTCCCAGCCCGAGGCGGTAAAAGGCGCTCACGCTGCAGAAACTGCAACACGCATAGCAGCCCCGGCTCGATGCAACGTCCGCCACACCCTCTTCCCGCAGCCGCCGCCGGTACACCGACCGGTCAGGAAACGGCAGGGCATCGAGGTCGGGTAGCAATGCCCGCGCCGCCGTGTGCCGGACGCCCCCGGCCTCATCCCGACAGGCGAGGCCTGGCGTGTCCCGCCACTCCTGCCGCCGCCGGACTCGCCGCACCAACTCGGTGAGCGTCAGCTCTCCCTCGCCGCGCACCACGGCGTCCACCGCCGGTTCCGCCAGCAGGGAGGCGGGACGGAAGCTGGCATGATGGCCTCCCATGCAGATGTGGCGCACCGAAGGCAAGGCACGGACAATCCGGGCAGTGGCGAGGGCTTCAGCCTGATTGCTGAAAAAGATGGTGAACCCGACGACCGTGGGCCGGAGCTCGCCCAGGCGCCGGGCAATGTCCTGCGCGTCCAGGCGATCGAAGTGGCCGTCAACGATCTCGGTGTCGATTCCTTCGCGGCGGAGGTAGCTCGAGAGGCAGCCCAACCCCAGGTGCTCCCGCCGCTCCGGGACGATCCGCCCGCGACAATTGACCAGAACGACTTCAGGCATACGCTGGCATGAACTACCCCGTCCGGGCTCGAACCGATGCGCGCCTGCTTTGAAGTTTGGTCGCCACGCCTGCCGCGAGGGCGTCGATTCGCGCCTGGTAATCAACCGCCGCTGCCGCCATGGTCCGGGCGCTGGCGACCACCTGGCGCGCCACATCGCCCTCCTCCTCCTCCGTCACCACACGCTCGGCCCAGTCGTGGCAATAGCGGCATGGACCGCATCCTTCCTGACACCGATATGGCGTGTGCAAAAAGTGGTCGAGGAATCCGGTCATCGCGCGCGCCTTGACTCGAAATCCGGTCCGCCCGCCCGCGAACGCAGTCAACGGCACAGCGCCCGCGGGGGATTCTCCCCGAAGATATGTTTCCACCGTCTTGAGGAGGTTCTCCGGCCGCGCGCCACGCCCCTGAATCTTGAAATGATCGATGCCCGTCTGCGTGTAAAGATCGAGATCCTCGGGCCGAATCCATGCCGACATCAAAGCGCGGACTTTGTCTTCATGATTCTGAATCATGCACCGCGCGCCGACGTGGGACAGGGCCGAGCCGGCGTCGAGCCCTGGTTCCCGCGGACGCGAGAAATGGGCGTTCAGGTTGTAGTGGTGAGCCTTGAGCGGGCACCCCAACAGACAGAGGCTGTTGACGATCAATCCCAGTTCGAGCCCGGTGGATGCCCGGAGAGCGCGTAGCAGCGGGAAGTTGCGCGTCACGTCGATGTCGAGGGTCACCCGGTCCACCCCCAGACTGGCGAAGAACTCGAGCTTGCGTACGGAATCGACATAGCAAATGACCGACGCCCCCACCTTCAGTCCGGGCTCGCACGCACGCGCAAACTCCATCACGAGCGGGGACGTCACCGTGACCCGATCCGCACCGGCGTCCGCCAGGCGCCCCAGCAGGGCGCGCAACTCCCGCTGTCCGCTGTAGGTGCCTTCGTCCCCGCCCAGACAGGCCGCGTTCAACAGGTAGCTGAAAGAGAAGCCCCGACGGCGCGCCGCGCGAATCCATCGGAAGACCGCGGCATCGCCCACTCGAGGCAGAATCATTGCCGCACGTCCGGATCCGAACCGGCTGCTGGCATGCGAGCCGTAGACCTCGACCACCCGGGCCCGGTCGCCGTACCTCTCGTTCAGCCGCTCATAGCCGTCGAGCACGCCGCTGTCCCAGACGCAGGGCGCGCTGAAGCGACGCGCTCCAGTCGCGCCCGACGCCCGAGCTCCGTCTGCCCCCGGCCTGACACTCACACGTCCATCAACGGCATCCACCCGCCAACTCACGAGAACGCAGCGACGATCGCCACGTCGGCGATCGGGATCAGCACCGCCACCGCGGTCGTCCCCTGCTTCTTGAGTTCTTCGGCCAGGTTGTCGATCTTGCCTTGGATTTCCTGAATCTGCCGCGCCTGGATCGGCCCGAACCGAATGCCCACCTGCGCCGCGGCCGCCTGAGGATCCTTGCTCAGCAGCGCGCGGAAGGTCTCGTCGGTCAAGGCCTTTCCCATCAACATCTGCATCTTCGTCGGTGTCGGCCTGCTCAGGCGAGGCTTGGCTTTGGTGGGAGACTTCGCGCCGGCTTTTCGTGTGGGTCGCCTACTCTTTGGACTCATGCTTCACTCCATTCGTTCTGGTGTTTCACCGCACTCGCCTCGGCCCGCGGATGCCCGGTACACATCGTCCGGGAATGACTCACCGCGTGCCAGAAGCGAAAACCGCCCCGTCGTTTTGGCCGATCCATACTTTGGGAAATGTCCGCGGACGCTAGACCGGCATCGAACCAATGCCAAGGAAATTCTCCGGTGCGGCGCGCCCGCCAGTGCGTCTGAAGGTTGTCGGTGGGAATCGAGTATGCGCCGCGTGGGGGCGCGCGGCCTGCACCGGCAATCTCCATCCGTTGTAGGCCCGGTGCCCTCACCGGGCGACAGAACACCGACAGCAACCCGATCCACCGCGCGTCAGCGGCGCACCCGCGAGGGGTCGCCAGCAATCCCACGCTTCGCTCTCATTCCGTCCCGCGTCCGGCCCTCTTCGGTCTGGCTCCGGGCCGGACTCTCTCGCCGGTTGCAGGGGATGCGTGCGGCCCTTTGGCCGCGCCAGCCAATGTTCGCAGATAGCGGCGGACCAGGCGGCGGACACCCGGGCCAGGGTAGACGAGCCGCATGCGCCCCATCCGGATGGTGAAGAAGACGCAGTTCGCGAAGTCGCCTCGGACAGCCGCCTGCTCGATCCTGGCCACTCCGGCGCGCAATGCGCTCAGTTCGCGGCGGACCACGGCTCGAGCGCGCTCGAAGCGACGCGCCTTGCACAAGGGCACCACGCGGTCGCACAGGTGCAGCGCGCTGTCCCGCAACGCGCAACGCACCCGGCGCGCGAACAGCCGATCCCCGCGGCCTTCGAGCCTCGGACGCAGGAGAGCCTCCGCGCGATCCGCAAGCGCCTGGTAGCCCTCAACCACCCCCGACCACACCGGACGAATGGCCTCGCGCGCATCGAGCGGGAGGAAACTGCCTTCGCCGTGATCCGACTCGACAGCAGCCTCCAACACCAGCGCGCGCCCGTAGACCAGCCGGTCCAGATCGTCCTCGAGCATGCGGTCGAAATCATCGAGGGCGGCCGCCCCGGGAGCGGGTTGGCAGGCGCGGACAAGCTCTCGGAACAGGCGAAATCCGCTGACTGCCAGGGCCTGTTGCCAGCGGCGATTCAGCAGTTCCTCGGGCCCGCCGCGCAGCCAGGTGCGGGGCGAGCGGCCGACGCTCACGCGCAGCGCGATGAACTCGCCGAACAGATCCCGCCAGCGCCTGTACACCTCGCGCACGCGCACGTCTTGAAACTCGAATGCAGCCGGACCGAGATACTCGGGCTCCCGCGAATGCCGGCAGGTCAGGCCGGCGGCGTCGAACTGCGCCTTGATGGGCGCGCCGCGGAACGCCATGACCTGGCTGAACGTGAAACCCTCCGCCGCATGCTCAATCCCCGCCCGCTCGATCTGGTCGAGATTCTCGTTCAGTTCCTCGATCGTGAGATGCGGATCCGCCGGGATGAGAAAATAGAGGTAGTCCAGACCGAGCCGCCGCACGACCTCCACGGCCCGCAGATTCTGCTCGCGCGTCACGCCCTTGCCGTAGAGGGCGAGTTGGCGGGGAACCCAGGACTCGATGCCCAGGCTGACGTGGAACAAACCCGCCCGCTGCAGCGCGCCCAGCACCGATTCGTCGACGCTGTCGGGACGGCAGACGATATTGAACTGCAGACCGAGACCCCGCCGTCTCAATTCCTCGCCGATGCCCAGCGCATGGGCCCGACCCTGGGCGCCCGGACCGATGAATTCGTCGTCCACGAAGTTGATGCGCCGGACGCCATGGGCGCGGGCAAGGCCTTCGATTTCGTCCACCACACTCGAACAGCTCCGGGGCCGCCAAATGCGCCCTCGAGCAAGCCGATAAAAGGCGCGGATGCTGCAGAAGCTGCAACGGCCGTAACAGCCGCGCGTCGAAATCACAGTCGCAATCCCGTGCTCGCGCAAAAACTCGACGTAAGGATCGCGCACAGGAAAAGGCAGTTCATCCAGATCGACGATCAATGGCCGGCACGGATTGAGAATGATCGCCCCGGCCCTGCGGCAGGCCACGTTCGCGATCCCTCGCCACTCCGACCCCGTCGCCACCGCAGCCGCCAGGTCGCACAGCGCCCCTTCCCCCTCGCCGCGCACGACGGAATCGATCTCCGGATGGCGCGCAAGAAGATCCTCCGCGTGGAACGTCGCGTGGTGCCCTCCGAGTGTGATGTGCCCTCGATACCCCTCGAGCCGAAGCTTCCGAATCGCCGACAGAGTCGGGCGGATGTTGTTGTAATAAACCGTGAAGCCGACCAGACACGACGCCTCGGACGTCAGGTGTTCGAGCGTCTCTCGCAGACGCAGGCGATGAAAACTGGCGTCCACGATCCGGCCTGCAAAGCCGCGCCTCGCGAGTGTCGCCGCCAGGTAGCCCAGACCAAGATGCTCGACCTTGCTCACCAGGCCGTCGGCTGCGACGTTGGCCAATATTACGCGAAACATGGCCGCTCCCGCAGGGACCCGCAGGCCCGCGCCCGAGTGATCCCCCGCGAATCGGCCTGAAGCGTAGAACCCGCCGACGCCATGGATCAAGTGAATAGTCCGCCCACACCCGTTCCTCGGTGCATCGGGTTGTTGGCGGTGTTCTGTCGCCCGGTGAGGGCACCGGGCCTACAACGGATGGCGATTGTCGATGTAGGCCGCGTGCCCCCACGCGGCGCATGCTCGATTCCCACCGACAACCTCCAGATGCACCAGCCGTTCCTCACCCTGTCGACTGTCTGGCGTCACGAACGGACTCGCTTCAACTCTCGGCAACAGGCGAATCGGGCAATTCTGGCCCGCGGCGGCGCGCATTTTGGAGTCTTCAGCTTCGCCGCGGTCACGACTGCATGAAGCATGCGGGGCAGCACACGCCATCTGTAGCCGCAATGATCGAGACGACCGGAGAGGGAAAGATGGTCGGGGCGGTGAGATTTGAACTCACGACCTCTTGTACCCGAAACAAGCGCGCTAGCCAGGCTACGCTACGCCCCGAACCAATGGAGGGGATTGTGCCGGCTTCCGGGTGAAGGGCAAGCTCTTTCGTCGAAGTCTCAAAACCGCTGCCCGCGCTCACCGGTCGAGGGTATGAAGGGTTGGCGATCCAAGAGGGGGGCACAGCGAGCCTGGAGTTTCTGCGGATCACGTTAGGGGAGGTCTCTGAGGTGGAGCGCCAGCGGGTGCGGCGACAATTGGAGGAGTATTGCGGCCAAGACACGGAGGGGATGATCTGGATTGTCGACACCTTGCGCGCGCTGGTGGGGCCAGATGCGGGAGCTTCAGCCGCTGCTTTCCGTTGAGCGCCAACGTGCCGGATCGGACGCTTCGATGCCTCAGCCGCCTGCCACCGCCGGCAATGGTCTCGAAACGAAGCCCCCGCGGCCCATTGCCCAAAGACGAAGACACCGGGCGGCTGCCGCCCGCGCCTGAGCAACGGGCTTCACCTACATCGGTCCGGGAGGAGGGCAAGGACCCACTCTGACGATTCAATGCCCACCGGTGACGGTGTAGCCCTCGCGGCGCAAACTCTCTACCAGCCTTTGCACGGCCGAGAGCCGGGAGTTGGACGTTTCACGCTGAGCGTTTCACGTTGAGCGTTGGTTCTGGAGCGGAACGTCCAACGCGCAACTTCCAACCAGGGGCGGCTTGAAAGGGTGTCTGGAGTCGAGCATGTTGCAGCCGAGGAGGAAACAATGATCACGAAGGAGTACGACCTGGAGGATCGGCTGACTGATCCGAATCTTCGCCGCCAGCGTTCGCACCGCGAAGAGCCGCAGTTTGAGCGTTGGGCGTTGAGCGTTTCACGTTGAACGTTCGGCGCTTCGTTGGCACCCCAGCCGGCATCCTGCAGGGGCATCTCGCGCCAAAGTCCAAGCCTTGGTTCACCGTCCCGGAAATGGCATCCTGCCTCCCGATGCACCGCGTGATCGCCCACCTGGACATGGACGCGTTCTTCGCCTCGGTCTGGCGCGCGTTGCCCATCAGCTTCCGAGCACGGTTAAGCCGATGCGGTCCAGGGGGCCACACTTGCGCGCCAGCGTAGCAAAACCGATTGACGGTTTTCGCCTGAGGCCAAAGCAAGAGGGCGCCGCCAATGAACGCTCAACTCGCAACCATCAACCATCAGCCAACGACCATCAGCCGAGTGCCGTCCGCCCGCGCATGGACCGCCACAAGGAGGAGTCCGGCTTCATTCTGGAGATCATGGACGAGACGGGCGCCGTCATCGAACCGATGTCCATCGTTCCTTTCAAGAGCATCAGCGGTGAGGAGACATTCCTGCGCGACACCGAAGACCGGGGCGTGCTGCGGGCGTGTCTGCG
>ERZ795054.2012-NODE-2012-length-17764-cov-4.503190_pt1 | contig 17764 bp, 20 predicted proteins | sample MGYA00375138_ERZ795054 | MGnify/ENA primary metagenome ERZ795054 (study PRJEB30183, sample SAMN05720215) | anaerobic digester metagenome | isolation source: active sludge of municipal wastewater-treating anaerobic digesters | place: USA | collected 2014-12-23 ... | reverse complement strand
TTTTGCGCGGTTATTGCGGGAGAAGTTGACACCGGGCTCTTTAGCCCTGCGCCGTTTTTCGCGACGACGGAAGGTAATACTGGCTTCCCTTGGTCAGGTTTAAGCCGTATAAGTACGCCTGAGTATTATTACCGTAGGTGGTCCAATAGAGGACGTCCGTTCCGCCCGGGGTTGTACCTATAGCGTACTGATATTCCATTATGCCCGATTCGGGATCTTCTGAAGACCATTGGGCCTCTATTGAGTCGAGCGAACTCGATTGCGAATTGGTCGTTAAGGAGGGCGCCGGTGGAGGAGTTGTGTCAATTACCACACTCTGAACCCTATAGCTTACTTCCTGTGAGGCAAGGCCGTTCTTGTCGTCCCTGATCTCGACCTTTAAGACGTGAGTGTTTGAGATTGAAGGTTCGACCGTATAACTATAAGCGTTCGAAGACGAGAAAGGCTGTTTGACCTGTCCATCCATCGAGAATTGATATTCTATTGGGTCGTTATCCAAATCCCGGGCGGTAGCCTCTATCGTTATTCCATCTCCCACTACCAGGGTAGTGTCGTTATAAGGAATAATGCGTGTAATTTCAGGAATATGGGAATTTACGATAATGCCGTCTGAGGATCCTGCGACAGAAGGCAGGTTGACGCCACTGATCGCCCTTACGTTAAAGAAATACGCCCTGCCGTGCCTTAAATTCAGGTTGGATAGGGTTATTTCAGTATTTGCGCCCGCGGAAGTCCATCTGACAACATCCGTTGAACCGGCTCTCGTACCTATAGAATAGCGATATTCCTTTATGCCGCTCTGGCTGTCTTCGGAAAACCATTTTGCATGAAGGTTGCCGGAGGCGACAAGATACTCCCCATCGTCCGTAACAACGGGCCTTGAGGGCGGGGTAATATCTCTCATAGAAAAGTTTGCCGTATATGATCTTCCGGGCTGGATCTTAGATATCAATTTAACAGAAGGAAGATAACCCTTCTTGCTTGCAACAAGAATTATCAGTGCGGGTTTGCGAATAAATCTTATATCCAATGAATACCGGCCGGCATTATCGGTCGTTGCCCTATAAGAAGTACCTAAGACATTTGTAGAGATAACGACTGATTCGATCGGATTATGCGTTACATAATCCGATACTGTTCCTGAAACTTTAATGTGTTTTGATAACGGGGCGGCTAAAACCGATCCTGGAATACAGGACATGACTATTAGAGCCGCGATTAATGGCTTAATATGTGGTTTTTTCATAGGTAAAAGGAAGTATACCATACGAAGGGCTGCTTTCAACTATATTATATTGCGATTATATGGTAATTTATCGCCTATTCAAATGAGATAGGGACTTTTACGGACAGCGCATGCACTGATATGTCCTGCGGGAAATGCTCAAAAGGCTGGGATTCGATAACGCATCTTACAGCCAAGTCTGCCAGGTCCGGGTCGGCTTTATTCACTACGACCGGCTCATCCCTTAACGTACCGTCCGATCCCACAGTAAACGCGACCACCACGCTGCCTTTTGCGGCATCATCGGAATGGTATTTTAAAGCCGTCTTTAATATCTTGGACCTTACCGACTGGTAATAGAGATCTTTTGCCTGGATATTGTTTCTGACGCTGTCGTAGTATTCGGAATACGACTCCCTTTCCATTTGGGGGATCTTCTCAACCGATTCTCCGCTAATCACCGTAGGCGTCAGGAAGATAACGAGCTCGGCCTTCTTCTTCTCGTCCTGTACCTGCCTGAAGGGCACTCCCAGGAAAGGTATATCTCCCAGGAAAGGGATCCTGTTCTCCGTCCTTACTATCTTGTCTTCTATGAGCCCGCCCATTACAAGCGTCACGCCGTCCCTGACCGAAACGCTCGTCTCCGCTTCCGAGGTCTTTACGATCGGTACGCCATCGGGAGAAGCGGTGGTCTTAATCCTGCTTGCCACCGAGCTGACTACCGGCCTTATCCTCATGGTGACAAAACCGTCTTTATTAATGTAAGGCGTCACGTAAAGCTGGATGCCTACATCGACGAAATTTACCTGTTCTGACGTAGTAACCGCTCCCGTGGCCGGCGTAATCGTGGTCGCGGTAATAAAGGCCTCCTTCGTTCCGACCATAATTTTGGCTTCCTGCCCGTCTAGGGCGGTTACCCTCGGGCTCGATATCAACTCGGTCTTTCCTACCTCTTTAAGGGCGTCTATCACGGAATCGAACGTCCTTGACCTGTCGCCGAGGATAGCGCTTATCGTGATCTTGCCGCCCGTCGTCAATCCCGCGGTCAGCGTCTGTTCGGCGGTCAAATGCTTAAGGGCCAATTTCCAATCGATGCCCATAGTGAATTTATCATCCAGATCGACCTGTACTATCTTCGCGTCAATAAGAACTTGGCGAGTCCTCTCATCGAACGCATTGATGACTTCTTCTATCGCGGCAACCTTTTCAGGAAGGTCCGTCACAACAACAGTATTGGTCCTCTCGTCAAACCTGACCGAACCCAGGCCTTTAGTGGACATATCCTGTATCTTGGCGTTTAGTTTCTCGCTTTTGGCGTAATCCAGGGGAAACACCTTCGTAACCGTCGGGGAATCCAGCGTCGCAATCATGGATCTCATTTGCTCGAGCCTGTCCTTGCTGTCCATAAGGATGATTGTATTCGAACCCTCGTCAACGACGACCCTGCCTATGGCCGTCTTTATCTGCGACAGGGCTTTGGCGACTTCTACGGCTTTCGCGTAAGTAAGCTTAACGTCCGCTATCTCCTTCCTGTCCTTGTAACGCTCTCCGTAGGCCGCCTCGTACTCGCGCCCGGTCATTACGTTGACTATGTTGTTATTCAGGTCATATGCCAGGTCGTTGGAAAGCAGGATTATCTCGAAAGCGTCCCATACTTCGACATCCTTCAGGAAGATCGTGACCCTTCCGGTAACGCTCTTTGATGCGACGATATTCATGCCCGTCCTCTGCGAGACAATCTTTAGTACATCTATAATATCCATACCCTTAATATCGAGCGTTATCTTCTGCGAGTCAACGGGGGATTGCGCCTGCGCCGGAACGGTACATAAAATGCCTAACGGAAGTATTATAATTGCGGAAATGCATCGTATAAGACCATTTCTCGTCATCATTATATTCTCCTTCTTATAGGGTCAGTTCGAGCGTTTCCCCGTCCACCTCAAGAATCACCCTGTCCTGCAGAATGTCCTTTACCGTCATCCGGTTGATCGACTGTCCTTTATTCAAAAAATACGACTTCTTGTTTTTTGTGTCCTCGATAATTGCCTGAGGATTATCGCCCGCGATTATTCCGTTAAGGTTTAGGTCTTTAAGCTTATCTAAGGAAGACCCTGATGCGCCGCCTTGCGATGAATCGGACGGAGCTCTGAATAGGTCCTTCGACTCAAGGGCTGACGTATCAATTGACGAAGAAACAACTGCCGAATGGATTTTATCAGAATCCTCGGCAAATTTTGGCGCTTCTATGCGAATGCTTGACCGCTCGCTTATCCGAATACTCAAGAAATCTATAAGCAAGACCACCGACAATAACACCAAGATAACGATTAGGATTACGTTTAATTTCTGTGCGTCTATCCTTATAGAACTCTTTTTTTGCGCCGTTTCCGCGTTTACCGCAACGCTATTTGCCTTTTTGTCCCCTCTAATGAGTTTAAGCAGCCTGTCTTCAGGAGATATATGCTCTTTTGACATTATTTTACCTCTCGCTCAATAACGGATCTTGCCACTTTACCGTCAATCGTCTTCCCTTCATCCATAATGAGTTTTTCAACGCAATCATGGCATAGCATGGCAATCTTCCTTGGATACCCCTGCGTATTCTCAAATATCATCTTTATGGCCTCATCGGTAAACAGTTGCTCCTTGCCTTTATGCCCGGCCTGCCGGAGCCTGAACTCAATCATTTGCTTGGTTTCGGCCTCATCAAGCGGATTTATGAGATATTTAAGGGCGATCCTGTCCATAAAGTTCTTTACCCTTCTGATATGGGGAAGCAGCTCGATTTGCGAGAGAATCACTAGCTGTAGCAGTTTAAACTCATTTGTTTCGTAATTAAGCAATATACGCAGTAGCTCAAGCTGGTTTGCGTTAAGTTTTTGCCCCTCATCGATCAACAAAACGATCGTCTTGTTCTCGTTTACCCCCTTTTGGTACAGGTATTTTTCTATCGCTTCTTTATAGTCAAGCGTGGACCTCGCATCTGTATTTATATCGAACATCTTTGCAAGGCAATACAGGAACTGATACTCAGATCTGTAGTTCGGGTCGAGGATCATGTGGAAGACATAGTCATCGTCGCCCCGGAAGGATTGAAGTAGTGTCCGCAGTAAGGTCGTCTTGCCCGTTCCTACATCGCCGAGTATGACGCTCAAGCCGCGCCTGAGCCTGATCGCGATCTCGAGTCGTTTTAACGCTGAATCGTGTGATTGGGAATGATAAAAAAACGCGGGGTCGGGACTGGTCGAAAAAGGCTCCTTTTCAAGGCCAAGGACCCTGTAATAACTCAATTTGCCGCCTCTTTATTTTCGAGGAGCTGCATTATTTGGCTAAGCGTATGTTTGCCTCTCCTCAATTCAATTATCTTATTCAATCTCTCGATTGTCGTATCGTCAAAATACCTGAAGTTTGTCTCTGGGCTCCTGCCGACCTCAAAAATCAGCCGTTTCTTCAGGTAAAACTTGACGGTATCAATAGAAAGACCCGTCTTTCTCGCTAAGTCCTTAACCAGATACACGTTATGCATATATTATGATTAACTCCCTACTCAGGGAGTAGTATAGAAAATCATAGCTGTCTTGTCAAGATATTTTATATCTGTATTTTACTCGGCGTGATGGCGATAGTCTGAATAAAACGGGTTGCCTACAACCTTATCCTGGGCGTCTTTTATTATAACAGAGCTTTATGAGATGATAATCTCCGCAATGGAACCCTGGCCGCAATGCTTACTTAATCCATTCGATAGATATTGGGTGTTCATTATTATTGAATTTTCGACTGATCTGAATCCATTTACTATTCTCAGCGTTGACATTGATAATAACTATACCATCGATTACATTAATATTCATATTTTTTGAAACAAATATATTCTGTGGAGCATATGAATTATAATCTCTCTTCCATCCATTCTTATTTGCTGTAATCCACAACAGTAGCTTGTCGTATAATTTGTCACCCTCTTTTATAACAATCATTTTTATTATCTCTTTTAATTTATTTTGCGAATAGTGTCTGCAACTATTCGTCCAATGATTGTAAGGACCTGTATTCCCTCGCTCGGATTTTAACCATTGTTCAATAAGCCTGTCTTCTTCCGGCGTTGTTTTAAATCTTCCGCTTTCTTTTGTTGCCGGATCTATATTATCTTCATATACTATCCCGCTACCCTTTAGACCGGGACCGGGCTTCTTTCCATAAGCTTTGGATGAGCCTTGCTCTTCTAAGCCCCTGCTCGCCATCCCAAAAGACTGGCCATATTTTCCCATAGGAGTGTCAACAACAATTCTTTGATGCAATCCGTATACCTGTGGAGTATTCTCAATCCAAATGTCTAAACCCGTAGGATCCGTGTAATTTATTGGGTTATTGAAGCAGTAGGCATAGAGATTAATACCAGCCGAGTATCCCACCGGGTCCGTCTGGAGGAAACGGCCTATTCCGGGGTTGTAGTAGCGTGCCCGGTAGTAATATAGGCCGGTCTCGGTATCAAGCTGCCTTGCGGTGAAGAAGTATGGGTTGTCTACGGTAGATTGAGAAAGAACGTTATCTTGGGCGTCTTTTATTATAACAGAGTTGAAGAGTCCGTTAGACTACCAGCGGACAATTACCTTTTTTCTGGAACCCTTAAACACTTATCTTAACTACTTCAAATAAAGGATTATGATTATATTTGATAATAAACAATAAATCCTAATGATTTCATACCATTTTTGATGTTTTTTAAAAGAATAAATTTTTCTTCTCCTTCTATTCGCATTCCTGAACTATAGCCATTTTGTTCCCAATGCAATTCATTACTTACAAATACGATTAATGTTTTGTTTCTTTTTAAGGAGACTTTATTATTAGCACTTGATTTTATGAGATTATTTGAAATACTTGCTCCAAGAGACACGTAAAGTTTATCCGGTCTTTCATACCCTACAAGTTCTCGTGTATCGAACCATACTTTACTGTCATTTGATGATTTAGCCGTATAATTATCTATCTTATTCCATTTGTCTATAACTGATAATTTATTCATTGTAATGATACTCCGTTTTTATAGATAAACCGCGTTTACTTCTAATATATCTCAACTCTATATCATGAGATATTGTTCCGGGTTTTACATCTTTCATTCTAAAATGTATTTTCTCGGCTGAATCTATTTCTGCCTTAAGTCCTTGTTTTAATGATACTCCTTTTGGGAAAGGCTTATCAAGTATTCGAGCACCGTATTTATTTGCAAACATTTTAAGGCTCTCCAAGTGTTTCCCAAAGCGTCCCAATGCTATTACTCCCCCGCCTCCGGATAATCCCTTTACTTTCATCCCCCCCGCAAAATCCCACAACAACATTCATAGCAAGCTGCGTGCTTTGCTCGTCAGTGAGACGATTCCTTGATAAGAAATCCCCATATTCGTTTAACTTTCCCTTTAGTATCCCGATATTGGTTAGGTAATCCGGCCACCTGGACATGAAATCCTGCAGCAAAGCCATTTCCTCTTCAGCAGGAGAAGCCGTTTCCGCATCCTCCGGGCATAATCCCATCGGATCCGTATAGTTGACCGGGTTGTTCCCGCAGTAGGCATAAAGGTTAATCCCCGCCGAATATCCCACCGGGTCCGTCTGGAGAAAGCGGCCTATCCCGGGGCTGTAGTAGCGTGCCCGGTAGTAATATAGGCCGGTCTCGGTATCAAGCTGCCTTGGGGTGAAAATAAGCTTATGGACCCGTCATTACGTTTTTTAATTCAATAGAAACTAATTTCTTATCATGATCCATGCGAATAATCAACTGGATGCTCTCGCTCACCAATTGATTGTTCTTAATATTCCTTATTATTCCATAAAATGCACTACTCTTCTCGTGCCAGCTATATTCTATTTTGGCGTTATCCAAATATGATTCAACATGATTAAAATCAGTTCCAACGGGTAAATCACATTTTATTCTCTCTTCCATTTCCTGCTCCATTAGAACCTCCTGCTTGTTATGACATGACAAACAACAGCAAGATAATAATATTGCTAACAGAATTTGCTTCATTTTATATACACTCCTTTCGTTATTCCAGATATTTTGAAAGACTACTATTCGCGCCCGGTGCCCATACTGGCGATTTAGTATGTGTAAATCCAAGTCCTTTTACCGCTCCATGAGCAACAGAATTGCTGTTATTGTTAAATGGATTATAGGGTATATTTGCCTTGTTGATTTTTTCACCATACTTATCGAGCTTATCAATGTATTCTGAAGCAGGTAATCCATCATCAACAATAACAACTGTTGGCACATTATCTGTTGTATAATCAACAGTTCCTAGTATATATGGCCCACTTACTGCTTCAATAGCGCCCCAAGGTCCCGTTTGATTGTTTCCTCCCGGTCCACTTCCCGGGGAAGTACTATTGGAACTATTAGAACATCTCTTATTTGAACCTGAAGATGCGGAACTGCGACCTCCCAAACCAGAGCTTAATATTCCAGATGTTCCTCCTGACGGACCACCTTTAGTTGGTCCGCCACGGAAATAATATTGTGATTTATCCTTATCTGTTATGACTATATAAGCATGATAATAACCGAATTTCCCGATACTTCCCAATTTGTTATAACGCAACTCAACCTTTGCGAGACCGTGAGGATCAACATAATTAACGGAATTATTATCTACGTACGCATATAAGTTTAAACCAGCCGAATATCCCACCGGGTCCGTCTGGAGGAAACGGCCTATTCCGGGGTTGTAGTAGCGTGCCCGGTAGTAATATAGGCCGGTCTCGGTATCAAGCTGCCTTGCGGTGAAGAAATATGGGTTGTCTACGGTAGATTGAGAAAGAACGTTATCCTGGGCGTCTTTTATTATAACAGAGCCGAAGATGTCATAGGAGTACTTTTCTATTACGGAGCCGGTGGAGTCGGTAAGCTCTGTTATGCTTCCAAGGCCGTCGGAGTGGTAGAACCACTCAGGGACAGTCCCCTGCGGGGACAGTCCCTTTATCGGCTCATCTATGCCGGGGCCATATACAAACTTCCTGGCAAGGGTACCGGTTGAGTCGTATTCGGCTATTATCTGATCGCCGTCGTGGATGTAGGCTGTTATCTGGCCGTTGGCCTGCTTGCGTACCCTTCTTCCGAGCGGGTCATAGGAGTACTCCGCGGAGATCTCGGGGGCCGAGGCGGTTAAGAGCCTGTTCTCGTAGTCATAGGAATAGGAACCGGCGCCATCGTTTGTCAGGTTGCCGTTGCCGTCATAGGTATAAGCAGTCTGGTTGACCTGGATGTACTGGTTGAGGTTATTTGGGCTGTAGATCTCGAGAACGGAGCCTGCCGCCCTTGTCCGGTTGCCTGCGGGGTCGTAGTCGTATTCTATATCAGAGAACGGATAGCCCGAGGGGTAGTCTACTCCGGTGACTTCGTATATCCTGTTGTAGGTGTAGCCATGGGTGCCGCTGTGGGCGGTCATGGTAAGCCTGTTTCCGGCGTTGTCATATGTATAGGAGAAGCCCGAGATGCCGGTATTGGCCTTGTTCGTCAGGCGGCTTAAGTTATTGTAAGAATAGGATACGCTCCTGCCGTTGGCATAGACAAGTCCGACCCTGCGCGATAACGGATCATAAGAGTAACTGCAAACGGAGTTGCCGGAGCCGTCTTTTATCTCTTTCAAGCGGTTTAGCGTGTCGTATTCGTAGGTTATATAGGAATTGTCCGGGTAAATCAGCTTCGTGCGGTTGCCGGCAATATCGTATTCGTAACCAACGGACTTGCCGCCCATGGCTGTTTCTGTTACGCGGCCGAGGTTGTCATACTCATACGAAACGGGTTCCGCGCCGGTTATAGAGGTTATGCGCGAGCGGATGTCATACGCGTACGATACGGGCGTATATGAGGCGCATTCCTTGGCCGTGATGCGGTTGAGCGCGTCGTAGGTGTAGGTTATCAGCTCTCCTCTTCTGGTTCTCTTTGAGATGATATTGGAGTTGGCGTCCGGAACATACTCCTCATAGCTGCTATCCGGGTATATTGTTTTGGTAAGGAAGTTTGCCGCATCGTATTCGTATCTGGTCACGTTGTAGTTTGGATCCTTGATGGTCTTCAGCTTACCGTCAAGATAGTAGGTGTTCTCCGTTATGCCGCCCTCGGCGTCTATCGTCTTAGTAAGGCGGTTTAACGCGTCGTATTCATAGAGCGTGGAGTTGCTGTTGGGATCGATGCTCTCAATCCTGTTGCCGCATTCGTCATAACGGAATACGGTCTCGACGAAATCCGTATCCGAGAGGTACTCCCTGGTCGAGGCGAGGCGGTTGGCCTTGCCGCATCCGCCCTTCTCGTAGGTATTGACCGTAACGGCCCATTGCGAGCCGTACTCGTTAAGTTGGCGACTTATCCTTATGGGGTTGCCGTTGTTGTCGTAAGCATATTGTATCCTGTAATAGTACGGCGCAGGCGATACCTTCTCTATAAGCAACCCGGCGGGGTTATACCTGAACGTCGATGTCCTGCCCAACGGGTCGGTGACGGATATTGCATTACCGAGCGTGTCATAAGCGTATTCGGTAGTGGAGTTTACATGCGAAGAGTCGCCGTGATCGAGGATCTTCCGCTGCAGATAACCGTTATCGGCATAATATTCGAACTTGGTCATTATGCCCGCGGCGTCGGTATGTTTAGCAAGCTGGCCATGCTGGTTGTATTCGAACAATTCAACGGCAGATATACCGTCAACGGCCGGACGGACTATCCTTACCACGTTTCCGCATCCTGAACCGGAAGATTCGTAGTCGTAATAATAAGTGGTGGTATTGCCCATATTATCCGAGGCGGTCTTTATGAAATCGTATTCCGGTTCATACGTAAAACGGCTTATGCGCCCCATGGGATCCGTTATCGTCAGGCAATTCCCCCTCTCGTCATAGGAATAACGGGTCGTATGAACTTCGGCGTCGGTTGAGGATATCCTGTTGAAATCCTCGTCGTAAACATAAACTACGGCATCGCCATAGGGACCGGTAACTTGCGTTACGTTATTGTCCCTGTCATAATCATATTTTACCGGATTACCCCTTTCATCAGTCACGATGGTAAAACGCAGCGAATTGTTGTAGTAGAAATCCGTATGAGCGTCGTCTGAATAGGTTATACGCTTGCACTTCAGGTAATCCGCGCTGCCGGGGGTCTCGTCGTAGAAAGAGAATGAGGTCGTGTTGCCGTTTGGGTCTGTCACTGAGGAAAGCTGCCAATATACATCCTCTACATATATTAGTCCGTTATAGAAGTCGAAGAGCGAGTAACCGTAGATTATGCTGTTGTCGGCGGGATCGGTCACTTTTATCAGGTTATTCGAACCGTCATACTCATAAGTCACAAAACTGCCGTCGGGCCGTGTTATCCTGGATATGAGGCCGTTCGAGTTATAGCCGAATATGAGCCGTCTTGAACACGGGTCGGAAACACTGTCGAGGCGGCTGTTAACATATGAAAATACCAGTTGGTTACCGTTACGATCGGTAATGTTAACTAATTCCCCTTCGCTGTTAAACGTATACGCCTTTCCACCTTTGCGCTTAAGCGTCCAGCCGGCGCCGGAAGAACCGGTAAGCTTCGAAAAATTTCCCTTCGGCGGCTTCCAATTCCATCCGTCCCAGTCAAGGTTGTAGACCTCGGTTTCTCCTTGCTCGTTGATCAGCTCTAAGCACTCCGAGGACTTCGAATCTATCTTCATGCCATAATTGAAATTCCAGGCGCGTCCGAACGGCCCCATGTATTCATGCCCGCTTATACCGTAGTAGTGCCTCGTTAGCTCAAGGGAGACGCCGCCCCTGCCGGGGACGGATATGTCGCAGTGGGAACTGTGAAGTTTTCCGGTTGTTACCGAGACCGGGTCCCCCCTCTCTATGTCGTTCTTATTGCAGGAAGGAGGACTGTCTTTAGGGATTTCATTGCAGGCTGCGACAATACCGCAAAGAAACAGCGCCCACACTAACGTTACCGCGGCAATTAACCCATTCCGGATTCTCTTGGCATTCGTCATTATCTTATCCTCTCGATATCATTAATGTTCGCTTCGGCCTGTCTGGCATATTCAGTTCCGGAATTCATGCTTAATACTTTCTTGAATGCGGCGATCGAGCCGTCATAATCTTTCATGAAATACCTGCAACGCCCGGTCTCAAGCCACGCCCATTGGGCAGATACGGCATCCAGCCTTCCGCTTTCTATGGCGCACTTATATTCCTGTTCCGCCTGGCTGTATTCCGATCTCGCGTAATGGCACCATCCGAGATTAACTCTGACGTTTGCCGTAAAACCGTCATCTCTCGGATAATTCAGCCCCTGCCGGTATAGATCGATCGCAACGCCGTATTTGCCGTGTTTCTGGCATGAAATACCGGCAATATAATGCACTTCTATCGTATATTTGTTTCCTCCGGGATATCGTGCCGAGTATGCCTTGCACAATTCTATGGCCTCTTGCTCCATCCCGAGATTTATCATGGCGGGCAGGATCTGCTTTAAAGTGCCGGCCAGCGCCTCATCCGGCATCTCCTTGTCTTCAATCAAATCCTTTTTAAAAGCTGCAATACGTCGCTCAAGCGCGTCTTTAGACCCTGGAGACCCGGACGGATACTTCGAATCAAGATACATACGGCATGCAAGTTTATGGTCGAGGTATGCTCCTATCTCGGAGGACGATTCCATTGTCTTTGAATATGGGGCCGCTTCAACAGCAACCGGAATAATGCAAATCATCAAGCACGCATACAATGGCCGCATTAGAACTCCGTCAACGGATTCTTAAGGTCATCCGCGGTCGAAAGCGCCTTGTCCTGTCCCGCGGGGCCATACTTCTGGTATTCGATAAACTGATCGGCCCTTGCGACAGAGCCGTCGAGATTCCTGAGGCTTTCATATATTTTGTCCATAATACGCGTCATCGCGGCCGAATCGGAGGCGGGGCATGCCAGGTACGCCTTCTTGTAGAACGAAATGGCATCCTTGTATAAGCTATCCTGAAAATACAGATCCCCTATTTCCACGCATGCTTCCGAACACTGTATCTTTGCGGAAGGATAATTATCTATGACTTTTTGAAACTCAGGCTTCGCCTTTTTAACGTCCTTCATCTTAAGATATGCCCTTCCTATCATAAGCTGGGATGCGGGCGAGGCGGGATCGTTCGGATAAAGCGCGATGACTTTCCGGTATTCTTCGATTGCCTTTTCGGGCTTGTTAAGGCAATTCAATGTTATCTGGGCTATTTCGTACTGGGATTGCAGGCATTCATTTCTTACGGAAGGATAAAGTATGCTAATTTTAGCGTATTCGTCTATCGCTTTCTGGTAATCATGTTTTGAATAATAATAACAGCCTATATAATACTGCGCCCTGGCGCACAATACGGGGCTGTTGGGATTATTCGATATGAAATTCTGGAGATCTTTTAGTTTATCCCATCCGCCGTCCCACCAGAATTTCGGGATGTCCCTGGTAATTGCGGATAATTTCCCGTCGGCGGAATCCGTTTCGGAAAATCCGGACGTAACGATATTTAGTGTTAGGGAAATTGCAAATAAGATGATGAAAGCGGTTTTACCGCAAAAATTGCCCACGTGAGCAATTTACCATATAATTTCCGTTTGTCAAATATAATTAGTTGCTTATTTAATGGAGATTTTTGATACCACCAACCGGCACCTTAGAAGGTTTGAGCCTGATTGTTTGGAAGTAAGAGTAAATTTTTCAATGGCGAGGATGCTTTTTGAGCTCCTTACGTTCTTCATGAATCCCGCTATATGCGCCATCTCCCCCTCAACCTCAAGCTCGCATTGAAACTTAACGTATAGATCTTTTTTCTGCGCAGTCAACGGTTTTATCTCATTAACGCGTATGCCAGAGGATCCGGCGGTCGACTCAACCTCCGTAAGGAATTTTGCCGTTTCCTCCTCATCCGAACCTGAATATTTGGCCATAGACGCCAATCTATCGTAATTTTCTTTGATGATCACTTCCTTGCCGATCAGCCTTCTGCCCTTTTCCAGCTTAACCGTTGAGGACTCGATCCTGGAATCGAGGCCGGCCCTGGCATCCAATACGGGCCTTACCAGAAATCTTTGCCCCAGCCATACAGCCACGGCGGCAATAGTAACGACAAACAGCAATCGTTCGCGTTTTGTAAGGTTAAACATGCTCATTTCACCGTTTCCCTGTCTTTGCCTGTAGAGCAGGAAATCTCAAAATCCACAAACTCTCTTTCCCCCGTTCTTTTTTTGGTTGCGTATTTTACTTCGGCATTCCTGAAATATTTCGAACTTTCTACCGCTTTTACGAATCTGAACACCTCGGATAATGCTTCGGCGGTGCCTTTTACCTCTATCTTGTTCCCGTCATACTTGTAAAGGCTCAACTTGATGGAAGATGGGGTGATCCTGTAAAATTCATTCAACGATTCCAGCGCCATGGAACTTTTGGCGGCCTGGGACTCGGCTATGTCCGTCGCCGTCTTCATGCTTTCCAGGGCTTGCGCGGCCGGAGCTATCGTCCTGAGCTCTTCTTCTATCTTAGAAAGCGACTTCCCTTCAAGCCGCATCCTATTCAATGGCAATAACGCCAGCAGCGCCGCCACCGCCAGCATCAGCATTACCGACAATATCGTTTCTTTCTTCCTGGCTTTCGCGATGCGCTCATGTTTTACGCCTAACGGCATTAGGTCCACATTGCTCCGGCCCATGGCTGCTCCGGCAAGCGAGGCAAACGACGCGTTTTCGTGCTGTACCTCGACAAAATCCGCCGTCATGCCCGTAGCTTCGGAAAATACCTTTTCATAATCGCGAACTCTAGAAACAACGCCAGTAAATACCGCGGTCTTCGGCTTTAGAGCCGGGAAGTTTTTTTCAAACGCCGACAGAGTTTTCTGCAGTTCATCCAGGAGTTTATCAAAATAAAGCCCCGCGTCATTTGCGCCGAATGTCAGGCCGCGCGTATATAGCAGCTTACCGTTGCTGATAACAGCGATATCCGTGTTAGCCGCATCGCAATCCACAACCACTACCGGAGCCTGCTTGGTACGTGCCGGCAGATCTTTATTACCGGAATACCAATTAAATAGACCGTCTGTGCTTAGCGTAACTTCGGATAAGATCAGGCCGGATTCCCGCATAATAGCCGCCGGGCGTTCTACCATATCCTTATGGCAGATGACAAGCATGGCCTTCGTGAAACCTTCCGGCGTCGTTTCAACGGGAATTACGCCGGAAATTATCTCCTCCTTCGGGTATGGTATCTGCCTGACCGCCTGAAAAGCCGCCATATCATCCAATTCTCGCGGATCCTTCGAGGGCAGGCCGACAATTCTTGTGGTCACGGATTGCCTCGGGATCATAAGAATTGCATTTTTTGTTTTTATGGCATTCTTTTTCACGAACAACCTGATATCGCCGGCGGCCTTTTGCGGGTCCTCGGGCGAGATCCCAAGCACAAACATCTCCTGTTTCCCGGGCTTCCCGTTCTTTATGGAAACGCTCAGGATCTTAATCATCTTCTCGCGAATCTCAAAAACGATCTTAGCTCCATCCATGAATGCCGCCATTTTATTCCTCGCTCCAAAATAATATATTTTCGCCAGAGGCAACGGCCGTAACGGTTTTGCTGACCTTGCCATTGGCTGAGCATCCGGTCGATACTATTCTGTAACAATCTGAGCCGTAGCCTACCAGAGACCTGCGGTCTTCGGGCAATACGCTCAAAAAATCGGAGAATGACACATCATTTAGGACCACGTCGTCGCCGGTCCCCTCGATCCCGTCCTCGCCGGCGCGGAATGAAGCGATATCCGTTACGGCCTGATCTTCAAATCCTAAAGCGTAAAGAACTGCCGGACCGGCGGTATTTACGTTTACCTTGGCGGAATCCGAGGCCGGATACACTGTTACGTAGTCCTTTATTCGTAAAAACAACTCTTTATCCACTCCTTTTACCAGCATAAGCTCGTCAAGCCCATCAAATTTGGCGTCTTTCCTGGGAAAGCCTTCGTTAACGTAATCATATTCAGGCGCTCCATCCTGCTCAGTGACGTTCTGATCGCGCCAGTCCACGATATTTTGCGCTATATCATCAGCATTGTCATTCCCGCGGTCCAGATAAGAAATCAGCCTGCTGATTACTTCCGGAGGCACGCCGTTAATATTGAGACGGCTCTTTTCGTCCTGAAAACCGTAGAATACGCGGTCTCCGGCGTATACATGACTAACCGTAAAGCGGCCCGCATCGCCAATCTTTATATTCCTGAACGCGGGGTTAACATCCTCGTCGTTATTAGACCATGCCTCATTAAGAGAATCAACGGCGTGATCCTGCCTTAACATTACGTCGATCGATCGTTTTACCCCCGCTTTCGCTGAGTACAGCGCCTGGACGCCGTCGCGATGCAGCGCTGTCAACTTAAGCTCTATGGCCATCCTCCCGCCGATCCCAATTGAAAGTATAGCCAAAACGGCCAGTATCCACAAGGTTATAATGAGGATGGTCCCTTTTCTCGCGCGCGGATTCATTGGCTGTACTCCTCGACAACTCCGGAGGGAATTATAACCGTGTTCGCGTATTCATATCCGCTGCCGGGGCCTTCGGCCTTGAAGCGCAATGTCATCCTTACGCCGTAAGGCAACGACCCGTTTGCCGATTGCCAAGTATCCAGCCATTCCGGCTTCCCGTCTTTCTTGAAAGAATACGAAAATTTTAAATCCGATATCCCGGTGGCCGCGGTCGAGACCCTTCCCCGTTCTCCCGCAACATACTGGCGATAGGTTTGCAGGACGCGCTGGATGCCTCCCGACTCCCTGTCATACTCGTATCTTACTCTCGAAATACCGTTATGCGCCTTGCAAAAGGATAGCGAACTGTCGTCGCCTTCAAACGAAATAAGAGATGAGTTCAGGGCGCATCTAAGTTCACGAGCGACGAAGGTGGACGCGTAGCGCGCCTCCTGTCTTACGCGATAACTTTCTTCTATTTTGCGCCAGGAGCGAACGCCGACTCCAAACGACATGTATATCGCCGCGGCAAGCATCACGAATATCGTAGAGGCGATCATAAGCTCTATAAAAGTAAAAGCTGGGCGCGCCCTCACCATGTTAATCGGCTATCACCTGTTTTTAACGTAAGTACCGGCAACAACGCTTTCGTCGCGATGTTTATTTTTCCAATTGACCGCGACCGAAACCTCATTAAGGGCATCGTCGTCGCTTATTCGGCTTATCTTTGACCGCATTAAAAACGGCTTATCTTCCACCTGGCCGGAATACTCTGAGACAACAACACCGCCTTCGATCTTCTCTTCTACTTCAATTGCGCACAATTCCTGCTCGGCAATGTTTACGGATTCAAAATATTCCTGCGCAGTTTTCGAAGCCCGCAAGGAATACGAAAAAGATCTAAGTATCATAACAAGGCCGACAGCTATGACCGCAATGCTGGCCACAACTTCAAGCATGAGATACCCTTTATTACGGCTCCTGTTCGACAATTACTCTCCCGCATGATACTTCGGCAACCACTGAGAATTCGGACAGATCGTTGCCCTTGATCCTTAAAGAGATTTCGCTTGATGTCCCGTCCGGGTAAAATACTACGTTATCTTCGCTTTCTACAAAATCAATGGATACTTTGCCGGGTATCCGCCTTGTCCGCTCGACCCTCCATTGCTCGGACTGCGCCCCGAGGGAGTCTTTTGCAACAAAACGGTTTTCAAGAAACATCGTCCTTTTAGGCCGGTCAAACCTGACCCTGCTCCAGGAACCTGAATTTATCGCCTTCATCTGGGCGTATTTCGAAAACGCGCTGATATCCGATAGGAAATTCTGCAGGGCCAGCGAACTGATTGAATTTTTTAACTTTGGCACCGCGGCAGAAACCAGTATCGCGGATATGACAACGACAAATAAAAGCTCCAGCAACGTGAAGCCGTATCTGCGCCGGCTGATTAAAACCATGTCAGTCTTGCCGCTCTTCCGAGGACTGCTTGCTTGTAACATCGTCACCGCCGCCCGAGACCCCGTCCCGGCCGTATGTGATAAGCTCGTAATCTTTTTTATCGGAGCTGGGCTTGTAAATATACTCCCTTCCCCAGGGATCTACGGGCTTCTTTTTCAGGTACGGCCCGCTCCAGCTTTTCAGTTCGCCTGGTTTTTCCATAAGGTCGCCTATCTTATCCGGATAAACGCCGTTATCCAATTCGTACATGTCAAGTGCGGTTGCTATACTGGAGTTGATGTCGGAAAGCGCAACCTGCTGCCTGGCTTGCTCGGAGCGTCCTACGAATCTCGGAAGAACCATCGAGGCAAGGATGCCTATAATAACGACCACCAGCAGGATCTCGACAAACGTAAAACCGCTTCTTCTCATCTCATTCTCCTCTATTTGACCAACAGGTTAAGCTGGAATATGGGAAGCAGCATGGCTACAACGATAAACGCCACAACTGCGCCCATCACGAGTATCATCAACGGCTCTATTAACGAGGTCATTATCTTAACTGTCCTGTCCGCGTCGTGTTC
>ERZ795054.2007-NODE-2007-length-17801-cov-4.319283_pt1 | contig 17801 bp, 14 predicted proteins | sample MGYA00375138_ERZ795054 | MGnify/ENA primary metagenome ERZ795054 (study PRJEB30183, sample SAMN05720215) | anaerobic digester metagenome | isolation source: active sludge of municipal wastewater-treating anaerobic digesters | place: USA | collected 2014-12-23 ... | reverse complement strand
AGGTCGTCAACACCTTCGGTTTCGACAGGGCCACGGACACATCGAGCTACTGGCGCACAAGGCTCAACGGGCCCGATGGATACGTAACATCGGTTAATCCCTCACCGGACAACCTGCTCATGAGCAACTACCAGAATCCTGTGGGTTATTACACCGGAATGCAGACGGCAAGTTCGTCCTATTACGGCGCCGTTGAAGGGCTGATGTTCATTGATGGCTATTACCGCTAACTAATGGTGTTATGCCTCACCGGAAACCGGCCCACGGGCCGACCGATACGGACGCCCCCGCCTTCACGCGGGGGCGTTTCTTCATGCTAATGTCATGCGCGAAATATCCGCCGATACCCCTCGGATGAAGACACAAACCCACACACCCCTTCCACATGGTCGAGACAGATCATATGAACCGCTATTCTCCGTTTCATATATCCTAGACAGCGCATACATGAATGTCGTCCTGATTCCATACTGAGCGGCTGCTCATTTTTTTGAGACATAACCGGGAATATACTTGACTAATATAATTATATGTTGACATATTACGCCCTTATCCCCTGCCGCACCCCTGGCGAACGGTCACGGCAGCCGGATACAATCAAAAATAAAAAAGGAGGAGGTATGAGGAAGTTCTACAAGCTGCTCGCGGTCTGCATCATCCTCGTGTTCGCGAGCACGGTATACGGCGCCGTCTATGTGCCGACGCGCATCAACGGGCTAAAGGGCGACATCGTCCTTTCGCCGAGCAGCTCAGGCAGCTTTCTGAGCGGTCTGTTCCAGGTTCTCCATTGCTACTGGAGTCACTCCGGGATGCTTGTCAACGACGGGTACAATATCCGTCACAACACCATGGATGAACCCGCCTACAATAAGACCTGGATAGGATGTCCGACGACGCTGAAATCCGATCCGCTCAGCAATGGTACTCCGGGCATGCTGACGGAGGACATCAACACGACGTACAACTCGACGCATAACTTCACCGCGTCCGGTGGCGTTATACTGAAGCCCACCGCGGCACTCGAAGCGACCTACAGGCCCCTTCTTAACGCTGTCGCGAACAAGATGGCGTACATGGACGCCTACTATCGCCCCTATGCATACGCCTATTTCTGGCAGATGGACGACAGCAACGTCAGGGTGAAGGGGCGCGGCGGACACTGCTCGGGCACCAACTGGTTCGCGAACTATTTCTCCGGCAAACAGATGAACCTGCCCCTGCACAGCTCCCAAACCGTGTACGATGCCGCCCTTCAGCTCTATAACGGCGTGTACAACGCGGTCCTCGAGGAACTGGGCTGGTGCGGAAAGCTCTTCTGCGGCACCGGATGCGCGGACAAGATGGCCAACCAGGTTTGTAACACCTTCGGTTTCGACCGGGCAACCGACACCACGAATTACTGGCGCTCCCGGCTCAACGGACCGACAGGGTATGTAACATCCGTCGCTCCGGCGCCGGACAATCTTCTCATGTCGAACTACACAAACCCGCTGGGATACAATCCCGGTGCGAACACCGCGGATTCGTCGTACTACGGAGCGGTGGAAACGCTGCAGTTCATCGACGGCTACTACCAGTAAGGTTTGCGTAAACCGTATACCGGGAACCATCGATATTACCTTATTTATCAAATGCCTTTCGCTTCCCGCGAGAGGCATTTTCTTGTTCACGCGCTCCTGGACATGTATTTATACGCTTGCATGCACGGAGCACGAAGTATTAATTTTCACTATGACAATTGAAATCCATGAACAGTTATTTTTTATTTTCATGCCGCCGAAAATCAGACAGCATAACGCAACCGGCTTGTCGCGAATCACCGCACGGCGTCCCGGCTCGGAATTTTTTCCCGATTCCGCCTGTTACCTGCTTGACTTGATTTGAATATGTGTTTACATACAAGTTGAGTACAGCCCGTCGCCGCTCCTCCCGACGGACGCGGCGGGAATGGGGACGCATAAAACACACTAAAGGAGGAGGTATGAGGAAGTTCTACAAATTGCTCGCTATCTGCATCATCCTCGTGTTCGCGAGCACGGTATACGGCGCCGTCTACGTACCGACGAGGATAAACGGCCTCAAGGGCGACATAGTGCTGTCGCCGAACGGGTCGGGGCCGCTGAGCGGTCTGTTCCAGGTTCTGCATTCATACTGGAGCCACTCGGGAATGCTGGTAAACGACGGATACAACATCCGCCACAACACCATGGATTTCCCGGCGTACAACAAGACCTGGATCGGATGCCCGACTTCGCTCAAGTCCGACCCGCTGAGCAACGGCGTACCCGGGATGCTCACGGAGACAATCAACAACGCGTATAACGTGACCCACAACTTCACCGCCGGCGGCGGGGTGGTGTTGAAGCCCACCGCGGCCCTCGAGGCGTCGTACAGGCCGCTCCTCAACGCGGTCGCCAACAAGATGGCGTACATGGACGCCTACTATCGTCCCTACGGATATGCCAACTTCTTCCAGATGGACGACAGCAACGTAAGGGTAAAGGGACGCGGCGGCCACTGCTCTGGAACCAACTGGTTCGCCAACTATTTCTCCGGCAAGACGATGGCACTGCCGTACCACAGCTCTCAGACCGTGTACGACGCGGCCGTTCAGCTCTATAACGGAGTTCGCAACGCCGCTCTCGACGAGCTCGGCTGGTGCGGAAAGCTTTTCTGCGGAAGCGGATGCGCCGATAAGATGGCCAACCAGGTCGTCAACACCTTCGGTTTCGACAGGGCCACGGACACATCGAGCTACTGGCGTTCCAGGCTCAATGGACCGACGGGATACGTGACAACCGTCGCCCCGGCTCCCGACAACCTGCTTATGGCCAGTTATCGCAACCCGGCCGGTTATTACCCCGGAGTCCAGACGGCCAGTTCTTCGTATTACGGCGCGGTCGAGGGTCTCATGTTCATCGACGGCTACTACAAGTAAGGCGTCGTTGAGTATCATGACACGAAGACACACTTCGTAACGGCATGGCGGTCTTCCGTCGTCCGACGGGGGGCCGCCCTTCCTTTTTCCCGGACCCGTCACACCGGTCTCGCGGGAAAATTCCTCACATGGAGAGTTCGGCATGGATTTCATTAAAAAACATAAATGGACGCTGCTCGCGGCCGGTTCGGTGCTGCTTATAGGCCTCATACTGGTACTGCGCGGAGGCGGCGAAAAGGAAAGCGCCCTGGCGGACAAGGACCCGGCATCGGCGATGAATTTTTACATGAACCTGTTCTCCTCGTCCGATGGAAAATCCGACATCGATCCCTCAAAGGTCGACACCTTCGAGGTCGAGCGCAGAAATTTCATCAGAAAAGTCCATCTCGAGAAGGAAACCGTGTGCGCCGGCGACGATTTCGAGGTCAGGGTCGACGCCCGCGATCCCGACGGTCGCGAGAAAGACCTCATCTTCAAGGTCGCTGAGAAAGTCGGCAATCCGGTTATTTTAAAATATTATGGCGAGGGGACTCACGACATCGTGGTGACTGTCCGTGACTATACCCGTATCGACACCAAGACCGTCACCGTAAACGTCGTCAACTGCCCCGACAGACCTCTCGTTTTCATGAAGGCGACACCCCACCCTATGCGCCCCGAGGAGGGTGAGTTCGAGGTGGTCAAGATGGAGGGTTTCACCGGGAAAACCTCGTACCTCTGGGATTTCGGGGATGGCACGACGAAGAAGACAGAGACAGGCTACGCCACGCACAATTATTTCGCCCGCGACCAGAAACGCTTCCATTCGACTTTCACGGTCAAGGTCACGGTCACCGACGAGAAAAATACCAGCGCCACCGCGCGCGCGACCATAGACTTTCCGAACGTACAGTGGATTTCCTCCCAGATGGGCGCCGCGACCATTCCCATCTCCTACAACCGTTTCCCGGTGAACAGGGACGGCGCCTACACCGTCGACGTAAACATGAAGAATATACACAGCGAATCGCTTTCTTTCGGCGATGCCGAGGTTGAGTACGTTTCCTGTGACAGCGAACGACCTCCCGAGGTCCGCGCATACGGCGCCGGCGCGCTGCTCAGCCAGACAAGCATCGCGCGGAACGCGGTCGCGAATTCGACGTTGACGCTCGCCGGGGGCATGATGCCGAAATCCACCTGCAACGTCACCATCAAGCTGAAGGGCAGTACTCAGAGCGGCAAAGCGGTGAACGCGGCCCTGTATCTCACGATACCCGTAAGCAACGAGGATCTTAAATACAAGAAACACCAGGTCGTCGAGGATCCCGAGCTCGACCGCAAGATCCAGCAGGCGAAAAAGATCCTCGGCAAGGATTTCGTCACCGTCGACGAGCTGCGAACGCTCGAGAAAGAAGGGAAGCTGTAAGCGTGACACGAAAATCCCTTCGCGGGGAGGAGCCGCGTACGGCCGGCGCCGTGCGGCTTCTTCTCTACACATTGTTTTTCATTTCCGGGTTCACCGGCCTGGTGTATGAAGTCGCGTGGGTGCGGCTCTTCACCGGGGTGTTCGGAAACACGACCTATTCCGTCACCGCCGTGCTTGCGGCATTCATGGCCGGTCTCGCGCTCGGGGGGTGGTTGTTCGGCGGGCTTATCGACACGAAGAAGCGGGCGCTCGCGGTGTACGCGGCTCTCGAGGCGGGAATCGCCCTGTTCGCGGTGCTCATCACCCTTGCCGTCCCCCTGCTTGATCCGGTGTACCGGTACCTTCACGGCATTCTGAATTTCTCAAACACCCTTCTTACCTCGGCCCGTTTTGTCCTGTCATTCATGCTGGTCATAATTCCCACGGTGCTCATGGGCGGGACGCTTCCGGTGATCGCGCGGTTTTTCGTTCGTCACCTCGGTCAGGTCGGAACGGGAACGGGACTTTTGTACGGGCTCAATACGCTGGGCGCCGCGACCGGCTGTCTTGTAACCGGCTTCTATCTTATAAAGTCGTTCGGCGTGCGGGAGACCGTATTCATTTCCGCCGCGATAAATCTGGCCATAGCGCTGACCGTACTTGTGGCCGCGCGGCGCGGTACGGATGAGACGTTCTCCGAAACCTCGACGGAATCGAAAACGCCGGATTCGCCATCCTCCATTTCCCGCGACTATGCGCGGATATTTTTGCTCCTCGCCGCGGCCGCCGGCTTCGTATCGCTCTCGTGCGAGATACTCTGGACCCGTCTTCTCGTCTTCATGCTCAAAACGACCGTGTACGCGTTTTCGACCATGCTCACCACCTTCCTTCTGGGTATCGGGCTGGGAAGCCTGGCTTTCACGCTCCTTGACCGCCGCCTCGGGATTCGGAATCACCTCCGGCTATGGGGATACCTCCAGTGGGGGATCGCGGCCTCCGTCTTTTTGTCCCTGCTTGCCTTCGGCGCAATGGCGGGCATGAGGGCCGACACGCTTTCAACCGGAACGGGCTGGACGGGGAACCTTCTCGGGTCCACCCTGATGCCCTCGGTCGCGGTGATGGCGCTTCCCACGTTCCTCACCGGCATGGCGTTCCCCGCGGCGGTGGCGGTCTTCAGCCGTCGGATCTCGCGCTTCGGCGAGTCGCTCGGTACGCTCTACGCGGCGAGCACCGCCGGTTCGATCGCCGGGTGCGTCGTTACCGGTTTCCTTCTGGTGACATACGCGGGAACACAGGGATCGATTATCATCATGGTGCTCATCAGCGGCTGTGCCGCCACGGTGGCGCTCGTCATGGCTGAAAGACCGCCTGACGGTAAACGCGCCCCCCTGGCAGGTTTCCTGACGCGAAAACTCGCGCCATGGTCCGCGGTGCTTGCCGCCCTGTTCGTTCTTCCCGGCGATTACCTGTTCAGCTATTATAACAAGGGCGAGGCGATGCACGACCCGAGCTCGGTGATCGATTACGCTCACGAGGGGATCGAAGGGATCACGACGGTGCACCATTTCGCGGGCGGTCATCGCGTTATTTCCACCGGCTCGATCAATGTAGCCGGAACCGCGTACACACTGCGCACCACCCAGAAGCTGCAGGCGCACATTCCCATGCTTCTGCACCCGGCCCCCCGGCTTGTATGCCAGATCGGGTTCGGCAGCGGGGAGACTTCCCGGATAGTCACGTCGTACGATATCGACAGACTCGACGTCGTGGAGATCAGCTCCTCGGTCATCGAGACTTCCGACCGGTTCTTCCGCGACATCAACGGCGGCGTTGTCCGAAATCCCCGGTTCCGCCCGGTGATCATGGACGGGGCGAACTACCTCAGGCTTACTTCCGAGCGGTACGACGTCATCATGAACGATTCCATCTGGCCGTATTACGCCGGCAACTCGGGCCTGTACACCGGCGAGTATTTCCGGGCCGGGAAGGCCCGCCTGCGGCCCGGCGGTATCATGACATCGTGGTTGCCGGTTGACATGGACATCGCGAGCTTCACCTCGCTCCTTAAGACGTTCCGCGCCGAGTTTTCCTACGTCAGTTTCTGGTTCGCCACGAGTCACGACAACCAGCACGCCCTTATCGCCGGCTCGGACACTCCGTTTCGTATCGAGCCCGCAGGCTTTCTCGCGCGCTTCGAACGGTACGCGCGTAAGGACCTGGCGGAGATTGGCTACTCCTCGCCTGCTGCCTTCATCGATATTTTCAAGTTCGACCAGAGCTCCATAGACGAGCTCGAAGATCGCGGCAGGCTTCACACCGAAAACGACCCCTATCTCGAATTCGCGGTTTCGCGCACCACCATGCACGACCTTGCAAACGCGCTTTCGCTTATACGACTGTACCGTGTACCGGCCGTTTCGCTCCTGAAGCCCGCAACGGGACACGGTTCTCTTTCCGCCGGCATAGAGCGTATGTCACTGGCCACCGGGCACGTCCTTTCCGCCATGGTTATGAACAGCCAGCGGAATCCGGCGCACGCCGCAGAGATTCGCAGGGCCCTGGCAATAGTGCCGGATTACCCGGGGATATCGACGCACAGCGACGGTATCTTCATGGCGCCCGCGCCGGCGCCTTCGGCCGCGGGGCCTAAATCCTTCGACGATTATCTCTCGCTGTCGCGCGAACTGCGCCGCGGCGGCGATTACCCGCGCATGATCGCCGCGCTGCGGGAGGCCCTTGCCATCCGTCCGCGTTCGGGAGAGGCGCTCACCCTTCTCGGCGAGGCCTTCCTGAAGTCGGGACGGTTCGATGAGGCCATGACCAATCTTGAAATGGCCGTTGACGCGGGCGCCCCGTTCGAGGCGCATTATCACCTTGGATGGATATATCTCAGGAAAGGCAATCTCGAAGAGGCGGCGAGGCAGTTCGCGGCCGGCCTGCGCGTGAATCCCGACGCGGCCGAGCTCCATTACGCCCTCGGGATGACGCGGAAATTCCAGTACCGCCTGGCGGACGCGAGAAGGAGTTTCATTCGGGCGGAAGAGCTCACCCCGTTCGACGGGGAGATCCACTTCGAGCTCGGGCTGATATCGGAGGCCGAGGGCGACCGTTTTACCGCCGACCGGCGCTACAGGCGCGCGCTCAGGCTCGACCCCGCACACGAGGGCGCGCGCCAGGGACTCGCGCGCCTCAATTGAGCCGGCGACAATCTTGATAAACGGACGGTTGCACCCATGATCTCCTATTTCCTGCTCAAATACGATGTCGAGCCCGGGATGTTTGTCACTATTACAAACTCCATCTACAACAGCCTTGTGGTTCTGGCGGTCCTCGTCGGTCTTTTCCTGGTGTTTCGTACAATCGGCACGCTGGGCTACGAGAAGGCGAAGGTACGGCGGTTCTTTCTTATCATAGCCCTGTTCATTCTACCGGCCGGCTACATCAGTTCCCGCGCCGCGAACATCTTTTATCACCCCAGTCAGTTCTGGAGCTTCGCGCTGTTGTCGGACATCGTCAGCTCGCAGAGCTACCACACCTTCCACGCGAGCCTGGTGCTCCCGACGATCCTCATAAGCGCCCTCCTTTTCGCCATGCGCTTCCGCTTCTGGGACATCAGTGACGCCTTCTTCCTCTATATTCCGCTCTCGAACGCGATCGGCAGGGTGGCGTGTTTTCTGGTGGGCTGCTGCTGGGGCGGGCCGATCGGCTTTTCGATATTCGGTTTCAGCTTCGACTTTTACAATCCGGTGCCGCTGTATGATATTGCGTATAACCTCGCTATATTTTACGTGCTCGGAAGGATGCACAGACGCATCTACACACCGGGATCAACCGAACGCATGCGCGAGGGGGGAAAAATCACGGCGCTCTATCTCATACTCTACGGCGACGCGCGCTTCCTGATAGAATTCATCCGGACGGAATCGATTGTGGCCCTCGGGCTCACCCAGGCGCAGATCGTCATGATCGTCTTCGTCGCGATCGGATCGCTCATCCTGGCGGGAACCGCGCTTAAAAACCGCTTTTACGACCTGTCCGGTGATGAAAGGCGTATTTTCGGCATCCGCATCGCCGCGGGCGGCCTGGCGGTCTATTTTATCATCTTTTTCGCGCTGATCGCCCTGCTCATGAAGGCAGGCCTGGTCACATGGCCGCTCTTCCCGGTCGACAGTACCGGCGATGCATGGGCAAGAATACCGGCCTATCTTCCCGTTTTCGCGCTTGAAATCGCCGGGCTGTTGTTCCTGCTGAAGGTGGGGATACCGTTCGCCGGGGATTTCAAGCTCGACGCCCGCGGACTTCTCAATCCGTGGTTCGCCCTCGGTCTCGTCGGAAGCCTCGCCTACACCGTTATACTGCTCGGCGCCACGAAATTCGGACTCCGCGGGCCGGAGTTCTGGCCTCCCGTAATCATCATCTCCCTTCTTAACGCGCTTGCGGAGGAGGTCTTCTTCCGGCTCGCGTTCTACCGTCTGCTGCGCGCGTCCGGCCTGGACGTGTTCCCGGCGCTGGCCTCGCAGGCCGCGCTGTATTCGATCGTCCATCTCGCCATCGGCGGACCGCTGTTCTTCGTCCTGAGCTTCATTTACGGCATGGTCCTCGGCATGGTTTTCGAGCGGTCACGGAGCGTACTGCCCTGCGTTCTCTGTCATTTCATCATAGATATCGGGGTGATAGGGCTTCCGATGATGATGTATTGAGGGGTGTCCTCTTCGTATAAATTCCGGTTGTATTTTCCCGGCGTCTCCAATCATTTTGATCCCATGGGTAACGGTCCACACTATTTGAGCCGTTACCCCTGAGTGCGAATGTATGTCATTCCGCACGATGAGGACCCGCGCCTGTGGGCCGGTTCCCAGGGTATAAGGAGCGACGCGCATGAAAATTCCCGGTATCATCGGCGGGGTCGGCCCCGAATCCACCGTAGACTATTACCGTTCCATTATCTCCCTCTACAGGGAACGGTACGATCCGCACGGCTATCCGGAGCTGCTCATCGCGAGCATCGATATGACCCGCATGCTCTCCATGATCGAGGCCAATGACATGGGTTCGCTGGTCGATCTCCTGGTCGGAACTTTCTCCCGCCTGCGCTCCGCCGGCGCCGATTTCGGCGCGATCGCATCCAACACGCCGCACGTTGTCTTCGACGAACTCAGGAAGGCCGTCCCGATGCCGCTTATCAGCATCGTCGAGTCGACGACGGAGCGGGCCGCGTCGGCGGGGATAACGCGCGCCGCCCTCCTCGGAACGGCCTTTACCATGAACAACGACTTTTACCAAACATCGTTCGAGCGCCGTGGCATATCGCTCCTGGTCCCCTCTCCCGATGAAAGGGAATACATACACCTCCGCATTTTCGACGAGCTCGAATTCGGCCTCGTGAAGCCCGATACCCGCAAGGGCTTCGACGCCATCATCGGGCGCATGCGGGAAGAGCACGGCATCGAAGGCGTGGTACTTGGCTGCACCGAACTGCCGCTGCTCTACCCGGAACCGGAAGGACCGGGAGGGATTCCGCTGTTCAATACGGCCCGGATTCACATCGAGGAGATCATCGCCGCCATGGGATAAGCGACACCCGCGAGAAAGGGCCCGGATTCACGCGCACCAATCCGGGGCCCCTAACGAACCATCGCAACATTTGTACCCGCGGCGTATAATTACACATCGGAGACACCGCCATGGAAAAGACGAAAAAAGCCCTGGGATTCTTCGCGAACCGTTTCAACTGTTCTCAGTCCGTTCTCATCGCGTTCGCCGGTGATTACGGTCTCGGCGAGCATACCGCGCTGAAGGTCGCCTGCGCTTTCGGCGCGGGGATGGCCCGCGCCCAGGACACGTGCGGCGCGGTGACGGGAGCATACATGGTGCTGGGTCTCCGGCATGGCAAATATCTGGCGGAGGATGAAACGGGAAAGGAGCTGACCTATGCGAAGGCCCGCGGGTTCACCGCTTCATTCGTTCGCCTGCACGGTTCCACCAACTGCCGGAACCTCATCGGTGTCGATATTTCCACACCGGAAGGCCTCCAGCGGGCGCACGACTCCGGCCTGTTCGAAAAGCGCTGCGCAATTTTTGTGCGCGACGCCGTAGAGATACTCGAGAAGATGGACTGATCATTGCCTTTTTTTAACCACCAGATCCGTGCACCGGCGCGTGATACCGCTGATTGTGCGCGAAATGACCGGGAATCGTGCGGAAAATGGTTTGCATTAAGCCCGCCGATATGGTTTTAATTGAACCGATTCACCGATTATGAATCGCGGGCCCCCGGTCCGTGGTATACGGAGAGACCGATGAGCATTGAAAAACACGAGGGAAACCTGCTCGCGTCCGTTGCCCGAAGCCTGTATGACGCCGGCGCATACGCCGTGCTTTCACTCAGGCCGACCGCTCACGCGCTGGTGTATCTGCTCGTTTTCTCCCTGCTGTGCGCGTCGATCGCGGCCATCCCGGTGGCGCGCGAAATAAACGCGTCGCTGGAGCAGGCGGGACGATCATTCAGCACGGACTTTCCCGATTTTATCTTTACCCCCGAAGGCTTCAAGGTAAAGGGAAAACTCCCCGTAATCTCCGCGGATGAAGAGCGGTTCCTCTGGGTGTTCGATCCTTCCGGAAGGACGAATGAGTCCGTCCTCGACGGATACCCTAAGGGCGTCTACCTCTCCAACGAGGGCGTGCTGTATAAAAAAAACGAGTTCGAGACACGCCATTACAGTCTCGAGGCGTTAAAGCAATACGCGCCCATCGCCAAAGCGGATGTTGAGCGTCTCATTTCGTATCACTGGGTTCTTACCGCGGTGATCGTACTATTCTTTCTCGCGTTCTCCGTTCTCGCCAAATTCTTCAGCGCCCTCATCGTGGCCCTGCTCGGCCTTGCGGGCTGCGCCCTGGGGCGCCGGCGCGCCTCCTTCGATGTCCTTTTCAGGCTCGCGATGTACGCGCTGACGCTTCCCATCATCGTTAAAACGGCGGCTTCCGTCGCAAAGATCGACATTCCGTGGTTCTTCATCATCTATTACGGCATAGCTGTCTTCTATCTCGTCAGGGGGATCGGCAGAATCGAACCGCTTCCGCCTGACGGCGCGGCGGCCGATAGAATGGATTAACCAATTTTCGCCGCCCGGGCGCCTACAGACGGCACCTCTATCTCTAAAGCGATGAAACTCGCGGATTGCAGACAGTGCAGGTATTACAACGGGGAGATCGACGGTAACACCGTTTGCTGCAGTTTCTGGAATACGGTCGATTACCGACTCATTGTGACCGCCGAAAACGGCGAATCCCTGGTCGTTGTATGCCCCTCCGACTCGATGAGCGCGTCATGATGCGCCGCCACGGCGCCCGTCATCCGTTTGTAAGTGTTTCCCTTACAAAATACTTGCGTATTTCCCGCACGCACGGTATACTATCCGGACAATAGAAAATCCGGGAGCCCTCGATCATGAAAGGTCCGTTTATACTCGTCCTCACCGCCCTGTTTTCCGTTGCTCCCGCCGTGTATGCTCTCGATGTCTGCACCGGCAACTGCACCGACGGAAAGGGAATCATGCTCTACGAAGACGGCCGCCGGTATGAAGGGGAATGGGCAAAAGGCCTCCCCGAGGGACAGGGGACGTGCGTATTCCCCGACGGTTCCCGTTACGAGGGACTCTGGAAAGGCGGAGTTATGCACGGCCAGGGGACCATCACGTATCCCAACAACCGCAGTTACACCGGAAACTGGGTAAACGGCGAATGGCAGGGAGAGGGAAGCTACCGGTACGCTGACGGGAGCCGCTATTCAGGCGGATGGATGAAAAACATGCGCCACGGAAACGGCACCCTGGTCGCTGCCGATGGATCTCGTTATACGGGAGAGTGGCGTAACGATAAACGGCACGGCTACGGAACGCTGGTATTCCCCGATGGCCGTACCTACAGCGGCGAATGGAACGATGACCGCCAGAACGGGTTCGGGACCTGCGTTTTGCCCGACGGCGAGAAGTACCGCGGCAACTGGAAGGACGGCAAGCGCCATGGAAACGGCACCTGCCTCTTCCCTGACGGCAACAAATATAGCGGGAACTGGGAGGAGGACCACGAACATGGAGAGGGCACGCTCATCCTTTACCCGATGGGAATTGAGTACCGTGTGAGGATGGAGCGCGGAACGCTCGTTCAGATGAAGCGCAAGTACTGAACGGTCCTTCGATGGCCCGGGAGGCCCGGGATTATAATCCGCCGGCCGCCTTTTCCGCCGCCTCCAGAATGGCATTCACCTGAATCGAGGTTATAAGAAGACTCGGGCGAAAGATGACAGAGGACGCCTCCACCGCTCCAGGCATAACCAGGAGCCCCCTTTTGGCGGCCGCCCGGCAGAAAGCACGCGCCTTTTCGATCGTTCCCATGTCGATCGCCTGCAACAGGCCTGACCCCCTGACGGTCCCCGCACCGCGGCGGCCCCTCACTATCTTCTCCAATCCATCTCGAAGGCGTTTGCCCATCGTCTCGGAATTATCCCACGGCCTCAGCTTCTCGTAGAGCTCGATCGCCGCGATGGCCGCCATGCAGCCGAGGTCTGAACCGCCGAATGTCGAGAGGTGGATGAGCGGATGGGCGTTCATGAACCGGTTGAGCTTTTTCGTGAAGACGGTCGCCGCGATCGGGAACATCCCCGCCCCGAGCGCCTCGCCGATCACCAGCACGTCGGGGACGACGCCGGAATACTCGAGATAGAACTTCTTTCCGCTTCGGCCGAGGCCCGACTGAGTTTCGTCGAAAACCAGTACGGCGCCCACCCGGTCGCAGATGCGCCGCAGCTCGCGCAGGTATTCGGGGTATGCCGCGCGGCACCCGTTCTCCGTCTGGAGCGGTTCGATGACCACCGCGGCCGTTCTCCCGGTAACGGCCTTCGCGGCGGAGGCGTAATCCCCGAACGGGATCGTCACGACATCGGGAATGAGCGGCCCGTACATTCCGCGATCACTGCGCTCGGAAAGGCTGAGCGCGAAGCCTGTCTGACCGAACCACGATCCGTCCACTGTAACGATTTCGGGCCTCTTCGTGGAACCGCGCGCGAGCTTGCAGGCGAAATCGACGCTTTCTCCGCGCGTCACGCTGAAAACGACACATTCCAGCCCCGCCGGGGAGAAGGCCGCCACTCTGGCCGCCAGCGCCGCCTTCTCGATGGAGATCATGGGAAAGTTGCCCTGGTCGGTCTGGCGAACCGCCTTTTTCAGGGCCGAAATAACCGCGCGAGGGCGTCGCCCGAGATTATATATCGATCCGGATGTGATACAGTCAATATAGCGCTTCCCGTTTTCATCATAAATGAACGCGCCATCGCGCTCCGACTCCACGATGTCCCTACCCGTCGCGCGCATTTCCTCGACGAATGAGGAGGGGAAATAACGCCGGTAATCCTCCAGTATCTTTTTTCCGCTCTTGCCGCTCCGTTTCATTTCGCTTTCCTCCGCTTTTCGGTCAGCACCCCAGCGAGGTCTTCGAGGCTTCGCAGCCAGTTGAAGAGCACCGTCTGGACGCGTTCGCTGTTGAGCATGCGCAGGACGAAGGGGATCCGCGCCGCGGGCAGCGCCAGCGGCAGGAGGGCCTTCATCATGCCCACGGCGGCGCGGGCGGCCGCGATGATTGCGTCGATATCGTCGTCGGAAGCGACCAGAGGCGGCATGAAGCGCATGACCTGCGGGGCGTTGCCCGAGTACGCGGCGAACACTCCGTTTCGCGCGAGCGCGTCCGACATCATGGGACCCATGAATTCATGTATGTATTCGATGCCGATCATGAGCCCCCTCCCGCGCACCTCGCGGATAATGGTGGGATTCTCGCTTTTCAGTTCCTCGAGCGCCGCGCGCAGACGGTTACCCGAGCGCTCCGCCTGTTCCCACAGGCGCGTTTCGCGCATGAAGCGCAGGACGGCCAGGGAAACGCGGCAGCCGATATCTGTCCCCCCGTTGTACGAAACGTGAAAATCGTGGTGCTTTTCAAGGAACCTCTCTATGGATTTAAGCGGCCGGTACAGCACCGCGCCGTTGGGAAACACCCCGCCGCCGATGGATTTCGCGAGGGCCATAATGTCCGGGACGACACCGGAATGTTCACAGGCGAAAAACCGCCCCGTGCGGCAGAAACCGGTCTGTACCTCATCGAATATCAGCATCGCCCCGTGCCTGTCGCAGAGCCTCCTGATCTCCGCGAGGTATTCGTCGGAGGCGGGAAATATCCCGGCCTCGCCCTGGATTGGCTCGAGTATGACGGCGGCGGTCGAATCGTTTATGTGCGGCGCGATCGCGTCCAGATCGTTGAAGGGAACGAATTCGAACCCCGGCATGAGCGGCTCGAAATGCCGGCGGTAATGCTCCTTGCCGTTGGCCGAAAGGGCGAATCCCGTATGGCCGTGATAGGCCTTGACGGTCGAGATGACCGTATGCCGGCCGGTGGCTCCCCGCGCAAGTTTAATCGAGCAGTCCACCGCGTCGCCCCCGCCGGAGGCGAAGAATACGCGCTCGAGCCCCTTCGGGGCGACTTCCACCAGTTCGCGGGCCAGCGCGGCCTTCCAGGGCGACATGAGCATCCAGCTTCCCATGTCGACAGATCCGAGCGCGTCCTCCAGCGCGGCGAGCACCAGCGGGTTACTTCTTCCCGCGTTGAAGCACCCGGCCGAGGTAAAGCAGTCAATCATTGTGCGCCCGGTGGCCAGGTCGGTAAAGCGGACGCCCCTCCTCATGCTTTCGAGCACATCCAGATGCCCGGCCTTGAGGTATTTCACCTGTCCCCGGTTTATATGCCGGGCGAATTGCTCCTCGACGCGCTTCTTTTCCTCGCGGCCAAGGACCGCTCTCTTTCCTGACACTCCGGATCGCATGGCTCCCCCTTTACGGTCGCGGCGAGGTCCGCGGCGGCCGTCCATCGGGTTTTACGATAGTGTATCCGATATGTCAACAGATTATGCGATTGTATCGAAATCGACACGCTCGCCGCGAGGCGGAGAGCTTTTGCGGGGAAGCGGGCCGAAATACTGGTACAGGTAGCATTTGATTTTGCCGTTATAGAGCTTCCGGTTTTTGTCTGCCCTGCGGCCGTAGTATTTTTCGAAATCGGGATGCGCGGTAAGGACAAAAACCGACCAGGAGTCGAGGGAGCCCAGAACCCGCCCCATCTCACGGTACAGGGCCGTCACCTCCTCGCTTCCGCCGATGCGCTCCCCGTACGGGGGGTTGCATACGAGGCAACCATAGGGTTTCCTGGAGCTGAACTCTTCCAGTTTCTTTCTCTCGAATACGATATGGCCGGCGACCCCCGCCGCGGCGGCGTTCTCCCGGGCCTTCCTGAATACGGCGGCGTCGATATCGGATGCGTAAACACTAAAATCCCCGCACCGTATCGACGATCGCGCTTCTTCGCGCGTCTCATCCCAGACGCTCTTCGCGATAAAGGGCCAGTGTTCCGCGGAAAACGAGCGCCCCAGGCCGGGCGCGATATTGGCCCCGATGAGGCAGGCCTCGATGGGAATGGTACCCGAGCCGCACAGGGGATCGGCGAAGGGCCTGGAGACATCCCAGCGGCTTAACATTACCAGCGCGGCGGCGAGGGTTTCGCGCAGGGGGGCCTCCCCCTTTGCCTTCCGGTATCCCCGTTTGTGCAATCCGTCCCCGCTGGTGTCCAGGGTTATAAATGCGCGGTCGGACGAGAGGGACAGCTCTATCGAAAACAGCGGACCGTCTTCCTCGAAGCGATCACGCCCGTATTTTCTGGACATCGCTTGGACGACCGCCTTTTTAACGACCGACTGACAGGCCGGAAGGCTTGAGAGCTTCGACTTCACGGAGCGCGCCTCAACGTGCATGCGGCCGTTCTCGGGGATGAACCGTTCCCATTCGACCGCGCAGGCCCCGTCGAAGAGCGCGCCGAAATCGGGGGCATCGAACTCGGCCATCAGGATCTGTACGCGGTCGGCGGTCCGAAGCCAGAGGTTACAGCGGGCTATATCGCGCTCGTTTCCCTTGAAAAAGACCCTTCCGTCCGCCTTTTTGAGATCGGCGTAGCCCAGACCCCGCAGCTCGTCCGCGAGGACCGATTCGAGTCCGAAAGCGCACACTGCGACCAGGGTAAAGCTGTTCATTATACGGCCCCCTCTATCCTGATGCATTGTGCCGGAAATCGCGGCGGCGAGTCAACCCTTAATGAAGCGGACCGGCGGATCTGCCCCTACCCGCAATAGCGCTCGCGGATTATATCGAGGTCGAGCGGGACGGGCCCGTCCGGGTCGGCATGAATCGAGAGCGCGCTTTCGGGACAATGCTCCGCGCAGAGCCCGCAACCGGTACAGAGCGTACTGTCGTAGCTCCATTCTCCGTTTTCCAGGCACAGCGCCGAAAAATGGCATACGCGGACGCAGCTGCCGCATGCCCGGCACCGCTCCGGATCGCGCCCCACCGCGTAGCCGGCGTCTGCCGCCATCGAGAGGGACGGATCGAAGCGGCGCGCGAATTCCGTGGCCTTCAGGCTGACGCAGGTATCCGGATGACAGTTGCAGATAACGCCGAACGTGCCGCCGGTCGCGACCTTGAAGAAGGCCTGCGTTACATACCCCATCCCCCGGAAGCGGCTCACGATAGAAAGCGCCTCGTCCTGCGATATTTTTCTCGCGTTGTATTTTTTTTCGAGGCGCTCCACCCAGAAACGCGCCGTGCTCTCCCCGACGCAGATGCACGAATTCAGGGTTTCGGGCGGAGCGCCCAGGGTCTTCTTGCACGGACAGTCCATAACGGCGACGAACCGCGGATTGCCGATGATAATGGAGTGCGCGTACCTGTACGGTATTATCTCCCTGTTCCGCGCGCCGGCCGCCCTCAGGTCGACATTGAGGTTGAATATCGCGCGCGCATCGCCTCCCGACAGGTACTTCGCGTGATACCGGTCGAAGGCCATCCGGATCACGGAACGAAGCGGCCGCACCCACGTGAAACGAGCGGCGAGCACCCTGAACAGATGGTAGAGTGTCCGTACATACGGATAATAGAACACGAAATATATATAATTGTGCGCCGCGCGATCGATCCGCCAGCCGTGTTTGCGAAGAAGTATTCGGGTCGATGCTTTCATCCGGGGTTTCAGACCGGCCCGATCGGCATGATATAGAGGGGGGTTTCGTTATCGCGCATCCGAACCGCGTACCGCACCTTTTCATCCTGAAATGCGCCTATGGCGACCGTGCCCATCCCGAGGGCCGCCGCCTGCAGATATACATTCTGGGCGGCATGCCCCGCCTCCATGGCGACGTACTGGATTCCCCGCCGTGAGTATTTTGCGGTCATCCGGTCGAATACCGCGGCGATCACGATGGAAGCCGCCCCGGCGCGAACACTCTTCTGTCCGAGGGCCGCCGCGGCCAGTGACTCGCGGGATTCGCCTTCAATCACCAGAACCAGCTCATGACCGAACGGCACGTAGCGGTACACTCCCGCCGCGATCCCA